>JGI24695J34938_10000499_pt1 | contig 38086 bp, 33 predicted proteins | sample TergutCo191P3_FD_34938 | JGI IMG/M metagenome (IMG submission 34938)
ATTTTTCCCGCTCTTGCCATTGCGGTAAGGTCGCGCGAAAACGTATCTAAAATAGGCGTTAACACAGGATATGTTGCAGGCTTAATCCGCGGCTGACGTTCTGTTTCTACTGTTGCCTTTTGGTTGTATCTTTCCCTGTGAACATAAAACGGCTGATACCTTTCTGTTGCCGAAACAAAATCTTCGTTTCTGGAAGAAGGCTGATTAAAAGTTGTTTGAATTATAACCCTCATCATGTCGGTGTCAACCGCGCGCTGATTTAAATAAACCTGCACGCTTGAATCCTGTTCGCGCATTGCGGCAAAAAGAATATGCTCTGTACCAAGGTAATCGCTTCCCATCGCTCTTGCTTCTTCTGTTGCGACATCTAACATATTTTTTGTCCGTCTGGACGGAGGCACTTCGCCTTTTATAATAAGACCCGGGATTCTTGGAATGGAACTTTCAAGGATATGGCGAAACTCGGGGATATCGATTCTTAAAAAAATCAAGGCTTTGCAGGCAGTTCCTCCGCCTTCTTTTAACATTGCAATAATAATATGTTCAGGCAAAAGCTGATCGGAGTTAAAACGTTTTGCCTCTTCCTGAGCGTGTGTAGATAAAAGCCTTTGTACCCTGTTTGTAAGTCCCTTAAACAAAATTGCACCTCGTATTAATTATAATTTAATTCTGTAATTTTCTCAACGAATGGAGCCAAAATTAATCCTGTCGCCTTCTCTTATCCCTTTTTTTAAAAACCACCCTTGAGGCACTTCCAGCGCATAGCGTACAGATCGGCTTGAAAGCACAGAACTTCTATCATTGGGATGCATATCCTTTATATCGATAATCCTTCCGTCGCTTGAAATAAACGCGATAGAAAGCGGGATTAGCGTGTTCTTCATCCAAAACGATAAAATTTCGTCTTTTTCAAAAATGAAAAACATACCCTGCCCTTCGGGAAGATTTTGTCTGTGCATCAAACCTTTCGCTCTTTCTTCCGGCGTGCGCGCAATCTCAGTCTTTACCGTTGCAAGCACAACCCCGTCTCTTTCGATTTTTAATTCATGCGTATCCAGCTTCTGCGAATTACAGGAAACCAAGAAAAAAATTAAGATTATTAACCACAAACCACACGAACTTAAGCTTCGATTTCCTTTTCGCTCTCCGTGAAAATCTGTGAAAATCCGTGGACTATATCTTTTATCTCTAGAATTCATTTACAAATTCCTGGCGCATGCGGACTTGCCCCGATTCTATTAAACCGGATTCTTCCAGAATATCGTTAAAGACTACCCTGTCTATATATTTGACCGTAAGCGGACGTTCTATTGCTATGCGGGTTTCTTCGGTTTCCCAGACTGCGATACGGGGATCAAGATAATTCGGCTCTCCGTACTGTTCTACAAACCGCATAAAAATCGAGTAATGATCGATAATCGCAGTATTCAAGGTAAACGACATGATAAAAACATTGCCGTCCCTTAATTGGAAAAAAGCGCGGCTTATAAACGATACGCCTGTTGTCTCTACAAGGCTTTGCTCTCTTGCAGGCAGAAAGGATACGTCCCTGTCACCCCTAAATAGAAACAGCGAATCCTGTATCAATTTTTCCTTAAGTTCATCAAGACTCATTCCAAGAGCAATTTCCCTAAACTGCCTTGGCAGAGACGTTTCTTCTTCTTCATTTGAAGAAGCTGCAGGCGCTTCCTGCGCCCATACTGGTAAAATAAGAAATAAGATGAGAAAAGAAAAGATAATTTTCCGATTCATACATATATTATCGGTGAATAATAAAATAAAAGAAATACTGATTCGTGCTAATCCGTGTTAATACGTGGACCATCTTCTTAATTTTAATCCGTGGACCATATGTATATAGTTAGGCTATTGGTTTGTTTTCAAGGCGGACTTTTTCTAAATGCTGCATTTTGCGGTAATAGGCGATTTGCTTGGGTATTTCTTTGACGTCTTTAATGAAAAGCTTTTCGTTTAATATCTGGAAGGCGTGGTTTTCCATCAATTTTTTGCCGTAAATCGTGGCATCTCCCTGAGACAGACCTACCATGCTGATAAGCTCCTTTAAGCCAAAATCGAAAGAATAATTGGTAGAAGACATGATATCAACCTTTTTTTTGTCCAACTGGATTTGAAGCATGTCGTACATCCTGCCCAAGGGTTCGCTAATCTGGGTGTTGATTATTTGCCTGTAAATGAGCCAAATGCGCTCGGACAAAAGCGTTGTAAGACGGGAGATAAGCTGAGGCTGAGTTGTAATCATCTTTTGAAAGTTCTCTTTGTTAACTGCCATAAGCTGACAGTCTTCGTATGCAACGGCTCCTGCGGCGCGTGGTTTCGATTCCAAAAGTGCCATTTCGCCGAAAATATCGCCTGTTTTTAAAACAGCAAGCAGTATCTCGTTGTTCTCTGTCACTTTGATAATATTTACAGATCCTTTTTGAATTACAAAAAGTTCATCGCCAGGCTCGCCTTCGCAAAAAATGATTTGACCCTTGGTAAAGACGCGGTTATTTTCGCCCGGAGGGAAAGGCTTTTGAACATTCTTTACATAGGGGGCGATTTTTTTTAACCGCTCGATGGCAGTTTGCGTGTTTTCATCTTTTGGACAGCATTTTACGAATTTTTGATAGGCGTAAAAAGCCTGATCAAACTGATTATGTTTTGCGTAATACTCGGCAACTTCGAATATATGACTTGCGTCTTCTGCGGCATTATTTTTTAGGGTAAGCCTTGTAAGAGCCTCGTCAAGATAGCGCATCCTTTTAGAGAATTGCAGGATGATCTTCAGGGCTACAGGAGCGTTATTTTGAATTAATTGGCTGAATTGCTCTTTTTGGACAGAAATGAGGGTAACGTCTGTAAGAGCCCTTGCTGTCTCGATATGGCTGTTACCGGACATGGTAGAAACAACGCCGAAGAAATCGCCGGGACCAAGCGTGTCGCCCTGCTCTTCTGCGACTATTTGAACTTCCTTGGAAAGCCTTACTTTCCCTGAGCGAATAATGAAAAACTTGTCTGCATTCCTCTTGCCTTCGACAATTATATACGAATTGGCGGCAAAATTAACGAATGCTAGTTGCAGCGGCGCGGCCATGTCCCCCCTCATTCCCTGATTTTCAGTATAGGAATTATATCGACATCTTGTCAACCGTCTTTAAATCACGTCGTTATCCCTGCGTTTTGCGCATTAAAACGGTATAACATATTATTGATTTTATTTACTTGCATTTTTACCTGTTTCAAGCCGATAATGAATAGAAGCCATGAATAAACGCATTAATTTTGAGGATACAATTTTTATACTCAATGTCAGAATCCGTATGATTCGCGACCTTATGCAGCTTGATACAGATGCCGAGATCTTTTATAAACAAACCGCAGGGGACATCGAATTTATAAGCTCCTGCCTTGATATGCTTTCCGATAAATTTGTCGCAAACCTAAAATTTCTTGACCGTGAAACTGAAGCCGATAATATCCTTGATGCAGAATGGCAGTTCGGGCAGCTTTTAAACGAAGTAACCAATAATTCAAGTCCTTTTTCGCCGAGCCTTTTTCCTGAGCTTCCCATTATTGTCGCAAAACTTAGAACAGACAGTCAGAAACGCAAGAAACTGATTGAAGATTCATACGTGCCGTCAGAACAAGCCTCTAACGAACCTGTAGTAAGTCATGCCGAGTTAAACGGTCTTTTGGGAAGCGCCTAAAATTTGTGAGAATTACAGGCGGCATCCTTAGCGGAAGAAATGTCAATGTCCCAAAAGGCGCAGACGAAATAAGACCCAGCATGGACAGAATGCGCGAATCTGTATTTGCGTCTCTGGGAGAAATTGAAGGTCTTTCGTTTCTTGACATTTTTACAGGTTCAGGCATTATTGCTCTTGAGGCAGCGTCGCGGGGCGCTTCACTTATAGAGGCAGTTGAACAGGACAAACAAAAGAGCAAAATCCTTCTTGAAAATGTATCGATTTCGCCAATAAGAATAAACTGCCGTTTTATGCCGGCAGAACTTTATATTAAACGCGCAAAATCGCCTTTTGATATAATTTTTCTGGACCCGCCGTTTCCGTATCAATTTAAATGGGAATTAACAGAAAATATTTCAATGTCAAATCTTGTAAAAAACGGCACGCGTATTTTAATTCACAGACCAAGACCCGATTATTTAAAAACCGATATTGCCAATCTAAAAAGAACAGATTCCAGGGAATACGGAAGATCTGTAGTTGATTTTTTCTTGTTTTTTAAGTAAAATTAGCCTATAATATAATAACAAAGAAAAATATGGATTTTATGGATAAAAAATTATTAGAAAAATTTGATGACAAAAACGCGTTTATAAAAGTAACTTCATCTGCCCCCGGCGTAGAGGGGTCCTCCAAAGCGGCATTAAACCGGAAAGGCAACCAGAAATTCAACGAAGGCGATATAGAAAACGCCAGAAGAATCTTTATGACAACAAATTATTCGGACGGCCTTTCAAGAGTCGGTGACCATTATAATACAAAAGCAAGACCTATCGAGGCTCTTCGTATGTTCTGGATGGCGCATGATAAAAAGAAAGCCGATCCTTTAATTGAAAGGGTTGCCTGGCTATTACAGGATATAATGAATGAAGAACAGGAAGTAAAAAATGATTGAAACACAATTTACAGAAGACGCTAATCCCGCATCGGAATCTCAAAGAATTACTGATATTTCTAAAAACGGATATCAGCTTTTAAAGGAAAATAAAGTAAGCGACGCCATTGACTGCTTTACAAAAATTCTTCTTATGGACGAAAACAACAATTATGCTCTTGTCGGCATGGGAGACGCAACAAGAAAAACAGGCGCTACGCGGGATGCAATAAAATATTATCAAAGATGCCTTACGCATCATCCGGGAAACAATTACGCGCTATTTGGTCTTGCCGACTGTTACAAGGTGCTTAATCAATATCAAAAAGCCATTGATATCTGGGAGCAGTATCTTCTTCATGACGACAGAAATATTACGGTTCTTACAAGAATCGCTGACGCTTACAGAAAAGTGCGCGATTTTGCAAATTCTAAAAATACATATTTAAAAGTTTTAGAGATGGAAAGCTCTAATCCGTATGCAATTATTGGTCTTGGGCATTTACATTACGATTTTAAAGAATATAAAGACGCGCTTTTCTATTGGGAAAAAATGATGACTGCGGGTATGGATGATGTCGATATCCGGGTGCTTACTTCGATTGGAAACTGCCACAGAAAATTAAAAACTTTTCAGGAAGGCATTCCCTTTTTTGAAACTGCGCTTAAAAGGGAACCACATAATTTTTACGCGCTTTTTGGACTTGCCGACTGCTACAGGGGTTTAAATCAAATTGAAGTCTCTTTAAAATATTGGAACAGGATTCTTGATAACGACCCAAGAAATAAAATGATACTTACGCGCACAGGGGATGCATACCGTAATTTAGGCGACTTTGAAAACTCAAAATTATTTTACGAAAGAGCGTTAAATATCGAGTTTGACACTTATGCCGTTATGGGTCTTGCGTTAATTTCTAAAGCTCAAGAGAAATATGACGAAGCGATTATTTCTTTTAACAGGCTGATTCAGCAGGATAATAAAAATTATCGCCTTTATATAGAACTTTCAGACTGCTATATAAAAAAGAATGACAAGCGAAAAGCAAAGGAAGTTTTGGAAAGTTTTCAAAGACTCGGTATAAAGAATACAAAAATATCAGAACTTTTGGAAACTCTTTAGCGTAATGCAAAATGCTGACTTTTTGCCGCTTGCAGGTTTAAATTTATCACAACTGGAAAAGATTCTCTCTCCCCTGCCCCGTTTTAGAAGCGCTCAAATTTACGAATGGATTTTGAAAGGCGTTTTTTCTTTTAACGAAATGACAAATATCCCATCTGAATTAAAAAATGAATTATCGCAAAAGTTTTGTTTTTTTGAAACAAAAATAAAAAACTGTAATGAAGACAGTAAAACAAAAAAAATTGTTATTGAATTAAAAGATAATTCAAAAATTGAAGCTGTATTACTTAAAGACGGCAAAGAAAGAAAAACTGCCTGTATTTCTACACAAGTTGGGTGTCCTTCAGGATGCGTATTCTGTAAAACAGGCTCTCTTGGGTTTAAGAGAAATTTAGAATCTTACGAAATTACAGAACAATTTTTTCATTTAAAAAGTTTAACAAACGGCGATGGCATCGGCAATATTGTAATTATGGGAATGGGAGAGCCTTTATTAAACTATGAAAACTTAAAAACTGCAATTGAAACATTTACAGATAAAAAGGGAATGAATTTTTCTAAAAGGCGCATAACAGTATCTACCTGCGGCATAGTTGACGGATTAAAAAAAATCGCAGAAAACGGGCCATATGTGCGGCTAGCGCTTTCCCTTACAACGGCAGATGAAGATTTAAGAAACAAATTAATGCCCATAACAAAATTAAATCCTTTGGATAAAATAAAAGAATTACTTTTAATTTACCAAAAAAAATCGGGAAGCAGGCTCACGCTTGAAATTCCTTTACTTGGCGGAATTAACACACGCGAAAAAGACACAGAATTAATCGCAAACTTTTCCAAAGGTTTGGATACTGTTATTAATTTAATACCATGGAATCCTGTAGAAGGCTTTAAATTCGAAGGAAAACCCATTTTAGAACCTGCAAAACTAGAAATCGAAAATTTTAAAACCATGCTGGAAAGAAAAAAGTTTAACGTAACATTGCGCCTTCATAAGGGAAAAAAAATAAACGGAGCTTGCGGTCAATTGGGAAGCATCTAAAAAAAGGGTGTTAGGCGATTGCCCAACACCCAAAAACTAGTTAAACAATATTAGAAATAACGTACAGGACGAGCATGGTAGTTAGAGGCACTTGTATAATCCTTGGGAGCACCAATAAAGAAAGGATATTCGCCACCACCAGTAAATCCAAGCACATATACATTACGTGGTGCATCCTCCCCATACTCTGAGGAAGTAAAGTAATTTCCTGTTGTTATGTCAAATATGCTCCTTAGTTTGTAGAGTTCATTCAGTTCATAACGACTTGGCATGAACCAGTCATCTTTTTCGCCGCCTCTGTATGCTGCCGCAGCTATTGAGGCATTATTAAGTTCTGTATCATCCGGAAAAGCGGCAATGATAGCAAGCGTATTGGCTCTGCCTGTTCCTATTGCTGTCCCTGTCGCGCCAGGTACAAAAGTATCTGTACTTGCCCATCCGATACCTGATCCCAGATTTTCATTCGCAGCTTCCAGGTAACGCCAGCCTCCGTCTCTATCGGTTCCTTTGTCGTAGATTACTATGCCGCCGCCTGGACCTGTTGCGCCAATTTCGTAACCATTACCGTATTTTTTGTTATAAGCTCTCGCACCGCTATCAGAATTTGATGTATTAAGCGTATTGCCGCTTATGCTATAAGTAAAAATACTTTCCGTGCCGATTACACTGTACAATTTATATTGACCGTCTTTTGCAGTCCATATAAAGTTTGTTACCGTAGGAGTAAGACTGCCGAGCTTATTCGTCCGCGAGGCGGTTCCATCAGGGAAAAATCTGAGTTCTTCTACAAGATTTACAGTTTCATTATTTACCCATGTATCGGCAGTAAGCCTTTCGTCCATACTTCCGTCACCGGCTTGGCGGATGTATTTTGAAGGATTCGATGGATCATTAGTCCACATAGAAAGCGTAAAACCCTCTATGAGATAAGTATAATTTTGAGACAAGGTTAATTCCCCATAAATTAATTCTAGCATTAACTGACCGCCGGCTGCAGACCATACAAAGTTAGTGGAATAAATTTCATCCGAACTAGAATACTTCGACTCGGATAAACCTGTTCTATCATCATTAAATGTATATCGAGTATAGTTTACACTACCATCACTATATATATTATATCGAATCCACGGACCGATAAATGCAGAATTAACGGATTTAGTATAGTAACATCCGGAAAAAGTACACATATCACCAGAACCAAAAGTATGAGTACCAATAAAACTTCTTTGATAGCACTCACACTCGCGCCAATGCTCAGTTGCGTCAAACTTATATGTTGTGCTGAATGAGTGCAAAGTATTAACATTGTCATTTCTTGCGCCGCATGAACACTCCTTCCAATGGTGTGTTGTATTCTTCCCCCAATAACCGTAATAGTGAGAAGACCTGCTATCACTTTGTTCAGCACCGCAGGCGCACTCCTTCCAATGCTGTGTCGCGTTCGATTTATATGATTCGCCGAATACGTGTTCGTGTACTTTATCGCATACTGTGCATTTGGCGCCTGAATTGTTGCCTGTATGATTGCCAACATCGATTTTGTCGCCGCAATCGCATTCTTTCCAATGCTGTGTTGCGTTCGACTTCCATGTTTCGCCGTAATCATGTTCATGCAGCAGATCCAATAAGAAGTCACACGCAGTCATTGAAAATCCGATCATTGCCGCTATGGCAATGAAGCCTGCCATTCCAAAAATAGCAAGCCTTTTTTTTGTGTTTTTCATAAAAAAAACTCCTTTTTATTTTGAAAAAGCCATGTATAGAAAACCCAAAATTTGCGGCATTTTTCCTTAATATAAGACAATATATCGTTTTATTCGATAATAAACAACTTTTTAGAATATTTTTTAATATATTTTATATTTTTAAATTTTTTATGTAGTATATTATGCTTTTTAATATTATTATACGATATTTTATCAGGGTGACTGACACTGTGACTGACACCATTACCGTAATAAATATGTAAGACCTGCCTGGAAAATGCCAATAAAAAACCCGATAACCCCGCCGAAGAATTCAACCCACTTTAGCTGGTTAGATAACACATCAAGAATAATGCGCTCTACGCGAAGCATGTCCAATGAATCGATCCTGTCAGAGACAAGCGTTTTTATATCAATCGAGGAAAGAATATTCTCCACTTGATTATCCGCCGCGGCAAGTAATTTTTTTCTTATGTCTTCCTGTTTTAAAAGATTTTCAAGATTATTTACAAGGTCGTCAATAATTTCGGGCATTTTATCTTCAAGCGTTTGATCGTACTGCCCTGCGGATAATAAAAATCTTTGTACTGTGTTTAATTTTAACATGGTGTTTCTTAAAAACATCCTGCCTTTTGATTCAAGTTCCATTCGTATATCATCTCTTCGCATGAAATCAGTAACTATACATGTAAAATGTTCTAAATCGATATTTGCAAGGCGCTTTCGTAAAACATCGGCTGTTAAAAGTTCGCGTTCTACCATTTCGCCAATATTAACGGCAAGCTTTTTTCGCTGGCGCGGAAGAATACCCGGAGTAAACGGAAGTCTAATTTTTAAAAAGCGTATTTCTATAAGCGGGCGAAAAAGCATTTTTATAGCAAGAACATTTGTAAGATAACCTATTAAAAAACCTGCAATCGGAGGAACAACAAACAGCAGAACATTCACTTATTCAGCTCCGAAGCTGTCCTTGCCTGACTTTCATTATTATAAATTTCCATTACATCTTCCCTTAGCCAGCCCTGCTGCTCGCCGTCTGTTAAGACCCACGAAATAAAACCTTCAGGCGTTCTTATCACCTGTCTTCTGATAATTTTAACAAGGGTGCCGCGCCTTATGTAGCCAAGGGATTCGCTGTTTTCTGCAGGGTCTGCGTTTATATGCGTAAAAGAAGCGGTAATCACTCCAAAGCCTATGTAATCTCTTGTAAGGGGCGAAGTTAATGGAGGAACAACAGGCGCTTCTTCCCTGCTTCCATTGCATGAGCTAAAAGTTAAAATGAATAATATGAAAAAAATGCCGGGAATCGCGATTAATTGACGAATAGGCTGTTTTAATGGTATTATCATTTCAATGCCTAATATATCTCTTTTATCTATTTTGATCATCATTATATTAATATTATCGGCAGGCAATCCCGTTTATTGCCAGGATCAAACGAATAATTCCAATAATTTTTCGTTAGGAACTTTTTTTGGAGCTGTATACGGTCATTCCGAAGAACTGGTCTATCCTTATTCCGAACCGGCAGAGTTATTAAGCGAACTTTTATGGGATATGAAGCCTATTCTTTATGCGGGTTTTCAGGTTGATTACGGCAGAGCATCTATAATGAAAAGCCCTGGGGTTTTTGCGTCTCTTGTCTTTAAGGCGGGCATTCCGGGAGATTCAGGCACCATGGAGAATCGCGATTGGCAGTCTCTTACAAATACAAGTCTTTCTGATTTTTCTACGCATACTAACAGAACCAAAGAATTTATTTGGATCGATTTAAACATAGGCGCTTCAATTCCTTTTAAATACATATATTTAAAACCATTTATTTCAGGCTCATGGATGCATTTTGCTTTTTCCGCAAGAAATGGATATGGAACATACAGAGTATTTGAGTGCTCAAAAAACTGTACACTAAGTTATAAAGCTCCCGATTGCACAGTCGATCATGAAAATTCCTTTCCTCGCATTGCTTCGTTTGAGGGGCAGGAGGTTATTACTTACAGGCAGGACTGGCTTTTGATCGCCTTAGGAATTTCCGCAGGAACGAATATTTTATTTCCCTTATGTATAGATTTAACCTTTCAAATAAGCCCTTTTACGTATTGCGCAGCCGAAGATCAGCATCTTGGCAGAAATACCACCTTTTTAGATTTTACAGGCTGGGGACTTTTTATTGAGCCAAAAATAAATATTTCTTTATGTCTTGAACGATTTGATTTTTCGCTGGAAGCATCTTATCGCAGTATCGGAAGAACAAGCGGCGATTCATATTCAAGAGCAAGCAGCAGCAGCGGACCTTTTGGACTTCTACTCAATAAAACAGGCGCCGCTCTTTCATTGTTTGACGCGCGGTTTCTTGTTAGAATTTGGTTTTAAGCAAGGTTGACAAAATGTCCAAAAAGAAGGATTTTGATAGAATATGAAACATTTTCCCGCAATTAATTTATTGGTACTAATCGTGATTTCGCAGCTCTTTTGCTCTTGTTTTTACTCTTGCTTAAACGATGACAATCCGTCAATAGAAAGAGAAGACCTCTTTTCGCTTGAAATAGGTCCAATGGAAAATCAACTTGGTCTTTACAGACTTGACGGAAGCCTTGGAATAAAACGCATTGGTTTTACGATGCGTGACGGTATTTTCTATATTGCCGATGGATTCAGCGGAAAAATTGTCCGTTATAACTCTTATGGCAATGTAATATTTATGATTTATAACGAAGAAACAAACCCCGAGCCAATCTCTTTAAGAACAAATATTTCTGAAGAAGAACATGCCATGCGCTGGGCGTATTCATATCCGTTGGAAGAACCCGGCTGGATAACTGTTGATTCAAGAAGGCATATCTTTGCAGAGGACAGACTGCCCCAGCAGCACAGAATTTTTGACGCGGAAACAAGATCGCTTCTTGACGGAATAATTCTTCATTTTGATCAGGATGGACGCTTTATTAATTATCTTGGAAGAGAAGGAATCGGCGGCAGTCCCTTTCCAAGGATTATCGGGCTTTCCACTTCCGCAAGAGACGAAATTGTCGTTATTTGCCGAATTGCCGACGGCTGGGAAGTATACTGGTTTAACGCAAACGGAAGCCTTCTTTATCTTGTAAAAATTTCATCTAAAGAAGTCCCTATGCTCCATGACTGGCCGGAAGCGCTTGCATTCATAGACAGTATTACGGCATCTGTAGATTCCAGAAATCTTTTTATACAGGTTAATTACAGCCGCGATAAAATCGATCAATCGACGCATACAAGAACAGGTATCGAGCCTGTAGCATCTGTAATATGGACTTTAAATGCAGAAAACGGATCCTATGCAGGTTCCGTGGAAATACCTCTTTATGAAGTTACAGAAAACGGCCGCCAGACAGGTTCCAGCGTTTTTTATTCTGTCCTTGGCGCCGCGCGTAACGGTAAATTGATTCTTTATTCTCCTGTGGACACAGGCGGCTATTCACTGCTCTATGTTGATACAGGGTCACGCGAACAAAGGAGAGGTTTCATAAACTTTTCTAATGAAGAACTAAGATATAACGATTTTTATCTTTCCGCCGAAGGTATCCTTTCTGCAATGCTTGCCGACAATACTCATGTAAAGCTTGTTTGGTGGCGCACGGACAGATTTATAGGAGAGGGTCTTTAGATGAGCGATGAGTCGAAAGAAGAGCCCAAAAGACCGAATGCGAATTACAGTTTAAATAAAAACGACGGCACAGTTGGACAGGAAGGTCTTACCTTTTATTACAATAGAGAGCGCCGTCTTGCAAAGGCTCCAAAGGAAGTACAGGATATTTACAATGAAACAAAACAAACTAGATTCGGTCTATTCAGCGCTCTTGTAGCAGACAAGCCAAGAAGAGCGCTTTTTGTTGTTATTATTTTACTTTGCGTTCTTATTATTTTATTATCAAGAATAGGATTTTTTGATACTTCTTATATTCTGGATAATAATAAAATTGAAATTACCAGAGCTGCGCATTTTGAAGAGACAACCATCATTATCCTTAAAAAAACCGCAAGAAATGAATCGGCGTTTACCGGAGCTGTAGATATTGTCGTTACCGTTCCGCTTGCGCAGCAGGAAGAATTAGATATTACGAATAAGTACTTTTCACACCGTATTTATTTTACAAGGGAGAAAGAAGAGGTTTACCGTTTTGCGGCTCCTTTTAATGACCCCCAGCTTCTTATGGTGCTTCAGAATGACAGAGATTCCAGGGTAGAAATAAAATTCAACCCGGAATAAGCTCCACTTGACAAATTTCATTTTTTTTGTTATTAATTATGTATGCCGCAGTTGTATTTATTATCCATTCTCTGCAATGGACTGGCAGGATATATCCTCTTTACCGGCAACGACGGTGATGTTGAAAGATCGCAATTTACCATAAAAAGCCCTACTTTTCACCTTGTTTTAGGGATAATAAGTTCTGTTACAGGCGTCTTAAAGCTTCTTTCACCTTCCATAGGAGTCGGCATTCCCGTTTTAAGTGATTTAATACCGGCTGCGTTTGGCTTGGTTGCAGGTCTTATGCTGATTTTCGGCATTTACAGACAGGATATTTCCGCAAAAGAGGGTGAACTTGACCGTCTTGGCGTAAGCCTTCTTGCCTTCAGAAAACCAATCGGCGTAGCTTTAATGGTCTGCGCTCTTATTCATTTCCTTTTCCCGGAAGCTTTATTCTTATAAAGATGAAAAGACTCATTCTTTTATTTATAACTTTATTTTTTACATTAATATTTTATAGCTGCGCCGGAGCTGCTTCTGCAGAAGAATACTTTTCCATTGGCATGGCTTATTTTGATCTTGGAAAATACGATGAAGCGGAAAAATGGCTTACAAGGGCAAGACAGGCAAACAGGACAATGGTTGCGTCAACATATAACCTTGGACGTCTTGCGTATGAGACAGGAAGATATGAAGATGCCGCAAGACATTTTGAAAGTATTTTAAGAAGAGATAGAAATAATGTTCATGCATTAAGAGCCGCGGCTTATGCAAGGATAATGTCAGGCGATATTGAAGCCGCAGAAAGGCATTATGCGAAACTTTTAGAGATTATCCCCGAAAGCGCGGACTCAGGATACAATCATGCGCTTGTGTTGTTTGCAATGAAAAGATACGCCGAAGCAGAAACTGTTCTTGAAAGATTTCCAATTGCTCTTCTTGAAAATAACGACAACCTTTTACTTTATGCGAGAGTTCGCGCGGCTTTAAATAAAGTTGAAGCAATTGACCACTTTGCCGCCTGGCTTGAAACAAACTCAAGCGTAAAGGTACGTTATGAATACGGACAAACGCTTGAAAAACATGAATTTTACGCAAGAGCGCTTGCCGAATTCAGAAAAGCTTATACCGATTCAACTGCAGCATCCGCCGATCCTAAAAGAAACGAAATCAGTTTTGCGATTGCAAAAGTTTTATTAATTGCAGACGGCACAAGCAGCGATGGAATAGCAGAACTAAGAAAGGCTGTCAGCGAAGGGTTTAATAATATATCCGCTGTAGAAGGATTAACCGCAAGAGTTAGCGCGTCAAACAGGGAAGCAATAAGAACTATAGTAACCGGTATGAGGCAGACAGCTTCCGCATCAGAAACTAATCCTTAATGCGGTTCCAAGCTGAACGTCAAACGTAAAAACTTCTGTGTCTTTATTTTCATTAAATCGTAATTTTATAAAAGTAGAAAAATTTAATCTTCCCAGAACTCTTATTATTTCTTCATGGCCAATTATAATATTCCATCTAAGATCATCCTGTGTTCTATCAAAAATTATTTCTATGCTTTCTTTTCTTAACTGTTCATAATTTACGCTGAATAACGATGAAAACCCTTGCCAATTTTGATTATATAAAGACGATGAAATCCAATTATAAAAAACGCTTGTTAAATTTTTCTTTGCAGGGGTTTCCCATTCTGCTATAAAACTTTCAAGCCAGTATCCATCTGTGCGTATTGTAAATGTATTTGTTAAACTTAAGATGCCTCCCGTAAATCCTCTAAAACCTGCGCTAATAACAGATTGCACTCTCCAGACTGTATCCGCGTCTTTTGGAATAATTACGGCAGCTTCAATTCCATGCGAAAATTCATCAGTTTGATAAAATTTAAAAATTGGCGTATTCCCCATTGCTCCGAACATATTAATCGAAGAAAAACCAAGACCTCCTCCTAAGCTTAAATTATCCGCTCTTGTATCCAATTTTTCTTCTAAAAGCCTTTCTATTCTAAAACTGATTCTTGATGGAATAAAAAATGAAGCTGAGTTATGATAAGAAGGCAGGCTTATCCTAAAACTGAAATGATCATTAAATGACGTATACAAAGAAAAATCTGACGACGGAGAGTTACTTACGGAATCATTCATTGCTTTTCCAAGTTCAGGAGAGAAAAATGAATAAAAAGGAAAAACCTTCCAAAGATAAAGCGAATCATTTATGCTTTCAAAAAATTTAATTGCGTCTTCTAATACGTCTTCGCCGGAAAAAAAGATATTCTTTCTGAATTGACGCCCTAATCTGAAATTTAAATTTGTTCTTCTAAAAACTAAAGGGATATCAAGAAACAACGAGCTTTCTGACAATGTTAAATTATTGGCGCCTGTAAAGTTTGTATTGCCCTGAAACGCAAGAATTGCTCCAATTGGCCTTGTTCTTTGCGTAATTATAATCTGCGATACTGTTCTTCTTATATCCGTATCTTTTCCCGTATCAGGAACAAGCGGCGCAAATGTTCTAAGCCACAGTTCACCGTAATTTTCATTTTCGTCTATCAAGCTTTGTTTTGTCCAATTTGCTTCGCTTTCAATTAAAATTGAAGGGATATATATATTTTGCGGCTTAAAACCAGTATTAACATTCCACCTTTGACGAAGCCTTCCTAATTCATAAAGCGCTTCTGCGTTAAACCTTGCATGAAAATTAGAATTAAAACCAATATTAAAAACATGATGCGCCTGATTTGTCTGCGGAGACGCTGAAAATGATTCACTCACAGAAAAATATCCTATTGTTTTTTTAATTTCATGATCTGCGTTCCAATTAAAAGTATCTTCTGCGGCGGTAAAACCAAGATTACCGGAAATATCAACGCCAAGAAGCGTTACTTTAACGCCTGTTCTATTTACTACACTGCCGGAAAAATAATCATTATCTGTTTCGCTTTCTGCAATTGCTTCTGATTCAATGGCGGTTAAAAAATTAAAATTTTCAAGTATTGTAAAATTACCCAATGTAATAATAGCACCTGGCTTTGAATAGTTAACGGCAGCTCCTGCATTCATTCTGTAATGCATAACCGGTTCTTCTAAAATAATTTCATCGATTAATAAAGAGCCTGCTTTTAATATTTGTGTTTGATTTTCAGGACTGATTAAAACCGCTAAATAGCTTGTTCTTCTTTCATTATTAATATTTGCGTTAACTCTTCTGTAAACAGGGGGATCGATTGCTTCTGAAAAACCGTCAACAAAAACGCCTGTATTATCACCCTGATATCTAATGGTTACTTTTTTCCACCTGATTGGATTATTCTGCGTAAACGCTCTTAAGGGAATATTTGCTTCCAACTGCGGATTAGAGAGCGAACTTTCACCTGCTGCAATAATAAATTTTAAAAAACCGTTTTCATTTTCATTGTTTTGCGCTCTTACAAAGAAAGAAAGCTCCCTGTAATCTTTAAGCGGAATTTCATGAATTCTGCCGTCTGCTGCCGCGCTTACCCCAGGCTGTAAATCCTGCCATTTAATTTCAAGCACTCTTTGCGTATTTTGAGCGGGATGAAGTCTATTAATAATTGAAGGATATGCTGATTCTAAATTATTAACTCCTGTTTCCATTGTTTCAGAAACTGTAACAAAATCCGTAATTGGATTTATTACTTCATTTTCACAGGTAACTGCCCTAAATACTGAACTTCTTATAACAGGAGGAGCCAGAAGAACGCGCATGTATATTTCTTCTTCCAATCCATTATAAACGGCAATTATTCTCATATACCGCGCATTTGCCAATTTTCTCCTGTCTTCGTCATTAATTTTAAAACGGGCTACTGTATAATCGCCTGAAGAAAAATAAAAAGAGGCTGCGTCAGCCATATGGGGAAAAAGGGATTTTTCCCATATAAGACCAGGATTCTCTGCAAATTCAAAATCCTGAGGACTAAGGGAACCGAATTGCACAATTAACTCAAAGTTGCCCGAAGGAAGCGCATCGTATAACCTGAATGGTATTTCTATCTCTTGAGCGCGCGAAATAAAATCAGCATTTACACCTAACGGCATTTGGTATCCTGTCCAATTGCCGTTTTTTAATCTAAACTCCGCAGTAAGCGCCTGAGCGTTTCCAAGCTGGGAATCCCTTACAGGGTATGGCCTGTTTATTCCTGATACAACAGAAGCGTTCCATTCAATTGTCATTAAATTTGAACCTAACACATTATTGTCAAAATAATTACGGTAAATTAAATCCGCCCTGTTTTCCATTTCTAATCTTGTTCCGTTTTTTAAATTAAAAGGATGCGAAATAAATGCCGATTCATATGCAAAAGGCAGCGTTATTTCGTTTCCTTCCATTCCTGCTGCGCGGTAAAGACCTGTTGTATCTGTTTCCACTAAAGCAAAACCTGCGCTAATTGACGCATTAAAATTATTTATGTTCCATCCGGCTTTTGCGCTTAAGCCGACAGTTCCCGTACTCTGAGAATTATCCTGCGAAAACGAATCATCTGTCAGGTTCCATCTTACACCCAGCGCAGCCTGAGCGGAAAATGTATTTTCAATGTTTGTATAAACAGCTCCTAGTCCTGCCGCAATGCTTCCAAAACGCAGTCCATCGGTTTTTTTTAAATACGTTATGCGGATTGTTTCGTTATTACCAACAGAACTGCGAATTGAAACTTCTCCGGAAGAATTATTATAATAAAAATTGGAATCTAAAATCCCGCTTCGCCAAACTTGTATTGAACCGGGGATTACGTCCGTGCCTATAAAATATCCGCTTGCAGAGTTGTAATTTGTAAACCTAAGCGTCATGTCTCCCGGAAAAACCCCTCCTGCAGGAAGATAAATTTCTACGGCTTCGCTTACAAGCGGCCATCTGCTTCGCACATCTCGTCTTGACGCATTTTGTGTATTTTTTACAAGTTCGAATAACGCTCTGTTCCTTGCAGTATTTACAGAAAGAATATTGTCTGTAAAAATCGAACTGTCAATTTCTACAAGACTGTAACCTTCAATTTCTCTTCCTGTAGAAAGTCTTACTAATGCTGCTCTTTCTGTCGTGCTTGATGGAGCGTCATAAATACTTCTTCTTTCAAACGGAGAAAAAGTTCCGGGCTCGTAAATTACCAAAACCGGATTGCCATTAATCGAAAAATCCCAGGGGGTTAAAAAAGCGCCTTTATAACACTGCGGATAATCTTCTAAATTGATATTAGTATTTCCAAAATTAAACCACTCCTGCACTTCTTTTAAAAATCCTGAGCCTGAATAGCTGATTAAATTATCCTTATTTATTTTTTCATACGAGACTGCAATCATTCCTGCTGTTCTTACGCTGATTTCTAAAAGACCATGTTCTTTAGAAAACGCGTATTCGCTTGACGGCGCAATACGAAAGCGGCGTCCATTAGGCTCAACAATTACGCCTTTTTCATCTTCAATGTAAACTGTTATATCTGATTCAATCTGCGTGTCAGGTAAAACAAATGAAATACCATGAACAGAATCGGCAGGCGCAATATCAGTATATGTTCTTTCTCTGTTTCCAGTAAAAACGCGTTCTTCTCTGGAAGCCGCGTCGTATCGAACCAATGCGTGAATATTTAAGTTTTCCAAACCGAAACGGCCGTAAAAGCCGAATGACGCTGGCGAATCTCCGCCAAGATCCATGTATGGAAATGACGGAAAATTAAGACCTGTATTTCCGATTCCTGCATACTGAACAAACTCACCCGATTTCCCCTGGTATCCTGCACGGTAAGTATTTTGACTTGAATCGTCAAGAAAATTTGCTTCTACAAACCATCTTTCGTTAATCCAAAGGGCCATAGATAAATCAACTTCCTGTTTAAATAGTAAAGGCGTTTCGGGCGAAGTAAAGCCTGTACCCACAGGAGATGAAAAAAAGCCAAGGTTTCCTGTCAGCTCTCCTTTCCACGAACCCGTTAAAAAAAGAACAACGCTTGATTCTCCAAGCGAATACCTCATAAATTCCCTTGGGTCTTCGTTTAAAATACGACGGCGCAGTTCGTCCATATTTAGCTCAGAGGCAGGCTCATCCTGTGCAAAAACCTCTAGCGCAGAAAATAAAATGAGTATGACTATTAGGGTCTTACGCAGAACATGCATCTTATGATATAATAGCTTTAATTTCATGGTTGTTTCAATGATACAGATAATATTTGAAATTCCTGATGCCGTAAACATTAAGGAAAAAAGACGCGTTATAAAGTCGATTATCGAGAAAATGAAACGTCGTTTTCAAATGAGCGCAGCCGAGGTTGATCTTCAGGATTCGCTCGCTTTTTGCCAAATAGGCGGGGCTCTTGTATCGAACTCGCGCACATTCGGAGAATCTGTTCTTCAAAAGGCGTTTACCATGATAGAAAACGAAACATCTGTCCGTATTCAGGACATGAAGATTCATTCGGAGGAATTTTAATGAAGATTCGATTGTTTTTTTTGACAGCAATTGTAATTTTATTTAATTCATGTCTTGGTCTTTCCTTTGACATTCAGCTTAACAGGGATGGCTCTGGAAGATTAACAATGGAATACCGTATTTCGCGCACTTTTATTGAAATAGGTCAGCTTGACGGCAATGAAGCACAGGCAATTGTTCCCGTCATGCGCGATGAAATGGAACGTTTGGCACTCAGCGTTCCTGGAGCAAGGCTTGCGTCTTTTTCAAGCAGAGAAACTGCGCAGGATATTATTATAAGCGCAAATATTGATTTTCCCAATACAGACGCTCTTACAGCTTTATTGACATCCGGTTCAGGTGAAAACGTATCAATCACAAATAATGGTCAAACGGGAAATATAAATTTAATTGTCACAGACTCTATACAGGAAAAAGACGCCAATATGATGAAATTAATGAGAAGCGCTTTTGAAGGCTATAATTTTACAGTTAATTTAAATTCTTACGCTCCTTCTTCTGTTTCTGTTACTAATAAAGACGGAACTGTTATTTCTCCTTCATCGTCGTCAATTTCACAGGGGAGAAGATCGTCATTTACAATGAATATACAGGAAATTTTTGAACAGCCAAATGGCGTTATATTAAACTTTAACTGGTAGCGCCAAGCACTTCTTTAAATTTTAATATCGTCCATCCCCTTTTTTTTGCTTCTTTTTGCAAAATGCGATCGGGGTTTACCGCGACAGGATTGCCGCAATATTCCAAAAGCGGAATATCCGTATATGAATCGGAATAAAAACTTACATCTTTTGCCTTTACATTGTTTTTTTCCATCCATTCTACAGCCGCGATTTTCTTTTTATTTCCAAAAAAACTATAACCTTCAGTTTTCCCGGATGTTTTTCCGTCGATATATTCCATTTTTGTCGCAAGAGAACCTTTTATGTTAAAATAATTTTCTAAAGGTTTTATAATAAAATCAAAAGAAGATGTCGCAAATATAACCTGCTCATTTTTTTTATTTGTCTCAAAAATAAGAGTTTCTATGCCTTTATAAATATTTCTTTTAATATACTTTGCAAAACAAATATCAGAAATTTCTTCAAGTTCGTTTTTATTAATGCCTTTCAGCCTTAAAACTGTGTTTTCTATAAAATCCATATCAGGTGATGCCATTTTATATTTAATTAAATCGATAAAAAGATGGCTTACCTGTGATAACTTAATTGTTTTTCTTTTTAACGCAACATTTATAAAATATTCCGCGGTTGTTTTTCTAACTATTGTTTTATCAACGTCAAATAAATGTACTTTCATATAAAATCCAGATAATTACATTGTTTTACTGCCTGATCTGTATAAACGCCGCGCAGTTCTTCAGGCAATAAAACTGCAAGTTGTCCCATTACTTCATTTAAAATTATTTCGCGCTCTTCCTTGTGCGGTCTTCCTTCGAATTTTATTTTAAAAGGACGGCCTGCTCTAAAATAAAAAGATGTGCGCTTTAGTTTTTTTATGTTTTTCCATACATTTTCCCCTCCGTGATGCGCAACAGGAAGAATTGGCGCATTTGCTTCAAGCGCAAGCTGAATAATTCCCGCCTTCCCCTTGCCCAAAACGCCGTTTTTACTTCGTGTGCCTTCTGGAGCTACGCACATATGGTAGCCGTTATTTATCATATCGCAGACATGTTTAAACGATTCTGTAAAAGCGCCTTTTCTGTCAATGGGAACCGCTTTGTACGTATTGAATAAAAATGCGAAAAACGGATTTTTCCACGTTTCCGCTTTTACAAGCCCGGAAACATACAAAGGATAACTGTGCGAAACTAATATTGGCACTTCTAAAAAATTTATATGATTAAAAATTACAATAAGCGGTTTATTATTAGAAAGAGCATTTACAAATTCTTTGCAGTCAACTTTACAGATAGCGTTTAAAATTCCTTTTAAGAAGAAATTAACAGCCGCTCTTCTAAATCCCATATTAAAGACCTGCAAACCTTAATGCGCCGGGAATACATTCAATTTCAAGTTCCTTGCCGTCGTAACATATTGTTTCTCCGTCGCAATGAACAGCCATTGAACCTTCTAAGGCTTTTAAACTAAATTTTAAGCCTCTTGCCATAAATACGCCGTCGCATTGACTTTGGGTTCCTTTTGTATAATGAGAAAATATTTTTAATAAATATGTTCTTTTTGCAGGATGTTTCACATAACAAATATCCAATAAACCATCGTCTAGGATCGCATTTGGTCCCATAAAAAAACTTCCGCCCATTCGTCTTCCGTTTACAATGGAAACAAGAACTGCACTAAGAGTTACTTCTTCATTATCATATTTAATTTGAATAATAGGCGAGGGTTCAAAACGCGCAAGCATTTTTAAGGCTCCAATCATATATGTTAAGCCGCTTTTTATTTTCATTTTTGCCGCTTCAAACCCAACTTTTGTATCAAAACCGATTCCAACGCCGTTAATAAAATATCTGCCTTCCGGGAAAAATCCTCCTTTAATTATACCTGCGTCAAGCGGACTAATTTTACCGTTTAGAATAATTTTTAACGCATCGTCGATATTTAAAGGAAGGTTCGGCGTTGCGGAAAAATCGTTTCCCCTGCCGATTGGGATCAATCCAAAAATAGGCGGCTTTGAAAACTTTTCTTTCCTTAAAAGAAGACCGTTTACAACTTCGTTGCATGTTCCGTCTCCGCCCGCTGCAACTACAATGTCGTCCTCGTGAATAGCAAGATTTTGAATCATTTCTATTGCGTGACCCGGCGATTCTGTAAGATTAATTTGGAAATTACGCCCGCTTTCCTTAAGAATCTTCTCGATTTTGGGCTTCTGCCTTATTGCTTTTCCTTTTCCGGCTGTTGGATTTAAAATAACCCAAATATTCCCCTGTTCCATTTAAAAATTATAACACATTTATTGGAAAAAGTGGATTTTTTTAAGGAAAAATTAATCTGTTTTTACCGTCAGGAATGCCTGTTTTTCTAAAAAAATACGTATTTATCTGATCCCGCCATTCTTTTGCGTTTATTAACTGCATTTCAAAACGCGAAAGCACAGATTTATACACTTCTTCTTCGAGCGAATCCTTAAGGCTTTTCCAGTCCTCCGCCATTTTAAAGGTTTCATCGAAGCCTTCAAAATGAGTGTCGTAAATATTTTGCAAAAGTGTCTGCCCGTTCTTCATTTTATAATCGTAGCGCAATCTGTGAAAGAAAAGAATTAAATTCTCGGGGCATCTTGAAGCATCCCTAAAAATTGCCGCGTTTTCTTTTGAATACTGCTCTGTATAACCTGTTCCCGAAGGCGTTCGATCTATACCGATTGCATTTGCATCCGCTCTGTGATACGTTCCCCATCTTGAAAACTCGTAACCCTCGATATTTGGTCCGTAATGAGAATTGGGAGTTACCATAAAACAAACGCCGAAGGGCGCATTATATTTTTCGTATGCAGGATATGAATTTAAAAGTATGTTTTCGATTTTTTTGGCAGTCTCCCCTTCACCGAATGAAAGAGCGCACCACTCTTGTGCAATTTCCTTTGCGCTTAATTGCGGGTTCCAAGTCAATCTTCCGTAGCCATATAGATTTGCCTGAGCCAAAGTATGCCCTGTCCAATTATTATCAAGACCGACATTTACAACAGATGCAAACCCTTCGATGTTTGACAATCCTTCTTTGTATTTTCCGATTAAATCCATAATGCGGAATTTTCTTTCTGTATTTTCATTGTTTACAATGTCAAATCTTACAATATCCTGCCAAACATGCGGAAGGAAACATAAATCAATCTGATGCCCTGTATATTCCTGCGTTATCTGCAATTCCATTACATGACGCGTTTTTAATAGAGCGCCGAAAAGAGGCGTTACAGGCTCTCTTACCTGAAAATCATAAGGTCCGAATTTAATCTGAAAAATAACATTTTCTAAAAACGCGCCGTCCAACGGCTTAAAGTGATCGTATGCAGCTCTTGCGCGATCGAAACTATGATCACGCCAATCCTGCTGACAATTGTAAACAAAACAGCGCCAGACAATTTCGCCGCCAAAGGGTTTAACGGCTTTAGCAAGCATATTCGCTCCGTCTGCATGAGTTCTTTCATATTGGAACGGACCAGGCTCTCCTTCGGAATCAGCTTTTACAAGAAAACCCGCTAAATCAGGGATATACTTATAAATAATCGAAGCTCTTTCTTTCCACCATGCGCATACTTTTTCGTCCAGCGGATCTGCTGTTGGAAGCTTTCCAAGAGACCACGGCGCTCCAAAGTTAATACTTATAAAAAGCCTAATACCGTATTTTCTAAAAATTGCAGCTAATTTTGCGGCTTCCTTTAAATATTTTTCTGTAATTAATAATTTTGCGTTTGCTCTGACATTTACATTGTTAATGGAAAGCCTGTTAATTCCCGTACTTGCTAAAAGACGCGCGTAATCTTCGATACGTTTGCTGTTAAAATCAAAATTACCGTCTTTGTAAAAAAGAGAGCCGCCTGCATATCCGCGTTCCACTGTGCCGTCAAAATTATCCCAGTGATTAATCATTCTTAAGGGAGAAGCAGGCGTTTCGTTTATCTGAAGCCCGTGTTTTATTTTTCCCTGCGCAAGCAGAAAAAGAAAACGAAATACGCCGTATAAAAGCCCGCAGTCATCTGCCGCGCAAATTAAAATTTGGTTTTCTGTTATGCTTATAGAAAAACTTTCCGGTTTTAAATACGAATCAAATTCAAGAAAAATCCCTGAACTTTTTAAGTCCGCTTTTTTCTGCACTTTTGGAAAAAATCCCAAAAGACGATTAATTCCGTTTGAAAGTTCTTTGACAGCCGTTTTGCACACTTCTCCGCCTTTTTGGGCATATATGACTTCGGGAACTTTAATTTGCGCAGTAACTTTTCTTTCCTGAAGCCAGCAGTCGTATTCTTTTAACATAATTAAACCCTAACCCTTCTTTTTTATCGCTTCCCACAAACCCTGCAAATAACTAAGCCCTATTGCTCTGTCATAAAGACCGTAACCGGGAACAGAAACCTCTCCCCATATTTGCCTTCCGTGATCCGGGCGCAAAGAACCGTCAAAACCGATGTCGTATAACGCTTTCATTATTTCGTACATGTCTAAAGAGCCGTCGCTTGATAAATGCGCGGATTCTTCAAAATCACCCGGCGCATTGTGCTTTACGTTTCTTATATGCGCAAAGGAAATGCGTCCTTTTAAATTTCTTATAATATCCGGGATATCGTTATCAGGATTTGTTCCAAGGCTTCCTGAGCATAATGTAACGCCGTTATAAGGGCTGTCAACAAGTTTTACAAGCCTTAACAAATCTTCTTTATTTTTCATGATTCTTGGAAGACCAAAAACAGACCATCCGGGATCATCCGGGTGCATGCCCATTTTAACTCCGTATTTTTCACATGCAGGAATTACCGCCTTTAAAAAATATTCCAGATTTTTAAAAAGGGATTCTTCGTCTGTCTCATGGTACATTTTAAAAAGTTCTTTAATACGCGCCATTCGCTCAGGTTCCCATCCCGGAAGAAGGCATCCGCCGGCTTTTTCCTGCATTACTTCAAACATATTATCGGGGTTTATTTTTTCTATAAGTTTATGATCATAAGACATGACAGTTGCGCCGTCGGGACGCACTTTTGCAAGGTCTGATCTTGTCCAGTCAAAAACCGCCATAAAATTATAGCAGACAAGATTAATTCCCGCATCATGAATTATTTTTAATGTATCGATATATCTTTCGATATACATGTCGCGTTCACTTGAACCTGTCTTTATAGAATCGTGGACATTTACGCTTTCAATTCCCGCGATACTTAAACCTTCGTCTTCCACGGTTTTTTTAAGCGCAAATACTTCGTCTTTTTTCCATTCTTCGCCCGGCTGTTTTCCGTACAAAGTTGTAATAACTCCGTTAATGCCCGGTACTTGACGTATTTTATCGAGAGTAACAGGATCGTAGCCGGGTCCAAACCAGCGCATTGTCATTTTCATTTTTTACCCACTTTATCTTTTTCTAAAGAAATAATTTTAAAGCTTAAAAAGCTTTCTTTTAATTTTTCGCAGTACGCGCGAAGAACAATGTCTTTGCCCGACTGCCCTGCCCTGATTAAAACCAGCGCTTTTCCGCATGATGTAACAACCTTTGAATTTGCAAACCCAAGATTTTGATTTAAATTGGAAGAACACGCGCCAAGAATTTTTGCGTCCCCTTCCAATGCAAACTCGATTAATAATTCTTCGTTGGGGTATAGATCTCCGTTTTTATCGGTTATATTAATCTCTACATGAGCTATACCGCCATTTTTAATTTCTTTTTTATCGGGAATCAATTTTATTTTTTGCGCCTCATTTAAAGAAGTTTTAATCTCATAAGAGCATACTTCCTTATTATTATTTATTCCCTTTATTTCGATTTTTCCGTAAGTATATTCGATAGGAAATTCGATAATTCCGTTTGCGAACTCACTTTTTTTTCTTCTGCCCATTTTTTTATCATTAATGAAAAGCTGCGCTTCTTCGCAATTTGTAAAAACCGCCAATTTTACGTTTTGCCTTTCAAAATACGAATGATTTAAATGCGAAGAAAGTTTCGGGAAAGACCAGCGTCCCCTTGAATAATCGGGTTTTATATGCTGATCATAAAAAGCCATGTAGATCATAGGCTCATCTGTCCAAATGCTCTTTCTAAAATACGCGTTCGGTTTTAAAAAACCGCAGATGTCTATGATAGAGCCCGACCATCCTTTTGCAGGCCAGGGACATTCGCCAAGGTAATCGATACCTGCCCAGATAAACTGCCCTATTACATTGTCGTTTTCCAAAACAAACTGCCATGGATTTTTTTCGCTGACATCTTCAAAGTTTGTGCCGACGCTTGAATAATACTCGTAACATTCGGTGCCAACAATCGGTTTTTCTATTCCTTTTGTATAATGTTCGTATAACGGTTCGTGGTAATTAAACCCAAGAACATCTACATCTTTAGCCATTTTTTTTGTAAGTTTTACAAGTTCTTCGGGAGCTGCTCCCACAAGGGTTCTTGGATTTGCATGAGGAGCAAGCGCACACGTTACGGGACGATCATCAAGGGAGCGCACAATATCGCAAAGCATTTTTTGAATCGCAATCATGCTATCCTGCCCCTGATTTTCAACTTCGTTTCCTACGCTCCACATGAACACGCACGGATGATTTCTGTCGCGTAAAATAAAATCCTTTAAATCGCGCTTTGCATCTTCGTCAAAATGATCTTTATAATAGCCGCTTTTCCATTTGTCAAAACATTCGTCTATAACGTAAAAACCCATTTCGTCGCAAAGATCCAAAAATTCGCCGGCAGGCGGATTGTGACTTGTTCTTATCGCATTACATCCAATACTTTTTAAAATGTTTAAACGCCGCCGCCATACATCATCGTAATACGCGCTGCCTGCGATCCCTGAGTCATGATGAAGACACACACCTTTTAATTTTACTTTTTCGCCGTTAACTGTCATGCCCTTGTTGTAATTAATCTCTATTGTACGAATGCCAAAGGTAACATTGACAGGAACCGAAGATTCATTGTCACCCTGAATTTCTAAAACTGCGCGGTATAAATTGGGATTTTCTGCCGACCATAACGCAGGATTATCAATTTTAAAACTTTGATTTATTTTAATTTCATTTTTACCGTTAAAATTGACAGGCACTTTTTCTTCTGCTACGAATTTATTATCATGAGTTATAATTCTAATATTTAATTCGTGTAAATTCGTGTTAATCCGTGGACCATGTGATTCAATCTCCGTAGCAATTTTTACATCGGCTTGTTTTTTGTCTTTAGACAATTGGGTCTTGACCTGTACACCCCATGTTTTTATATGAACAAGCGGCAGGATTTTAAGCTCGACATTACGATAAAGTCCGCTTCCCGAGTACCAGCGATCGGGCTCTTCACAGCCATTGTCAAGGTGAACGGCGATAAGATTTTTCCCTTCTTTTGCAAAGCCGGTTATATCAACCTCAAAGCTTATATATCCGTTTGCGCGTTTCGCCGCTTCCTTTCCGTTTATATAAACTGTACTGTTTCTGTACGCGCCGCCAAAATAAATGTAAACTGCCTTTTCGTTTACATTGGGGAGCAAAAACTCTTTTCTGTACCAGCAAACGCCTTTCCAGTCAAAGAAACCCTGCATGTTCTGAGGTGTCCATCCGCCTGATTCACCCTTAGAAAAAGGTCTTGAGATTACCCAATCATGGGGCAGGTCAAGGTTTTCCCATGTCCTGTCGTTAAAACCTTCATTTTGGGCGTTTTTTTCGTCTCCAAGAATAAATTTCCAATTATGGTCAAAAATGTTCATTGCATGGATTATATCATATATAAAATAGTTGATAAATACGCCATACGATGGTAATATAAAAGAAGAGGTAACAGTATGAAAATGAAATTATTGTCTGTTTTAATTTTAGTATTAGTGCTTTTTGGATGCGAAACAAGCGGCTCGTCCGGCACATCAAGATCATCTGCAGGGCAGGCGCCAAATCACTTTAATTCTCCGTTAAAAACAATTTATCAGGATTATTTCCCCATGGGAAATATCGTAAATAATAATTATTTAAGAGGCGAAGCTTTCGAAATTTTAAAAGCGCATTTTAATGTTGTTACAAGCGAAAATAATATGAAGCCCGATCATTTAGGTCCGCGTGAAAGAGGCGGCAATTACAATTTTGCTCCTGCGGACAATCAAATCAGAATAATGGCTGAAAACGGCATTCGCATGCATGGTCATACCCTCATCTGGCACAGTCAGACTCACAGATGGATGACAGAAGGAACTCCTGAACAGGTCAGGGAAAATTTAATTAATCATATCAATACAGTAATGGCTCATTTTAAAGGAAGAGTTTTATCGTGGGATGTTGTGAACGAAGCTGTAAGAGAAAGAGTTAATCCCGGTGAAAATTATGAACTTTGGAAAAATCATCTAAGACAGGAAAGCGGCTGGCACAAAGCGCTCGGACCTGATTATATCGAACTTGCGTTCAGAACGGCAAGAGCCGCAGATCCGGATGTCAAACTTTATTACAACGATTATAACCTGGACAATTCAAGGAAAGCGCAGGTTGTCGCCAACATGGTAAGAGAGATAAACACTAAATACAGATCAGAGGGTAACACAAGAAATCTTATTGACGGTGTCGGCATGCAGGCGCATTATGGACTTACAACAAGCGTTCCAAATGTACGGGCTTCGATGGATCGATTCAGAGCTATTGGAGTTGAAATATCGATAAGCGAACTTGATGTTGAAGTAAGAAGCGTTGGAAGCGGCTCTTTTGGAATAGGTCATTCCAGACGTTTGAGTGAAATGGAACAAAGACAGCAGGCGATTAAATACGCTGAGCTTTTTTCTCTTTTTAAAGAATATAAAGATTACATTGCGCGCGTAACACTATGGGGTATTGATGACGAGCATAGCTGGAAATCGCTTGGCAACCCCTGTCTTTGGGATGCAAGGTTACAGCCAAAGCAGGCGTTCTTCGCAGTTGTAAACCCGACTGAAGCATTAGGTATCGATGAAAATCATTAATATAGCTGCAATTACAACCATATTATTAACGTTATGCGCTTGCAGTTCGAGCGGCAGTATTAATAAATTATCTGACACCAATACCGATAACGAAATTGAGGAAACGTTAAATATAAACTTTAACGAAATGCGGCAGGAAATTGACGGTTTTGGCGGCTCGAACGCGTGGACAAGACTTCCCGACAATCCGCAGGTTGCAGCTAATGTTGTAAGGCTTTTGTATTCAAGAACCGAAGGAATGGGCTTTACGATTTTACGCAACCGGATTCCTTTTCGCGAACGTCTTGCGGGGGATAACAGTCCGGGTCTTAATGACGGGTTCATTGTAAGAAACAGCGATCACACATACTCGTATACGGAAAATCCAAACGGAACAAAAACATTCGATCTTAACTGGAACAGCTGGGATTTATCCTCAACTAAAAATCTGATAAGAATGATTAAAAATCTTGGAAGGGACGGCCCCGAGGAACTTGTAATAATGAGCACGCCATGGACGCCGCCAAGTAATCGCGTAACGCAATGGAAAGAAGATGTAACAGGTTTAAGAGGCAATCTTAATTATACAATGGACTGGTCAAAACCCGATATCTGGGGACGACTAAAAAGAGAACACTACAACGATTACGCGGACCTTCTTGCAGATTATGCCGCAAATTTTCAATCGCAAATGGGACATCCGCTCTCGATTCTTTCCGTTCAAAACGAACCAAACTGGAAAGTTGAATATGAATCCGCATACTGGAACGGAACTGATTTAAGGGATTTTATCAAGGTAATTGCAAATCGTTTCCCCATGAAAAACATTGCAGTGGGCGAAGGCGGTCTTGGCATAATGATGCCCGAGTTTGAAAATTTTAATATTAATTTTAACGAAATGATTCTTCCGTCATTGGATGATCCTGTTTCTCGCAGGGTTATCACTCACATCGGTCTTCATCAATACAATGGAGCCAGCGATCCTTCTATGAGAGCCGGCGCAATTGAATTCCCCGGTATCATTGAATCGGGTAAACGTTTCTGGCAGACAGAAGTTTCAGGATCAGGCGCGCATCTTCCGCGCGGAACAGGAATTGACAACGCCCTTTATTACGCAAGAATGATTCACTGGGATATGACTTTGTCGCAGACAAACGCATTTCTCTTTTGGTGGCTTTGGACAAACAATTCAAGCAATACGACAGGCAGTTTGATAGTTGCAGACGGAAACAGGGTAACCGCGCATCACAGGCTTTATGCAATGGGGCAATTTTCGCGTTTTATACGCCCTGGATGGCGCAGAATCGAATGCGACGCACCTTCCTTGTGGGGTGTTTTTTTAAGCGCTTACAGAAATCCAAAAACAAAGGAAATTGCAATTGTAATAATCAATGACAGATACGCAGAATCAACAATTTCCCTGAATTTGCCGGGTGGCGAATTCGACAGGCTTGATGTCTGGCGCACATCTGAAAGTGAAAAACTTGACCCGCTCGGAAGACAGAGAACAACAGGCGGGAAAACAGACATTTTGCTTTCGCCGAAAACAATGATTACATTGTACGGAAGAGTAAAATAATTTAATCCCTGACAGGATTCTGTCTTTCTTCGAGCGCTTCCATTATTCTGAAATACGCAGGCTTGGCGTTGCTTACTGCTCTGCCTTCAAAAATCAGAGGTTTACCTCTTGCGCGCCAGCTCTGTTCGTCAAAGACTCCCCAGAATGAAACTCTTTCGATTATGTCCGAGTTCTCCATAAATAATCTGAAATAATCGGCGTAAAGAATAGAAGCAGTAAGCTCTCCGACAAACGTGACGGGAGTATTGTTTCTGTAATGGCTCCAGCTCTGTGAAAGCACATCAAGTTCACTAATAGAAATTTTTACGCCAAGAGACCTAAATAAATTTATGCTGTTTCTGATATTTCCTGTTGATACTTCAATATTGTGATGGCTTTGCATCCCAATGCCTTCGATTAAAAGACGATTTTCGCCGGGATACGCCGCTTTGTAGCGCTCATTTACATCGCGAACCATATTTCGCACCATGGTAGCTTTCCCGGCTTGATCCATATTGTAATCGTTGTAATATAGAATCGCATTTGGGTCTGCAAGACGCGCTGCCAAAAATCCTTCGTAAACAAAATCAGAACCAATTGCTACAAACCATGGATTTGCGCTTTGATTATCACCTCTCGTGCGCATTGACGTTTTCCAGTCATTCGAAGCGCGAACACCGTCAGGAAAAACTTCGTTTAAAACATCCCAGGAATATATCCTTCCTTTAAAATGAGTAACAACATCGGTTATATATTGCTTCATGGCTTCTAAAGCCGTATCTTTGGGCCTATTTGCCATTCCTCTTTGCCAGTCAGGAATTTGACTGTGCCAAAGAAGCGTATGTCCAACTACTTTAAATCCTGAACTGATTGCCGCATTTACCATTCTGTCTGCTGTGCTAAACGAATATCGTCCGGGAGCAAGGCTTAGATTGTATGGCTTCATGTCATTTTCGGCAGTCAGCACATTATAATGATGCGAGAGGCGCACATTCGAAATCCCGGACGAAGCTACATCGTTTTGATTAAAAATATTTCCAATTAAAAAATATTCCTGAAAACTGTCTTTTAGCGGAGGAAGGTTCATCATATTTTCCTGCGCAGGCGCAGAAGAAACTTCGGCAGACGAATTACAGGAGAATACAAGCAAAACCGCAGTAATTATCAAAACAAAAATAACAGTAATTTTTAATAATTTATTAATTTTCATTTTTTGCTCCGTTTTTGTCCTTCTTCTATAAGAGAACTGACAACAAGTTTTTCTTTATAATTTTCGTCAAATAAAAGCGGCCAGTTTTTTCTTTCCGGCACAGGGAAATCATCAAGCCACGTATAGTTATCCGCAACTCCCCATGTAGTAATATTTTTCACAGAAGGAGAAGAAGAAGCAGCACGAAAAAGATTCATATATGTTTTGGCCTGTTCAGCAATTCTTTCTTCCGGTCTTGAATTAAAAAACTGGGATTTTTCTCTTGCTTCGCTCCATTCATAAACAGAAATGTCAACTTCTGTAAATTCTATTTCCAATCCAAGCTTTGAATATTTTTCTATTGCGTTTTTTATAATTTCTTCATTTGGAAAATTGTAATACCAATGCGCCTGAATGCCTACTCCGTCAATTGGAACGCCTGCGTCAAGCAGTTCAGAAAGAAAATCCAAAGAAACATCCATTTTCTTCCCCGATTCATTGTTGTAATCGTTATAAAAAAGTTTTGCTTTGGGGCAAAGCTCTTTCATTTTTTTAAAGGCAAAAGCGTAGATTTCCTTGCCGCAAATTTTATACCAATCGCTTAAACGAAAACCGTTTTCATCGCCTTTATCAACATCGATTACCTCGTTTAGCACATCCCACGAATACACTACATCGTTGTATCTATTAACAACTTGTGCCATGTGGTCTTCCAGTCTTTTGTACAATTTGCTTTTTGAAACAGTTTCGCCATTATCCAAAAAAAGCCATGAAGGATTTTGATTGTGCCATAGCATAACATGTCCGCGTATCGGCATACTATTTTTTCTTGCGTAATTTGCAACCAAATCGCAGTTATCCCATTTATACCTGTTTTCTTCCGGATGAACAGGACCGAATTTCATTTCGTTTTCCACTGTTAAAGTTGAAAAATGCTTCTTTATTAACGCGTCAACTTCGGGTATTTTCATCATTTTGCCGCATACTGAAGCTCCTACATGAAATGAATGCTTCCATGCTTCTTTTAAACCAATGCTCATATTTGAATTATTAATGAATTAAAGGGATATGAATATAGGTAAATTGTACTATAGTCTTTATAAGTAAAATATTGTAGTATAGTTTGATGGGAAGAACTGGATATACAAGGGTTTTATTAATAGATAATCAGCCAATTTTTTGCGAAGGACTTATTTCCTGTTTAGATAAATGCAATAAATTTATTGTTGTAGGCGTAACAGATGAAGCGGAAAAAGCGCTAAAAATCGCAGAAAAAGAAAAACCCGGACTTGTGATAATGGAAATTTTTCCGGGAAAGGAAAATGGTCTTGAGCTTATTTCCAGGTTAAAATCATTAATTGCAGATATTACGATACTTGTTATTTCTAATAATGAAGAGCGTTTTTATTCAGAGAGGGTTCTGCGCTTGGGAGCCAGAGGTTATTTAATGAAAACAGCTTCCTGTGAAAGCGTAATGGAAGCGATATCTACAGTTTTAAACGGAAAAGTATATTTAAGCGACAGCGAAAGAGAAAGAATTTTTTTAGCATTAACAGAAGAAAGCACACGAGGAATAAAAGACTGGCCAATATCGATTCAAAAATTGTCTAACCGGGAACTTGAAGTTTTTTCCCTGATTGGAAAAGGATACAGCACTATAGAAATTGCTTCCCGGCTTAAATTAAGCACAAAAACAATTGATACGCACAAGGAGCATATAAAACTTAAACTTCACTGCGCCACGTCACATGAGCTGCGTCAGCAGGCAATTGAATGGTCAAATCATTCCCTATAGCATTTTTATTTCTATAAAATTCTACTGTTTTTATTGGACATATAATGTTATTATTTATTTATGACAAAGATATATCGTAACCCGATCTTAAGCGGTTTTTACCCTGACCCTTCCATTTGCAGGGTTGACTCGGATTACTATCTTGTCACGTCGACTTTTGCCTATTTTCCGGGTATTCCAGTATTTCACAGCAAAGATCTATTAAATTGGAACCAGATTGGCAGCGCAATCGATCGTCCAGGTCAGCTTTGTTTCGACGGTAACCAAATCTCGGAAGGTTTATTTGCTCCGACAATCCGTTATAACAATGGAACCTTTTATATTCTTTGCACTTTAATAAAAAATGGCGGCAATTTTGTAATAACAGCAAAAGATCCTAAGGGGCCCTGGTCTGATCCTGTCTGGCTTGAAGGCGCAGACGGAATCGATCCTTCCATTTTTTTTGATTCAGACGGAAAAGTGTGGTACCATGGAACTCATCCAGCCCCCGAAGGCGAGGCGTATCCGGGCAATTACGAAATTTTTATCCGTGAAATGGATTTAAACCTTTTAAAAGAAGGAAAAAATCCTTTGTTAGGTGAAAACTCAGGTATTTGGAGAGGCGCATTACGCAATGTTATCTGGCCGGAAGGTCCGCATATTTATAAAATTAATAATGAATATTTCCTTTTACATGCCGAGGGCGGAACAGGTTTAGATCACGCAGTTTGTATTGCAAAAGCAAAAAATATTAAAGGCCCATGGGAAGGAAAAAAAAGCAATCCCGTTGCAACTCACAGGCACCTTGGAAAAAGAGCAGATATTATCAATGTGGGACACGCGGATTTGGTTGATGATGTTTGTGGAAACTGGTATATGGTTCTTTTGGCATCCCGTCAACGCGAAGGTGTCTGCCCTCTTGGACGCGAAACTTTTTTAATACCGGTTTTTTGGGAAGACGGCTGGCCGTTTATCGGCACGGAATCAGGAATGATCGAAGAAGAAATTGTAATTGAAACAAACTGCGAAGAAAATAAAGCAAGAAACGAATACACAAGCGAATGTCTTACAGAAAAAGTGTGTGATCATTTTAAGGGGGTTTTGCCTGTCAATTGGCTAACTCTTAGAGTTCCTTTAAATGAAAAAGATTTTGCTTTTTGCATTAATACAAGATCTGATGCGCTTCGCCTTTTTACAAAGAAAGCAAGCATGAGAAGTATGGAGCATCCTGCTTTTGCAGGAAGAAGAATACGTCATATAAATTGGGAATTCAGCGCAGAAATTGAGTTTATTCCAAAAAATGAAAATGAATGCGCAGGAATTATTCTGCTTCAAAGCGAGGATTTTCAATACAGACTGGAAATATTTTTGTCCAATAACGGAAATCAGAGTTTGCGTTTAATAAAAGCTGCGGGAAAAAATATTAAAGAAGAAACTGCCGCTGTTACAGAGCTTCATGCTGTGCAAAGATTTATAATTTTAAAAGCAAACTGTATTGATATGGAACTTTCATTTTTTTATGAGACAGACAATAAGCATATGATAAAAATTTCAGACGGACAGGACGCGCGTATTTTAAGCACCGAATACGCAGGCGGGTTTGTTGGTTCTCTTGCAGGGGTTTTCGCGTCCGGGAACGGAACAGATACAGAAAATTACGCGGATATAATATGGGCTGAATATAAGGAATTAGAATGAGTAGAATTATTTTGTCTCCGATTATAAGCAGCGGAATGATAATTCAAAGAGGCTCCAAGTTTCCAATATGGTCACATAACGAGCTTACGGTAACTTTTTTGAATAAAACTTACAAATCCGTTAAAAAAAATGACAAATGGCTCATAACACTTGATCCTGTTACTTCTAATTACGGTCCATTTGCCATGGAAATTTCATCTAAAGAAACTTCTGTTAAAATAGAAGATATATACGCAGGAGACGTTTGGCTTTGCTCGGGGCAAAGCAATATGGAAATGCAAATGCAGCGTCTTATCGATGATTTTAGCGAAGAGTGGGAATCTGGCGCTTGTAACTTAAATATAAGGCAATTTAAAGTGTCGCAGGAATGGGATTTTATTGCGCCGCGCGATGAATTAAACGACGGAAGCTGGCTTACTCTTTCCAAAGAAACGCTTCATAATTTTTCTGCGACTGCATACTTTTTTGCAAAAAATCTTTATTTAAAGTACGGCGTTCCCATTGGACTTATTGCAACCGCATGGGGTGGAACTCCTGTAGAATCATGGATGAGCGAAGACGCTCTTTTCCCATATCCTGAAAAAATAGCTGAAGGAAAAAAATATTCAAGCGCAGATTACAGAAACGAAATTATAAAAAATAATTTAAGCGAAATAGAAAAATGGGAAACAAATCTTTTACATGAAGATTCAGGACTCGTAAAAGACTGGAAAAATCCTGATACCGATTTGTCATCTTGGGATGAAATTACTCTCCCCACAGATTTTTCCAAATACGGGTTAACAGGTTTTTGCGGAGCTGTATGGCTTTGCAGGGAATTTGATGTCTCAAAAGAATTTGCATCCAAAGAAATTAAAATATGGCTTGGAACAATTGTAGACGCAGACACAGTTTTTATAAACGGAAAAGAAACAGGGCATACAGCTTACCGCTACCCTCCCCGCAAATATATTCCTTCTGGTTTTATTAAACAAGGCAAAAACCGCATTGTTATAAGAGTTACGTGCAACTCAGGCGAAGGCGGCATAACATGCGATAAGCCTTTCAGAATATTTACAGATAACGAATCTATAGAGCTTTCAGGCGCGTGGAAATATAAAATCGGCGCAAAGGTTTCTTCACGCCCAGAAGAATTTTTCTTTCAGCGAAAACCAATTGGGAACTTTAACGCCATGATTGCTCCTGTTTTAAAATTCCCTTTAAAAGGAGTTATCTGGTATCAGGGTGAATCAAATGAATCCAATGCAAACGAATATGAAGAGCTTTTTAAACTGATGATTCAGGACTGGCGAAATAAATATCAGGATGGAATCAGGGTTCTTGAGTTAGGGAGCAGTGAATTGGAAGAGCAAACTCTTCCGTTTTTGTTTGTTCAACTTCCTATATTTTGCCCTGAGTCTGACAATGACGAAAATGCGCGCTGGGCAATTTTACGCAAAGCGCAGGAAGCTTGCCTTTCTTTACCCTGCACAGGAATTGCGGCGGCTTTAGAACTTGGCGAATGGAATGATATTCACCCGATAAATAAAAAGGACGTTGGTTTTCGTTTATTCTTAGCCGCCGAAAAAACGCTTTTTGGCGAAGATAACTCTTCGCCGGGGCCCATGCTAAAGAAAGAATCAGGGATCAGAGGTCAAGGGTCACAAAAGATTTTTCTTTACTTTGACAACTGCGCTGACGGGTTAATTTCCGGCAGGAACACGCGTGAATCTGTACCTTATGTTTCTGTAATAAACGAAGGCGGACAAGTTCGTCTGCCTGCAAAAATCGAAGGAAAAGATTGTATAAGCATCGATGTGTCGTCTGTAAAAAACCCAAAAAAAATACTTTATGCGTGGGCTGATAATCCTCGTGACAGACAGCTTTTTAACAGTGATAATCTTCCTATGCTTCCATTTAAAATTGAACTTTAAGGAGATTTTATGTTTAATGCAGCAAAAACAAAAGACGATATAATTAAATGGATACGCGATTATTTTGCAGCTAACGGCACTGATTGCAGCGCAGTTGTCGGCATCTCAGGCGGGAAAGACAGCTCTGTTACAGCGGCTCTTTGCGCAGCCGCTCTTGGCACAGAAAAGGTTTACGGCGTTTTAATGCCGCAAGGAGCGCAGCATGATATCGGCTTTTCGCGCGATCTTGTTTCTCATCTTGGAATTAAAAGTTTTACTGTTAATATAAAAAATGCAGTTGATACGTTTATAAAAGAAATTGAACAAACAGGTCTTTCTTTAAACAAACAAGCTATTATTAACATTCCTGCAAGAGTCAGAATGACAACGCTATATGCCGTATCCGCCGCAGTAAACGGACGTGTTGCTAACACATGTAACTTAAGCGAAGATTATGTCGGTTACTCCACAAAATACGGCGACAGCGCAGGTGATTTTAGTCCTCTCTCTCATTTAACAGTAACCGAAGTAAAATTATTAGGAAAAGAACTTTCCCTCCCTTTAAAATTCACAGAAAAAGTTCCCGAAGACGGCCTTTCCGGTTTAAGCGACGAAGAAAATCTTGGGTTTACTTACAATGTTCTTGACAAATATATACGCGAAGGCGTTATCGATGATTCTGCGATTAAAGAAAAAATTGACAAATTGCATAAATTGAATTTACATAAGTTGATGCTGATGCCAAGTTATGAATTAGATGTATAATTACACCTCCATACTGTATTTATACCGGCAGTATATCTAAACGGAGGATTTCCAGTCGGACGGTTACACTTAATCTTAAAGCCCTGATATTAAACAAATAAATCTTTGGAAAAGAGAAAAGACATCGGACTATGTTCGCGTAAGCGCCAAAGGCGCTTGTTCGTCGGCCTGTGGATTTAATTAAAAATATTAGTTTTTTCTGACCTCTCGCTGTTTTGCATCTATTATCTACATGCTTTCGCGTGCAGATTCAAGCGGGTTTGTGGTAAATTCTTTCTAAGCTGCTACCATAAAAATTCATCACTTTTTTCAAAATTTTTTCATTTTCACTAAAGCGCCATGCACGCTCATGCCATATATAGGTGGAAAATCTTCATGCTTTTGAAGGTTTTCTGCCGGGCATCTTTTGACGCCTCGGGAAAATCATGAACTAAGGATACATCTATGAAAAATGACACATTTGTTTCTCCCCTTGAAGACTTTGCTTTTAAA
>JGI24695J34938_10000502_pt1 | contig 38047 bp, 29 predicted proteins | sample TergutCo191P3_FD_34938 | JGI IMG/M metagenome (IMG submission 34938)
TTTATCAATGATCGCGGCTGCAATGCCTTCGCCCTTGGCTTTTTCCGCCATTTCGCGGGCGTGGACTGCGAGCTTGTCGCTTGTAAGCCTGAAGCCAAGCGCGAATTCCGCTGTGTCTTCAAAGAGGCTGTTTGCCCATACCGGACCGCGTCCGTCCGCTCTCTGGCAGTACGGGGTGGTTGGCAGGTTTCCGCCGTAAATCGAGGAACAGCCTGTGGCATTCGCGATAAGCGCATGATCGCCGAAAAGCTGAGACATAAGTTTTATATAGGGAGTTTCACCGCAGCCGCCGCAAGCGCCTGAGAATTCAAACAACGGACGTTTATAGGCAAGAGCCTTGGGATTGTTGAGTTCGCCTTCCGCAGGAGTTTCTTTCAAACTTAAGAAATAATCCCAAACCGCGACTTGTTCCGCGTGGAATTCAATATCGCCTGCATAAGGTTTCTTTGTAAGGGCATGAGGAGTATCGGCTTTCTTTGACATCGGACAGATGTTGATACAAAGACCGCAAACCCCTGAGTCCATGCAATCTTCGCAGGAAATAGCAAGCGCCGCTTTCATGCCGTCAACCGCTTTTGGTTTAATTGCCGCTGACTTAAATCCTTTCGGAGCTTTTCCAACTTCTGCATCGCTTAAGTTTTTCATGCGGATACAGCCATGGGGGCATACCACAGTGCAGTTACCGCACTGAATACAAACATCAGGATTCCAGACTGGAACAAGTTCCGCGACAGCGCGTTTTTCGTACTGGGTAGTGGCTGTAGGGAATGTTCCGTCCGCGGGGAGCTTACTGACAGGCAGATTGTCGCCGTCCTGGAAGGATACAGCTCCGAGCGTCTCCCTGATCCATTTTGCTTCAGGACGGGATCCATCTTTCGCTGTCGCAAACGGCACTTTCATGTGGACATTTCCATCAGCTGATGAAGGATACTTCACTTCTTCAACAGCGCCTAAAGCCGCGTCTACTGTCTTATAGTTCTTTTCAACAACATCTTTGCCTTTTTTGCCGTAGGAGTGTTCAATGTGTTCTTTCATGAGTTTTACAGCTTCATCTTCATGCAGTACGCCTGAAATTTTGAAGTAGGCGGCCTGCATAACTGTGTTGATGCGGTTGCCCATTCCGGTATTACGCGCAATTTCAGCGGCGTTGATAACATAGAATTTCAGCTTTTTATCGATTATTTTTTTCTGGACTTCTACCGCAAGATCCCTCCAGACATCCGCACCTTTGTAGGGGCTGTTCAACAGGAAGGTTCCGCCCGGTTTAAGTTTAGAGAGCATATCATACATTTCCATATAGGCGAATTTATGACAGGCGAGGAAGTCCGCTGCATTGATAAGATACGGTCTGCGAATCTTGCCCTTGCCGAAGCGCAGGTGCGAGACTGTAAAGCCGCCGGATTTTTTGGAGTCATATGAGAAGTACGCCTGACAGTTAAGTTCCGGTCTTGCTTCGCTGATAATTTTTATTGAATTCTTGTTCGCGCCGACTGTTCCGTCCGAGCCGAGTCCGTAGAACAGCGCTTCATTCATGCCTTCTTCAGCGATGAAGAAATGCGGATCATAATCAAGGCTCTTTCCAAGAACATCATCATGTATACCAACGATGAAATTGGCGGTTTTCTTACCTGAAAGGTTATCGAAAACCGCCTTTACCATGGATGGGGTAAACTCTTTTGAACCGAGGCCGTAACGTCCGCCCAAAACAAGCGGATTGCCTTTGAACTCGCCTGAAAATTGCATTTCCGCGATAGCCGTGCGTACATCTTCATAAAGAGGCTCGCCAAGTGATCCCGGCTCTTTGGTACGGTCTAAAACGGCGATTGATTTTACTGTAGAAGGTATCGCTTTTACAAAGTGCTTCGCGTCAAAGGGGCGGAAGAGGCGTACTTTAATCATACCGGTTTTTTCGCCTTTGCTGTTCAGGTAGTCGATTGTTTCTTCGACAGTGTCGGCGCCGGAACCCATGATGATTATCAATTTTTCAGCGTCTTTCGCGCCGTAGTAATCAAAGATGTTATATGAACGGCCTGTCATTTTGGCGAATTTTTCCATTTCTTTCTGTACGATAGCTGCAACAGCTTCGTAATATTTATTAACGCCTTCACGTCCCTGGAAATATGTGTCCGGGTTCTGCGCTGTACCGCGAATAGTCGGGGTTTCTGGGGTCAGTCCGCGTTTGCGGTGTTCCGCGACAAGATCGTCATCGATCATCTGGTGCATTTCATCGTGAGAAAGTTTCTCAATCTTCTGAAGTTCGTGACTGGTGCGGAAACCGTCAAAAAAGTGAAGGAAAGGAACGCGCGAGCGTAAAGTGGAAGCGTGGGCAATCAGCGCCAAATCCATAACTTCCTGAACACTGTTGGAAGCAAGCATTGCCCAGCCGGTCTGGCGGCAGGCCATCACATCCTGGTGATCGCCGAAAATTGAAAGGCTCGATGTCGCAAGGGCGCGCGCTGATATATGGAAAACTGTGGCGGTGAGTTCACCGGCGATTTTATACATATTAGGTATCATGAGCAGTAAGCCCTGAGAAGCGGTAAATGTGGTGGATAAAGCGCCTGTTGTCAGCGCCCCATGCACTGCCCCCGCCGCGCCCGCTTCGGATTGTAATTCAGCTACAACCGGAATTGTTCCCCAGATATTTTTATGCCCCTGGGCGGAAAACTCATCCGAGAGCTCTCCCATCGGGCTGGAAGGGGTAATCGGATAAATCGCGATTACTTCGCTCAACGCGTGCGCTACATGTGCTGCCGCGCTATTGCCATCAATCATGTCAATATTCTTTTCAGCCATTTTTTTCCTCTTTTTTGGTTTGAAGATATGGGAATATTGTAGCATGGATTGTCATTTAATGCCTAGTGATACAGAATTAATAAAAAACTCCGCCCCAAAGGACGGAGTTATAGAAAATGTGAACATCAAATCTTATATCTGTTCGCTACGCTACTTTAAACCTTGACACTTCCCCTATTAAAACATCAATTCCGTTGCGGTTCATGCCGCTTATTTCATTGACATGGTTTACAGCTAAATTGATTTGATTGGCGCCTGTAGCCATTTCATTCATGCCGCATTCGATCTCCTGAGTCGCTTTTTCAAGATTTTCGCTTTCACGGATAACTTCATGCGCGTTTTGAAGCATTTCTTCCGACCTGTTTCTTACCTGGCTTGTAATATCGTTTACTTTGCCGACGCCTTCCAGAATTTGTTTGCTTCCAACTCCCTGTTCTTCCATCGCGTGAAGGATATTCTCCTCCTGCTCCGCTACAACCCTGACACTGTTGTCTATTGCGCCGAACTTTGTTAAAACGTTTTCAGTTGACTGCGTGATTTTATCAATGGAGCCTTTAATTTTTTTCAGGACAATACTGATGGTTTTGGACTGTTCGCTTGAACTTTCCGCAAGTTTGCGGATTTCATCGGCGACAACGGCGAAACCTTTTCCCGCTTCTCCTGCGTGAGCCGCTTCAATCGCCGCGTTCATGGAAAGCAGATTGGTCTGGCTTGATATATTTGACATTACCGAGTTAATTTCCATAAGACCTTCTGAATCACGGGATATTTCCTGAATATCAGCGGAAACCTCATTCAGACCAGTGCGCCCCACTTCCGATGCGTCCTTTAATATCTTTACATTATTGGCGTTGCTGATAACGGTATTTGTAACCGAGTGGGTATTCGCGACCATTTGCTCAATGGCGGACGAGGCTTGCGCGACATTTTTACTCTGTTCCTGAACCAGTTGATCCAGCTTGTTGATATTGCCTACAACCTGTCCCATTGTCGCATGGGTTTGGCTGACGCCTGCGCTTTGGTTTATTACCCGTCCTTTGATACTCTGGATATTTGATGTGATCTGATTTATCGCAGCGGCGGTCTGATTCATATTTCCGGCCAAGTCTGTCCCGACATTGGACAATGTAACCGATTCATTTTTTATGGATAAAACAAGGCGTTTAATTTTATCCAGCGTGTTATTGAAGTACCTGGCCAGGTCGCCGATCTCGTCATTTGAATTTGTGGATATGGACCGGGTCAGATCTCCTTCGCCTTCGGATATGTCCTTGAGGGTTTCCGCTACAGAAACCAAAGGCTTGGTAACATAATGCAGTATAAAATATGTTATTACCGCTCCTATAAGAATTGAGATCGCCGCCAATATAATGGTAAATCTTGTTATGTCGTAAATAGGTTTTAGTATATGCGATTCGGAGGCTCCTATCAGTATCGACCATGTTTGATCCGAGTTACCTATCGGGAATGAATGCATTGACATTATTATATTTGTGTTAAGCGTCGGATCATAAGACTTACCGGAAAATTTTTCACCGTTTTTAATCGCTTCAAACGCCGCCTGTTTTGCGTCTCCGTATTCAACATCTACATCAAACATATTTTTGCCGATTCTTTCCGGAAGGAAATGAGCAAGAATGTCTCCGTTGCCTGAATACATCACCATAAGGGCGATATCATCGTTTTCTTTCATGGTTTGTTCCAGTGTGGGCTGTATAACGGACATATCCAGAAGACAGCCTACGGCTCCGATTACTTCATTGGTACGGGGGTGAATGATAGGAACCTGTATTATAAGCCCGTAGGAATCTTTTCCGTTTATCCTCATGGGTATTGGATCATCAAACCGGTCTTTTCTGGCTATAGGACTGTTTAAATGTTCCATGGTATGGGCTATATCAGTGCTGGCGCGGGTTGTAATAACGCCTGTTTCCTTGGTGACGGTCATGGCGTATTGCCCTGTCGGACCGGAACCCACCCTGCTTATGTACTGCTCGTCCATTTCGTCCAGGGCATTGGGTTTCCAGATTGAATAGCTCATCCCCCATCTTTCGTTTTCAAGCAGAGCGCCCTTCAGCAGGCTGTCGAACTGATCACGCCTTGTTTCCGGCGGCAGGCTTTCAAAATCTTCCATAATCGCGCTAAGAGTATTCAACGCCAGAATATGACCGTCTTCCCGGCCCTTCCAGTAATTGACTTCCCTTTCGATCGTGCGTTCGAGGTTTTCCAGGCTCAATTCCAGGCTTATATTAGAAGCCTCACGCAGGAGAAGTACCGCGATTCCCGTTACGATGACCGCGACAATGGCAATCACCATAATACTTAGTTTGAATTTGAGTTTCATTTTCTTACTCCTTGTTATTTCAATAAACATTCGTATCTAATCAAAACCTCAAATTATGCTTTTGATAATTGATTAAATTATTTACATTCAGGTGTAGAGAATAATTTGTTTGAAGTTTTTGATGAAAGATACGAATATTTATAGATATATTGTAGTTTGTTTGTTTCTAAACAAACTTTATTATTTATAATATAATAATATTATTTAAAACCGTCAAGGAATGAGAGAATCTATTGACAATATTATTCAGAAAAAATAAGCTGTAAACGTATATTTCAAAGGAAGTGGGGTGAAAATCCCCCGCTAACCCGTAACTGTAATTGGGAAGATTCTGTCATTAACGGTCACTGGTGAAAACCGGGAAGACCGACAGGAAAATTGCCCATAAGTCAGGAAACTTTGGTATACTCGCCATCCGTGGCGCGCTTTCTTGTGAAAGCGTACATTTTTTTCCAAGCTTCGAGGAAGAGCCTGTGAAAAGCCGCAATGTTTTCATTGACAATGCTTGCATTGAATCTACCTGTCAAAACGATTCCCTCGTCCATGGTGTAGACCGGTCTTTTTTGCCTGACTTTTAAGGCTTTAGCTTAATGGTCAGACATGTCTTTTCTCCGAAAAGGAGCAAGTTATGAAATTTTTCTCTCAGAGGCGCATCGAACATTTTGTTCGCGGTGCGGAGAACGCAAAGGTTTGCGCGGTGTTTGTAAAACGCGCAAGTAACTTTGTGATTCTGGCGTTAGTTGCAAGTTTTTTATTTTTGGGATGTCCTGGAGATGACAATCATGAGGATACTGGATTTGTACCGGTTGGAGAGTGGTCAGATGATTTTGGCGGCAGTTATACCATAACGGCAAGTGCACTTGAATTTGATGATGGATTTGGTTTTACTGAATTTAAAGGAACTATCGCAGCAGCTGTCGATTTTTCACAAGATGCGGGCGTTCTGATTATAAAAATAAATTCATCAGAGACAGGTATTACGACTAACGATTATATCGGCGTATATTATAAAGATTATACATCATCTCATGTATTTCTTGCGAATGCAATTGATGTATCATTTGCCATCATTGAAGCAGATACGTTAAATGAAGCAAAACAAACATTTACTGTTGATAATGCTGACACTCATGTAACATATTGGGGTTCCGGATATACAAAATGAAATTCCTGCTGCTGTTCCTGTTACTTCCTTTTCTCCTTTTTGCGCAGGACATAACCGATGATGAATATTTTTTCTTTTACGAAGACGAGGGTATCATGGTTACGGGGACTGTGCAGAGAAGTCAGCACATACAGGTTGTTGAAAAGGAACAGATAGAGAACAGCAGCGCGGGCGATCTTGTAAACCTGTTACATGAAACACTTGGTTTGAACATTGTACGATACGGCGCTTACGGGAATCAGGCCGGCATTAATTTGCGCGGTTTTGATTCAAAGCGTATTGCGTTTTTAATTGACGGAACGCCTGTTAATTCTTCGCTGGACGGAAAATTTGAAATAAGCCAGATTAATATAAATTCTATTGAACGTATCGAGGTAATTTACGGCGGCTCCGACTCAAAGTACAATGTATCAGGCGCGTTTGGGGGAATTGTCAACATTATAACGGTAAAGAAACAGGAGCAGGGGTTAAAGCTTACTGCTTCTGTTTTAAATACTTCTTACATATCTGATACATACAGGGACAGAAACGGCGAAACGCAAAATCCGCAATGGGAAGATCTTTTTGATACGCAGAATTATTCAGTTTCCGCGGCTTATGGAAGAGAAGCGTTTTCATTGACAGCTAACATTTTTTTCAACAGGGCGGAAAATCATTTTATTTTTACAGACCATTATAACTACTCCCGCCGCAAGGACAACAATGAAGTAAAAAATACCGGTGCATCTGTATCATTTGTCTGGGAACTGCCGGATTATACAAAACTGATTACATCATCAAACTTTTTTTTCGGAGACAGCAATTTTCCGGTTTCCGGTTTTTCGGGTAACATTGGAAGCCAGAAGGATTTTTCCGCCCGTCAGAACTTTATGCTTGACGCGCCGCGTGTTTTTCATGATGATCTTGCAACAGAAGCTTCGTTTACATGGCATTTCAGCAGAAGGGATTATACTTCGCCCGCGGATGTGTTTTCGCGTCACGATCAGCACAGCCTTGCGGTAATAAACCGCTGGAACTGGTATCCCTTAAAACAGCTCGCCCTTGGGAGCGGGATTGATTACCGTTTTATCATCATCGATTCAACTGAAATCGGCAGCCGGAACCGGCACGACGGCGGTGTTTATTTGACAGCGGAGTTTAAACCGGTAAAACAATTACTTTTAATTCCGTCAATTAAGGCGGTTTTTTCAGGAGCGAATCAAATGGCTGAAGGAGCCGCAAACGCCGCAATTATACCAAAATTTGGACTGTTGTGGGAAGTTACAGAACAGCTTGCAGTCAGAAACAATTATTTTCGCAGTTTTAAATTTCCTGATTTTGAAGAACTGTACTGGAATGGCGGCGGCGGCTCCGGAAATCCTGATCTGAAACCCGAAGACGGCTGGGGCGCGGATTTAGGGGCGGAATGGCACATAACGGAAAACATGTATCTGGAAAGCGTATTTTTTACCCAGTGGATAAAAGATTCAATTCACTGGTTTTCAGGAAGCGGAAATATATGGCGGCCGGAAAATGTCGGAGAAGCGGTGTTTTTCGGGCTGGAAAACAGATTTTTATCTGAAATTCCATTATCCAAAGGGCCGTTTAATAAAATTACAATGTCGCTTACATATCAATACATTTTAAGCTATCTTTTAAGTTACGGTTATACATTTTCTTCCAACAAGCGCATTCCCTACAGTCCCGAACATACAATAAACGGTTCTGCGGAAATCGCGTGGAACAGCGGCTCTTTCACGGTAAGCGGACATTATGAAAGCCTGCGTTATCATAACACCGCGAACCTGACTTCACTGAAACCTTATTTTCTGTTAAACGCAGGAGTAAAGCAGGATTTCGGAGAGGATTTTTCTTTTTTTGGCGATTTACGGAATATATTAAATACATCTTATGAATCGTTTAACGATTATCCAATGCCTGGGATTTCACTGTCTCTGGGATTAAAAGCAAATTTTAATACTTACAGGAAAGGAGAATAATATGCGAGTAACAAAAATTATTTTAATCGTGTTAATAACACTGTTCGCGTTCGGCTGTAAAGCTGAAAAACAAAGGGAAATAATTGACCGTTCAGGAATACCGGTAATTATTAAGGGGCCATTTAACAGAATTATTTCTACAGCGCCCTCCAATACGGAAATTATTGTTGATATTGGACAGGCGGGCAAACTTGTCGCCATAGATGTTCATTCTGCGAATGTTTCGGGAATCCCCGCTGACCTTCCGCTGCTGGATTTTTTCTATCCGGACGCGGAAGCGATTATCAATCTTGAACCTGATCTTTTAATTGCCAGCGGTCATAATCCCACAGGTACGGGAGAGGATCCGTTCAAACTGTTACGTGAAGTTGGCATCACCGTGGTATACATTTCCATGAGCAAAAGCGTTGATGAAATGTACAAGGATATTGAATTTGTAGCGGATCTTCTGGACGCGAAAAAAGAGGGCGATCAGTTAATCGCTTCAACCAGGGCGCAGATCGCGCAGATTGCGGATAACATATCGCAGAAGACATCGCATTACGTGAATAGGCCTACTGTGTATTTTGAACTTTCCGCGCCGCCTTATATGATGGCATTCGGAAAAGACAGTTATATAGATGATATGATTACAATTATCGGCGCGAAAAATATTTTCGGAAACGAAGACTGGCTTGTAATGCCAAGCGCGGAAGCTGTTATCGAACGAAATCCTAATGTGATTCTGACAAGCGTAAATTACATTGATGATCCAACCGGAGAAATTAAAAGCAGAGACGGTTTTAATAACATTGACGCGGTAATTAATAACCGCGTTTACATGATAGACAACGATTCATCATCACGGCCGTCAGCGCGCATTATTTTAGCTTTGCGGCAAATGTCGCAGGCTGTGTACCCGCAAATTTATGAGTAACAGCAAGCGCGTTATCCTGGGCGCGGTTATATCGCTTTTTATAATCGCGGCAGGAGCGTCTTTGGGCAGTGCAAACATTTCAATTGCTGATACATTGCTGATAACGCTGCATAAGGTTTTCCGTCTGCCGCTTTCGCAGGAAATAGATTCAAGAAATGTTTCAATTGTGTGGCTTCTGCGGCTTCCCAGGGTGCTGCTTGCCTTTCTTGTCGGAGGCTCTCTTGCGATGAGCGGCGCTGTCTGCCAGTCCATACTGCGCAATCCATTGGCTTCCCCCTACATTTTGGGAGTTTCATCCGGCGCGTCCCTGGGCGCGGGAATAATTATCGTCAGCGGAATTGCGATCCCGCTGCTTGGCGGTTTTACGTTGCCGCTGACAGGTTTCATTTTCGGCCTTTTAACAGTTTTTCTTGTAGCCGCTTTTTCTTCCCGCATCGACCGGTCAATGTCGAATAACACAATAATTCTGTGCGGTATGGTATTATCTCTCTTTTTAAACGCGGTATTAACAATGTTAAGCGCAATATTTTCAGATGATCTCAGACGCATCGCCCTGTGGCAGATGGGCAGTTTCGCGCTGCGCGGCTGGACGTATGTGTGGCTTCTGCTGCCGTTTTTGGTTACCGGAACAGCCGGTATTATATTCTACACAAAGGAAATGGATGTTTTAAGTTTCGGCGACGATCAGGCAAAATCCTCCGGGGTGGAAACAGGCTCGCTAAGAAAAAAACTGCTCGCTTTCTGCGCCGTGCTTACAGGAGCTTCTGTCGCTCTCAGCGGCGTTATAGGATTCGTTGATCTTATCGCCCCTCACGCGGCGCGAAGGATTACAGGTTCGCGCCACAGGCATTTGATACCCATGTCATTTATTCTGGGTGGCTCGCTTATGGTTTGCACAGACCTTGTCGCAAGAACGGTTGTCTCTCCTTCGGAATTGCCTGTTGGCGCGATTACAGCGTTGATCGGCGCGCCGTTTTTCGCGTGGGTTTATTTCAGAAGAAGAAAAATTTAACCGCTGGGTTTTATAGGGGAAAAAATTGAATATGCTTGAAGTAAAAAACTTATTCGCCGGATACGGAAGCGCGGATGTTATATGCAACATAAGTTTCAGCGCGGGAAGGGGAGAGAGCCTTTGCGTGCTGGGACCGAACGGATGCGGCAAAAGCACTTTGCTTAAATCTATAGCGCGCATTATTGATTACCGCGGCGCTGTTACCATGAACGGAGATGATATTTCCTCTGTTACGCGCAAAGAACTCGCAAAAAAAATCGCGCTATTAAGCCAGAACGCCCAGGTTTTTTTTCCCTACACTGTATACGAAACAGTATCAATGGGACGATACGCGTATTTACAGGGCTTTCTGAAAAATCCTTGCGCCGAAGATAAATCAATAGTAAAAGATATTTTAACTAAACTGGATATATGGGACATAAAAGACAGGATGATCGACGAGCTTTCAGGCGGAACATTGCAGCGTGTTTTCCTCGCGAGAACCCTCGCGCAGACACCCGATTTAATTTTACTTGACGAGCCTGCCAATCACCTTGATCTTAAACACCAGATAGAACTTCTGGATTTTTTAAAATCATGGGTAAAGGAAAACAACAAAACATTAATTGGCGTATTCCACGATCTGAACATGGCCCGTCTTTTTGGAGATACCGCGATTGTATTGGATAACGGAACAATCGCAGCAAACGGAAAAATAGATGAAGTGCTGAACAGTAAAATCATAAACAAAGTATACGGAATTGACATAAGCGTTTTTATGCGGCGATCGTTTGAAGTATGGAAATGACGCATAACATATTTTTCTATACTAAACCTTCTTCAAGTGTTTCTGCGTCAGCTAAATCTTTTATTCTTCCGGAGGCGCGTTTGTTAACAATTAAGTCATGAACCGACAAAACATGAATTTGAACTTCATCAATATTAAAAGTTTCTGAACGGGCATAAGCATCTTCAAAATTAATCCCGTCAATTGATGTAAGTATGTCTATCCTGCACGGAGCAACACCTATCTGGAAAATTAATCCTTCTTTTTGAAGCTCTGCGGCGGATAAATTTTTAACAGGCGCGCCAAAATCATCAAGCGCTTGAAGAACCAAAACAGCATTTTCCGGATCAGGCATAACAAATAAATCAATATCCATCGTGGAACGAGGATACCCATGGACAGCCATAGCATATGCGCCTACAAGTAAAAATTTAACTTTTTTTTCTGATAATATTAATAATATTTCTTTGTAATGTTTGTTTAGCATTGTATTTTTTACTCAATGAAACTGCTTCGAAGGTTAATGGCCAGACCATTGAAATTCGTTCTTCTTTGGTACCAGGAACATATCCAGAGTTTTTATCATCGGTTTGTTGAATAACAGTAATTGTTTTATTCATTAATAAAATTATAATAGAAATTATATATCTGTCAATATTTATATAGTGGTTGTTTTTACATTATAATATTATAAAAACAAGAATGTATATTATTTATTATTAATAAAGTATAATAAACCATGAAAGATATTCTACCAGTTGCGGAATTTGCCGGTAAAATTAGGGAAAATATTGAGACTGTTTTTCTTGGCAAGACTGAAGTAGTTGATATGCTTATTACCGCTTTTCTCGCGCGCGGACATGTGCTTTTGGAAGATGTGCCGGGAACCGGAAAAACCATTCTTTCCCGCGCTTTCGCCGCCAGTTTAAATCTAGGCTTCGCGCGAATTCAATGCACGCCCGATTTACTGCCCGCGGATATTCTTGGGGTTTCGGTGTGGCGGCAGGATGATGACGGCAGGAAGGGGCAGTTCGTTTACCGGCCCGGACCTATTGTAAATCAATTTGTTCTTGTTGATGAAATTAACCGCGCCACCCCGCGTGCCCAGTCCGCGCTTCTGGAAGCGATGGGTGAAACCCAGATAACGATCGAAGGAAAGCGCCTCGCCCTGCCTGAACCTTTTTTTGTTATGGCAACAGAAAACCCTGTTGAATTTGAGGGAACCTTTCCCCTGCCCGAAGCACAGAAAGACCGCTTCCTTTTATCACTGAGCATAGGGTATCCGCAAGCCGGCGCTGAAGCCATGATACTTGAAAATCAGCGCCGTATTACCCATCCTGTTACAGATATAAAACCTGTAGCTTCGGCGGAAGAGATTGCGCCTCTGCAGGAAGCTGTAAGCCGCATATATGTTGATCCTGTAGTGAAAGACTATCTTCTTGCCCTTGTCGCGGCAACGAGAAACGAACAGCGTCTTCGCACAGGCATATCTCCGCGAGGAAGTCTTGCGCTCTATCGCGCCGCCCAGGCTTACGCCGCCATAAGAAACAGAAATTATGTCACTCCCGAAGATGTCAAAGATATGGCGCCGAGCGTTTTCAGGCAGCGGTTTCTGCTGTCTTCAGATGCATTTGTAAGAGGAGTTAAGCCTGACAGGATCATTCAGTCCATTCTGGATTCTACTCTGGTTCCGGAGTACCGGACTTCATCATGAAGATGTTTCCTTCTTCGCGGAACACCGTTTTTATATCAGGTAAAAAACTTTTAATTTCCGGAGTTTCAGTTTTTACCGCCGTGTTCCTTTTCTCATCTCTTGCGTTTATACAATTTTTTTGTCTGTTTTTTTTGTTTATCATCATAGGCTCGCGGCTATACAGTGAATATATTATCAGAAACATAAACATAATACGCTGTGATGAAGAACTGCGGGTATTCAGGCATGAATGGTTAAATGTTGATATACGCATTGAAAATAAAAGCCTGCTTCCCGCCTTTATGCTTGTAATAAACGATTCTCCGGGGCCTATCGCCGTTTTCAGAGACAACAAGATACTGCGCAGTTTGTTCAAGCGTTCATGGACGCTGATGAAATGGCAGGGGTACTGCGGCGACAGGGGAGTTTTTAATATCGGTCCCGTAACCGTGCGCGGCTCTGATCCTTTAGGATTGTTTCCGTTTCAACTAACATCAGGCGGTACTTCCAGGGTGTTTGTTTACCCTGTCTTCCGTTCCATCGCCATTAAGCCTCCCGGAGGCATTCCCCTCGGCAATATGCTTACTTCCAACCGGTTGTTTGAAGATATTACGCGGCGAAGATCCCTTCGTCCCTATCAGAGCGGCGATGAACTGCGGCGCATAAACTGGAAGGTCAGCGCCCGCATGTCTCAATTTCACGTAACGGCGCAATCGCAATCGGGCGGTCTTGTGATAAATGAATATGAGGCGACAGTTTCCTGTCCCCTGATGATCTTCCTCAGTCTGAATAAAGGCGAATATCCCGCAAGAAAACACGGCGCGTATATGGAACGCGCTATAGAAGCCGCCGCCGCTCTTTGTTTGAAAGCTTCAGTAGAAAAACAGGAGGTGGGAATTATTTTTTATTTGTCCTGCCATGAAAAAGGGCTTTCTGTTATTCCGCCATCGGCTTTTACTCTTGTTCATATACTTGAACGGCTCGCCGCTGTGGATTTATCAGCGGATTGGGATGCCGTGCAGCCCGTGTCTGACGGCGTTCGCGCGGGCGCGATGATAATGCTAGAACAGGGCAAGTATCTGTCTTATGGAACGCGTTATGTGTATATCGGCCCTGATTTGGGCGACGAAGCCTATATCAGTTTGAATTCATTAAAAAGGCATCACCTGTCTCTTGAATACCTGATCATTGATGAGCGTTCAGTGCCGTCTCTGGCTCCTGGAAACTCACGCCGTTATCAAATTAAAGAACAAGGGTTTGAAATTGTCTGACAAAAACCAAAAGCTGCGGGATTTTCGCAGGGACGGATTTCTCTCCGCCGGTGCGTTTTACTCGCTCCTGGCTCTTTATATGCCGCTTGCCGTGCTTACCGCACTTGTCTTTCTTTTAAAAGAATTTCTACCAGAGCATATCAGCTTCCCCGCTGCTTTTCTGCTTGCAAGCGGCTTTTTAGCCGCGCTGGCGGCGTCTTTCTACTGCGATTTTATGAAGGATATCAAGGCCAGCCGTGTTGCAGCTAACATTCGCGGCGGGTTTATCATTATGGCGGTTTTTTATTTTTTTTCTTCCGTTACCAGCCTGAATGTTCCTTTGAGACTGCGGTTTCTTCCAAACCTTGTAAATATTCTTGTTACCATTGAAACGCTCTATTTATGGGTCTCGGTCATAACATTAAAACAGATATTTAACGCCCGCGTAAGTTTTGAAAAATACACTCAAAAATACAGGGGAGATGAACTCCGCATGGCAATGGTCGAAGAATCGTCTCTGATACAATACACAGATCTTAACATCAGCAAAGCCAGAAGAAATTATACGATAGAACTGGCGCTTGTCTGTGCGATTACCCTCACCGGAATAATTTACGGGTATCGCATACCGCCGGGTTTATATATCCTGTTAGCTGTCATTATGGCGGGAGGAGTTTTTATTTCCGCGTTTTTTGGAATAATCCGGCGAGAACATTATTACGCTGGTGAAGGGCTTGCGTTCAGCGCGGCTGACCGGTTCAAACGCATGATAGGGGTTGCTGTTTTTACCGTGTTTGCAATCATTGCCGCGGTTCTTCTGTCCTCTGATAAAAGCATTCTTCCCTTTTCCGTAATAGCCGCCTTTTTTGCCTGGCTTTTGGGATTATTTCCCAGCATGACTGCGCCGGAACAGCCGCGCTCACAGGAAATGATTCCGCAGACGACGCCGGATGATCAGATACTTTTCCAGGATTTGATGCAAAATGATACATCTCCCTGGGAAGGCTGGAAATATGTGCGATACGGATTTATCGCGTTTTTAGCGCTGGTTTTTATATGGTTTTTAATTTCACCTTTATTCAACCGGGGATACAATCCATATAAGCTGCCGTTTTTTTTAAAATTAAAACGCATAATCGCAGAATTCGCCAAAGGCGTTGTAAGTATTCTGGCTTCCATATCCAATTATATGAAAAGCGCGCCTGGTATGCGAAAATTACGCAAACCCGGCGCTGATGAAATCCGCAGGGCTGCGGAATCTCTGCTTGGAGCCTACTCCTACGCAAAAAAAAGGGACATACGCAAAAGCGCGACTTTATTCGCCCGGCTGATTATCTGGGGAAGCGATACACGTCTGGTGACATGGAAACCTTCTTACGCTCCCGGAGAATACTGTCATCTTCTGGCCTCCCGCGGAGAAGATCATTCGCGTAACGATATCATCCGCTGCGGTGAAATATTTGAAAAGGCTCTTTATTCTGCGGATGAGCTTACCGCAGCAGAGCGAAATGAGTTTAAGAGTTTAATAGAAGAAATAACTTCTTCCGCTTTCTAAATCAATTGCCAATCAATTAATTATAAAAATAAATGTTCAATTAATATTTTTATTCCCAATATTATAAGAACGGAACCGCCCGCGAACTCCGCTTTGCTTTTGAATTTCATCCCAAACAGATTGCCGATTTTTACGCCTACTATTGAAATAATAAAAGTAGTAAAACCGATAATAATAATTGTTATAAAAATATTTACATTAAAGAAAGAGAAAGTAACCCCGACTGCTAACGCGTCAATGCTCGTAGCTACCGCCAATAATAACATCTTTATGAACTGAAATGAATTTGGCGTTTCCTTATTGCTGTCTTTTGAAAAACTTTCTTTTATCATGTTTGCACCTATAATGGAAAGAAGCGCGAAAGCTATCCAATGTTCAAAATTCATAATTTTATCGGCGAATAATGTGCCTGCGTAATATCCGATTAGCGGCATTAATGCCTGAAAAAATCCAAAATAAATTCCGGGAATTAAATATTCAATTATCTTTGGTTTTTTTACTGATAAACCGAGGGTTATTGATACCGCGAAGGCGTCCATTGATAAACTGACAGCGATTAGAATAATTTCCAGATAACCCATGTTTAAGCCATTTTCACTTTATTAGTGAGGTGTATTTTTGAAAAATACTATGTTTTCTTCGCTATTTTTCCCCAGGTGTCGCGCAGTCCGACAGTTTTGTTAAAAACCGGAAGTCCGTCTGCGCCGTTGTCAGGATCGCGTGCAAAATAACCGAGGCGTTCAAACTGAAAAACATCACCGGGTGCGGTATTGGCGATTGAAGATTCGCCTTTGGCATTGCTGATTATTTCAAGAGAATTCGGATTTAAATTATCGGTAAAATCTCCGGCGCTGCCGTCCGCGCGGGGAGCTATTTCCATTGGTTTTTCCGTGTTGAACAGGTAATCGTAAATGCGCGCCTCTATGGACACTGAATGGGATGCGCTTACCCAGTGAATAGTGCCTTTAATCCTGCGGTTATCAAAAGCGGCGCTGCTGCCGGCATTGCCGCCCTTTGTTTCAGGATCGTAGGTACAGCGCACGGCAGTAATGTTCCCGTCAGAATCTTTATCAAAACCGGTGCAGGTAATTATATACGCGTAACGCAGGCGCACAGAGTTGCCGGGGAAAAGCCTGAAATACTTTGGCGGAGGAATTTCTTCAAAGTCTTCGCGTTCAATCCATAATTCCCGTGAGAATTTTATATGCCTTGTTCCGGCGTTTTCATCTTCGGGATTGTTTACAGCTTCAAGCTCTTCTGTTTTGTTTTCATCATAATTTTCTATAATAAGTTTTAAAGGGCGCAAAACAGCCATGACGCGCAATGCCCGTTTGTTTAAATCTTCGCGAAGGCAGTATTCAAGGAAGGCAATGTCCGCCATACTGTCTGTTTTTGCGATGCCAACCTGCGCGATAAAACTGCGGATCGCGCAGGGCGTATAGCCGCGGCGGCGCAGTCCCGCAATTGTCGGCATACGCGGATCATCCCAGCCTGATACATGCCTGTCCTGCACAAGTTTCAGCAGCCATCGTTTGCTCATAACGGTGCGTGTCAGGTTTAAGCGCGCGAATTCTATCTGCCGCGAGGGGAACACTTCAGCTTCGCGGATGAACCAATCGTATAGAGGCCGGTGAATTTCGTATTCAAGCGAACACAGTGAATGCGTTATTCCCTCTTTCGCGTCAGAAAGCGGATGCTGAAAATCATACATGGGATAGATACACCACGAATTGCCTGTGCGGTAATGATGTTCCCGGCGGATGCGGTACATAACAGGATCGCGCATTATTAGGTTTGGATGAGTCATGTCAATTATAGCGCGCAGTGTTTTTGCTCCATCCGCGAACTCGCCTGAACGCATACGCGCGAAGAGATCCAGATTTTCTTCGACCGAACGATCTCTGTACGGACTGTTCCTTCCCGGCGGCGTCACAGTGATATTGTTTTTGTCCGCGACTGCTGTTCCCCGGTATTCGCTTATTTTACTCTCGCTCAGATCATCAACATACGCCTTTCCTTTTTTGATAATCTTTACCGCCAGATCGTACAGGTATTCATAATAATCGGAAGCGTAATATTCACGGTCTTCCCAATCGTAACCCATCCATTTAATGTCACGTTTAATCGCCTCGACATAGGAAATATCTTCTTTTTCTGGATTGGTATCGTCAAAACGCAGGTTACACTTGCCGCCGAAACGCTCTGCCATGTTAAAATCTATAAAAAACGCCTTGCAGTGACCGATGTGCAGCCATCCATTAGGTTCAGGCGGGAATCGCGTATGCACATAATTGAATCGCCCGCGGACCAAATCTTCTTTGATAAATTCACTGATAAAATCAGAACCGGACGAAACAGCGGAAGGGGAATCCGCGGCGGCGTTATCTGCAATGGTCATAAACGCGCTCCTAAAAATTTGTCAGATAACAGAGGCCGATAAGTAAAACCGCCCATAAAACTTTATTATCCAGGGTTTCATTCATTTCGCCCAGCTCTTTACAGGCCAGTTTGTTTCCGTACCACCAAAAAAGCCCCATTTGCACGTCAATGCGGAAAGTGTATTCGGTAAAATCTTTCTGGTCGCGCTGAGATCCAAAGAGCAGATACGCCAGTTCTTCCAGAATATTGCCGAATTCATCGATAGCTTTGGAAAAATTCCCCTGCTTAATTAAAATCATCAACGGAGGAATTTTATCCTGTAGAGCATCCTTGCGGTCTTCATCGCACTTTTCAACCCATGTTTTACGGATAAGCAGGTCAAGATTATTTTCAAAATGTTCCAGAAATGTCATTAATTCTGAGCTGTTTTTATCCAGGGCGAATACACGCTGATATTCAACGCCAATTCCAAGGGCTTTTGCGAATTCTGCGGCGGGTTTTAAGTCCGGTTTACTGCTCCTGAAAAAACTTTCCCTTGGAAACAGATGTTCTGCCGCCTTGCGGTATTCACCCGGGATTGCGGACATTGATGTTGGACAATACAAACTCATGGTTTTAAGATGATGATTAATTTAAAATTAGTCAAGCCGTTGTTTAATCAGGGGTAACCGGGAAATTTTTGGTATTATGGTATGTTTAAATATAATTTGACTGCCTGTCTGGTTGATTCAAACGCAAATTGATCAAAGTCTATTTCCTCCTGTTTTAAAAAATGAACAGCGGCTATTTCTGACTGTTCTAAACGTAAATCTTCAAGTGTAAGACCAGGAGCATTCATTGAAAAGTAAAGGTCGCAAGTATTATATTTAATTCCCTTATATTCGTAAATATTAGGAAATGAAGCGAAAAGCTTAAAAATTGAAGCTAAACCGTCTCTTCCAGCCGGAACAGGAGGCGTCCAGCCAATTTCTTCACGAAGTTCACGGTAAAGCCCTTCAAGAACGCCTTCGCCAATATCAACAAAACCGCCAGGAAGATCGAGTTTGCCAATGGCCGGTTCTTTTCCACGGACGAGGAATACAAGTCTTTCTCCGCGGCTGCTTTCCGTAGAGGAATCTCCTTCAGGGACACTTATTATACAGCCGGTAGCCGCGGCTATGTTGTGATAGTATGTAAAGCCGCAATCCGGGCAGCGGAAAACTTTTCCTTCATTAAATATAATTTTTTCTGATGAACATGACGGGCAATACTTGAACATGGATTATATTACATGAAACCTGAGACTTTTCAAAGACCTGTACAATGAGTATAATTGGGCCATGAACACAGAATGCACACTAAGGGTTAGAACTTATGAATGTGACAGTTACAATCATGTAAATAACGCAAATTACCTTAATTACCTGGAATACGCCCGTTATGAATTCCTGAAAGATATTGGTTTTGATTATGAGAAGGCGGTCAAGGCAGGCTATGGCGTGTACATAGCCAGGATTGAGATCGATTATAAAAGGCAGGCATTTACAGATAATGATCTTGTAATAAAAACGCATCCGGTAAAGAAAGGAGCGGCCAGCGGCACTCTCGTACAGGAAATTTTCCGCGGAGAGGACATTATAATAGCGGCAAAAGTTACCTGGGCATTTGTTGATTCAAGGGGAGTGCCGGTAAAAATTCCAGATGAATGGGATATGCCGGGTTTAAAGCCCTGACAACCGGGAACACTACGCTTTCAGATATTTGCGTAATTTTTTTATTATCTCGTTAATTTCTAGCGGTTTTCCAAGATGATCATCCATGCCTGCGTCAAGACAGGCTTTAATGTCTTCCCTGAATACATTGGCTGTCATTGCGACAATCGGTGTCCGTCCGGATGGATAGTGCGCCGCTTCCCATGCGCGTATGCGCTGAGTCGCTTCATAACCATCCATCTGCGGCATTTGCACATCCATTAATATAATATCATATTTTCCGGGAGAGGATGAAACCATATCAAGCGCTATTTTTCCGTTTTCGGCGCAGTCAATTACAAGCCCTGTATCTTCCATCAGCGTAATAAATATCTCACGGTTAATTTCAACATCTTCCGCAAGCAGCAGCTTTTTACCCGCGAACTCATTTTTGTTTATGACAGGCATGGCGTTTGCTTCCTGTTCGTCAATTGGCCTTGTCTTGCCTTTTCGCGTTTTAATGGTAAAAATAAACCGCGCACCTTTTCCAAGTTCTGATTCAATCCAAATCCTGCCGCCCATAAGTTCGACAATGCGTCTTGATATGGCAAGTCCCAACCCGGTGCCGCCAAACTTGCGGCTTGTCATGCTTTCCGCCTGTCCGAAAGGAGTAAATAATTTTTTCATCTGTTCGGGCGACAGGCCGATTCCGTTATCTGCAACTTCTATTCGCAATTCGCATTTTTCATCGTCTTCATCAAGAAGTGCCGCGTCAAGACTTATGGTTCCTTCTTCCGGCGTGAATTTTACAGCGTTTGACAGCAGGTTCATAATTACCTGAGACAGACGCTGATCATCGCCTATAAGAAAGTCAGGAATTTTTTCATCAATTTTCAGCAGCAGCTTCTGTTGTTTCTCGTCAGAGCGAAAGTTGATTACAGCGACCGTTTTCTGCAGCATTATCGGAAAAATATATTCTACGGGAGACAGTTCCAGTTTATTGGCTTCTATTTTGGACATGTCCAGCACATCGTTTATTACGCCCAGCAGATGAGCTGAGGCGTCTTCTATTTTGCCGAGCGCGTAATCTTTTTCCTTTATGTCTTTCGCGTTCTTGCATATCGCCGTCATTCCTATAATTGCATTTAACGGCGTGCGTATCTCATGGCTCATGTTTGCCAGGAATACCGACTTTGCGTGATTCGCGGTTTCCGCTTCGGCGGTGCGTTTCCTTACAAGCGATTCAAGCCGCCGTTCATCGATGCGTTTTCTGAACAATAAAATGGATAAAAGCAAAAGCGCGAATAACAGAAGCGCGGATCCGCCTATCAGCCAGGGACGCTGCGCCCGCGCCAGTTTCGCGCGGTAATCAAATGATCTGCGCGTCCATTGTCCCGATATTTCCCGCGTATCTATCAGGCGCAGCGCTTTATCAATAATGGAGCAAAGTATGGCATAGTCCTTGTTTATTCCGAATGTGACTTCAAATGAACTGTCAAACACAATATTCGTTTTATAATCTGCATACTCGTAAAAATTTGTAAGCATTAAAAGGAGGTTTTGACTGCTCATAATTATATCTACTTCGCCGCGATCCAGAGCAGAAATAGCGTTGTTAAATGTATCGAATTCTACAATATTGCCGTGATCCGGATACCAGCTATTGAACAACATGCTGTGAGCCGCGTTCTCAATCAAACCTACCTTAACATGAAGCACTTCATTTATTTTTAAATTCGGATATTCCAGTTTTGATATTAACGCGTAATTGTCATGCATTATCACGTTCTTGGGCCATAAAAAATCATCAGCCCGTTCAGACATATGAATGAGTTCTGTGATCATGGCCGCTTTGCCGTCTTCAAGCATTTTTAAAACGACAGACCATTCTTCCTCCGCGTTGTTGACCTGCTCAAAGGTAAGTCCCGTAAGAAGGCTAATTTCTTTCATTACATCAACCGCGATTCCCTGCCATTGTTTTTCGTGCGCATTGTAAAAGCTTACCGGATAATTATCATATTCGGCGGCAAACGGTATGACAGGATTGTTTTTTATATAGGCGTATTCTTCATCACTCAGATGCGTCATCATTTTATATCTCATATACTCAAGATAACCCTGATTGTACAGCGTTGTCAGATAACGGATTGCTTCATTGTCCAGAGCCTTGTCTACAACCGAGATAATCGCCGCCAGTTCAGGATTTTGCGTCGATAACGAGACAGGACTGTAAAGCAGAGGAAAGAAATTACTGGCGATAACATCATCATACTCATCAAACACCGCGCCCATTACATCATCCTGAAAGAAGGCGTCTATTTCACCGGAATGAAGCATCCTGTAAACAGTGTCAAAATTATTGACAAGCACAACTTCATAAGTGCCGCTTTCAAGCCTGGAAGTAACCTGATTTGCTGTTTCAGATCCCTCAATAAAGGCATACCGCAGCGGACGCGCCTGGGCTATATACTCCAATGGTATACTGTCTTCCATCCTGAATGACTGCACTACATATTCTGCGATTGGCGCGGTCATAAAAAATGATTTCCGCCTCTCTTCTGTAGCCGTCAGAAAGCCGGTAAAATCTACTTCCAGACTCGTGAGTTTACTGAAGAAATCATTAAGTTCAACAAATCTTGGTATAAATGGAATCCCGAATAAGTTAGTAAGCCATCCGCATAACAGCGCGGAATATCCCCTGACAAAACCGTTTTCATCATGAAACGCGACTGTACTTGGCAGCACGCTGTATACAAAATAATCGTATTGTTCTCTGAGTTTCTCAATCGCCTTTATTTCATCAGCGGTCACGCCGGGAATATCATTATATGATATTAATTTTGTTGTATTGTCAAAAGAGCTTTCTGTTGATTTATCACAGCCTGAAAAAAATACTGCTATAAAAATAATACATACATACACAAACCTTTGTTTTCTGAACAGGAAATCAGGTTTAATCCGCCTATACATAATCATATTTATTACATTATATCTTAATAATGATAAAAAAAACAGTCTTTTCCACAGGAAATATTATTATGAGATTATTTAATTTTGTTGAATATCAGTTTAACGGGCGGTCTTACTATGAACAGCAGTTGTCTGAACAGCTCAATATCTCTACCCATTGCATATCATATTCATTTTTTAAAATCGCTTCCATAATGTTTCGCGCCTTCGCATAACCGCGGACTGTTTCTTTTTTTATTGTATTATCCTGGTTTGGCGTATCATAAGAATCACCGCCGGCAAACGAACTGTTTGTCTGCGGGAAGCGTTCTTCCGGCAAAGTCTCAATCGCGATTCCAGCCATTTTTATCATACGCGCCAGTTCCGCTGCTGTTAAGGCGAAGTCAGCGCTGTCTGATTCTATCGTGTACTTCTGCGCGATGCACGGTACAAAAGAAACCGATATGACATTTACCGGGTCCAATCCTTCCTTGCCTGCGTATTCCTGTTTTATCAAACCGGCGAAAATCTGTCTGGGACTTTTTACAGATGTCAGATCATCCGCTAAATCGGGGTAGAAGCTATTGATAAAACGCGTAACGCCCTGTGAACATCCGCTGATTAACGGCCTTTTTAAAATCCCATGTATGCTGAGTAATCCCTGAAATTCGGCTCCTTCCGCGTTGTTTTTCCGAGCCTGAATTTCCCGGTAAATTTGCGACCTTGCGATGTTAGCTGCAACTTCTGCGTCATAGACTTTATCAAAGCCCAGAAGCTTAATTGCCGCAATCATTTTCCCTGTTGTAATTGTTCTTTCCGCGAGAGCGAGCGCTTTATTTAGGGCAGGCGCAAAAGACGGCGAAACCTGCGCTATTGTTTTTATTTTTGTGTCATTAATGGCGGTCTGTACTTCTGCGCTTTGATCGTATCCGTAAATCGCGCCGACAGGACAGACAGACGCGCACTTTCCGCAGAAAACGCATGAAATGTCCTTTAGGGCATGTTTGTACGGCGTAGAAATTTCAAACTCATGGCTGCGGCGCGATGTGTTAATCGCCCTTATTGTCTGAACTTCCTGACATGCCTCGACACAGCGGGCGCATTTAACGCATTTTACCATATCGCGGACGATTGTATCGCACTCAATTACAGGCGGAGAATCTTCTGTTTGCGCCTCATTTTCAAATGATGAAGAAACAATTCCGTATTTTTGCGCCAGTGACTGAAGCTCGCAATTCTGATTGCGTATACAATTTAGGCAGTCCTGCGGATGGTTTGCGAGAATCATTTCTATGATTGTTTTACGGATATATACAAGCCTCTGATTTATCGTAACAATTTTTACGCCTTCCCAAACATCATTCGCGCAGGCGGCGGCCAGTTTGCCGCGTCCGTCGCACTCTACTACGCAAATTCTGCACAAAGCGCGCTTGCACAGATCAGGATGCTCGCATAGAACGGGAATATTTATATTTACTTTTTTCGCGGCTTCAAGGATTCTTGTCCCTTCCGGAACTGTTACAGGAATTCCGTCGATTGTCAGGTGAACATTTTTATTCGGATCAGGTTTGTGGCTCATGATAACGCTCCTTCAAATTCTGCGGGAAAGTGCTTCCACGCGCTGTTAAGAGCGACAGCGGCGCTTTGTCCAAGACCGCAGAATGACGCGTCGATCATTGTGCGGATAAGGCGGCGCATTGTGTCAAGATCGCCCGCTTTTGCCTTTCCGGGGACTGATAGTTTATTCAGTATTTTTAAAATCTGGCGGTTTCCTTCGCGGCAGGGCAGGCACTTGCCGCAGGATTCATGTATAAAAAATTCTGTTACGCTTTTTAAATATTCTATAATTGAAACGCTTTCATCCATTACAACGATTGCACCCGACCCTACCGATAATCCCGCTTTTTTCAAATCTGTGTAGCTGTAAACTGTATCAAGCTGATCAACGCCGCCGATAGGACCGCTCTGTCCGCCTAAATGGAAAAATTTTAATTTTTTGTTATTTGCAACACCGCCGCCAATTTCCGGATCGTAGATCGCATCGCGCAAGGTTACCTTGCCAAGGGGGATTTCATAGACGCCTCTGTTGCGTGAATGCCCTGAAAGGCAGATAAGCTTTGTTCCGCCTGAATCGGGATGACCGGCCTTTAAGTACTCTTCGCCGCCCATGTTGATAATGTGCGGAATGTTGGCGAATGATTCTACATTGTTTACAAGCGTCGGCTGAAGGAAAAGCCCCACTTCCGCAAGGTGCGGCGGCTTGATGCGGGGACGTCCTACCTTGCCTTCGGTGGAATTAAGCAGAGCGGAATTTTCTCCGCAGACATAAGCGCCCGCGCCTGAGATAATATGTATTTCAAAATCATGGCCGCTGCCCAATATATTTTTTCCAAGGTATCCCGCGGATATTAAATTTCCCAGAGCTAAGTTGAGCCTTCTTTGCAGTTTACGGTATTCGCCGCGGACATAAATATGACCGGCTTTCGCGCGGAATACAAGGCCCGCGATTATGATGCCTTCAAGCATTTTTAAAGGCATTAAATCCATGATTAACCTGTCCTTGAAAGTGCCTGGTTCTCCTTCATCGGCATTGCAGACAATATGTTTCGGCGTTTCAGGTATGTGTAATAAATGTTCCCATTTATTGCCTGCCGGATATGCCGCTCCGCCGCGCCCGAGAAGTTTCGCTTTTTTTATCTCCGCGATTATTTCTTCTGGACTGCTTGCGGCGGTTTTTTTCAGAGCGGTAAAACCGCCGTTTTTTTCATATTCATGTATTGAAAGCGAATAAGCGCGGTCAGCATTTTCACTGAGAATCTTTACTAATTTTGACATAGCGCTCTCAGCTCCTGTCTGTTGCCTTCGCGGCAGCATTTTACAAGTGTTTTTATTTTTTCAAATGTCAGGCTGCCGAACACATCGTCGCCGATTTTCGCGACTGGTCCAATATCACATGTGCCCACACAGCTTGTGAATAATAGGGAAAGTTTGCCGTCTTTTGTAGTTTCGCCCATTTTAATGCCTGCGGCATCTTCGAACCACCGGACTATTTCTTCACAGCGGTTAAAGTAACATGGCGTACTGCGGCAGATTTCTACAATGAACTCACCGCGCGGCGTTGTGCCGAACATGGAGTAAAAAGTCAGAACATCATATATTTTGGACAGCGGCACTTTTAAAACTTCCGCAGCCAGTTCCGCCCATTTTTGTTCTACGCAGTTTTTTCCTGACGCGGCCTGTATATCAAGCAGTACGGCAATAAGCTGCTGAGGATCATTACCGTAATGTTCCATCATTCTTAATACTTGATTTTTGGAGAGATCCTGCATGGTTAAGTATCAATTATTTTAATGTTTTTCTCAAGAGAGTTCAGCGGTTTAAAAAACCAGTTCAATCGCGCCTTTGGATCTGATCTGCAGCACTGTAACAGATCCTGCGCCGAATATCATTTCAATATGAACGCGATACGCGTCTATTGCGTCCATGGGAATATATGCCTGAATGGTTCCCGCAAAACCGCCGCCATGAACCCTGCATGCGCCGCGCAATTTTTGCTTGCGGAAAAAATCCCTTGTTAACGCGAGCGCGATGCTGATACCCTGGAATTCAGGATGATTTGGTGAATAAATATTCTGCAATAGATCCCTTGAAGATTCACCTGATTCATTTACCAGATTCAGGTAAGAGATTAAGGCCTGCTGTTTTGCTGTAGCGGTAACAACATTTTCCATTTCAGTAAGGGCTGCTGCCATCGCGTCTACGCGGATATTTTCATCAAAGAAATGAAGGGACCTTAGTAATGCCCTGTCTCCCAGCGCTTTTCGTATATCCGAGGCTCCGGCAATAACAGTTTCTTTATCGAGTTCTCCAAGCGTGGATTTACCGAAAAATGCGGCAACAGCTTTCATTTCTGACGGAATTTGCGCGTAATCCGCCGTCAGGTCGGCGTGGTTTCCGCCTGTGTTTACAATACAAAGAGCGTAACCTGCCGCGGCCAGATCAAAATTAATCTGTCTTACTTCTGGGCGCGCGGCATCGGTGAAATCAATGGCGACCGCGCCGCCGCATGCGCAGGCTGTTTGATCCATCAATCCGCATGGTTTTCCAAAGTAGATATTTTCCGCGTATTGGCCTACTTGCGCTATTTCAAGAGCTGTGCGTTTTCCCTCCCCGTATAGTGAGTCGAAAATCCGTCCTATCTGCACTTCAATCGCCGCTGAGGATGAAAGACCCGAACCGGGCAGCACATTTGAATCCGCGTTAGCTGAAAATCCGCCGGCCGCGCATCCCTGGCTGTAAAACCCCGAGGCAATCCCCCTGACAAGCGCTTCTGTTGTTCCGGTTTCTTCGCGCCTTGGATGCATATCAGGCGTTCCGTCCGGGTTTACAAGTTTTACTTTTACATCGGGGAAACCTGTGGAACGGAATATTACCGTATTGTCCTTTCGCATTTTTACAATGGCGACAGAGTCCAGCTGAATGGATGCTGCGAGCACTTTACCGTGATTATGATCCGTATGATTGCCTCCAAGCTCGGTTCTTCCCGGAGCGCTGAATACGCGAAGCTCTCCCGTTGTTTCATCAAGAAGCTCTCCTGATCCGCGTTCAAGCATATTTGCCGCTAATTTCGTATAACGTTCGCGCGCGTCATCAATTTTATTTTCACCGTAAAGTCTGGCGAAAATGTTGGATGCCTGTTTGGAATTGATTTTTGCAAAAAGCTCGTTTTCCTGGATCATGGTTTACTGTCCTTTTTCCTGTATATAACTTTGTGCGTCAGTATTGCGCTGTTTCGATGTGCCCGGGGTTTTCATGTAAATTAAAACATAATTTATGAATGACGCGGCGGATATAATTACAGAAACAATAAAAATTACAAGAGCGCCAATCCTGAAATACGGGATAAGGAATTTAAAGAGAGCCAGCCGCTGAAGGCTGACTGTTAAAAGAGCCGCGCCTCCTGCGATAATGTAGGTAACGGTTTTTATTTTTCCGCCCATGCTGGCTCCCAGGGTAGCTCCCTTTTTTAACATCAGGTTGCGCAGAAAAAGCACGCTGAACTCCCGGTAAATTACCAGCAGGAAGAGAATGGCCGGAAATACGCCGTCCATCACAAAACAGAGGAAACAAGTTAACTGCATGAGAGTATCGGCGAAAGGATCAAATAATTTGCCAAAATCACTGCTTGCGTTGTATTTCCGGGCTGCTATTCCGTCAAGTAAATCGGTTATCTCTGAAACAATAAAAATCAGCCAAAGCGCCGGCACTGTCCAGCCTGCGCCGTTTATAAACCATGAAGGAAAAAAGTTGGGTAATAAATAAATTATAAAAAACACAGGAGAGAGAATCACGCGGAGAAATGTTAATTTATTGGCAAGGTTCATGCTTAATTTTGTCTTTTAGGGATAAATCTGTCAATTAGCTGCAATGTATCATGTTCAGGACATTAGGGTAGAAAACAACGTATTAATCACTTATACTTTTCCCATGAATGAAAAACAGCTTGTTTGGAGCGAACAGGGGCGCAAAAAAGTTTTTGAATGCAAAATTTTTTCCGTTTGGGAGTCTTACTGCAAGCCGCCTGTATCCCAAAAAAGCAAAGACGAGCCGCAGGTTTTTTCCGTTATTGATACAAGGGACTGGGTTATAGTTATACCGGTAATTGAAAGCGCAAATGGCAAACAGTTTGTAATGGTATGGCAATGGCGGCATGGTTCCCAATGTTTAAGTCTGGAGTTCCCCGGAGGCGTTAAAGAGCCAAATGAAAAAATTGATGATGCGGCTCTGAGGGAGTTAAAGGAAGAAACCGGGTATTTCTCCGGGAAAATTGAAAAAATAGGGGAGTTTTGCCCGAACCCAGCAATCATGTCCAATAAAGTTCATTTTTTTCTCGCGGAGGAACTTATCGCGGGAGGGAAGCAGGATCTGGATGAGGATGAGTATGTTGAATTTACACTGGTCGATACCAAGGATGTTTTCCGGGGTATTGGCAGTGAACCATATATTCACTCACTGGTGGGTACCGCTGTAGCCATGTACAATAAAAAAGCGCCCATAAGCATCGCCTAAAAAGCAGACTTTTCAGCGAAGCTTCAAAGGCGCTTCCAATGAAGTTTCAATGATTCAGTTGTTTTAACTAACGTTCGTATGTCTTATTCTGATCCCACATACCCTGCCGGGTTTCACCGTCTATGCTTGGAATATCCATTACCATGCCGACGAGAATCAAATCCGGGTTATTGGGATCCGGCATTTTAGATTTATTTGCTTCATACAGAACTCTCCATTTCCTGGAATCTCCGTAAACCCATGAATATCCGGCGATATTCCAGTAGCAGTCTTTGGAAACAGCCCACGGTCTGACAGTGTATTGGCCTGGCAAGGGTGTTTTTTCCGGCGCTTGCTGCTGCGCGGGAGTATATGCCGCCGTTGTTACAGACGGCTCCGGCTCCCTGGCAGGAAGATGGGGACCGTCATAAGAGGATTCCAGCGCTGAAAAAATTTCTATGGAAGCGATTAACGCGGAAATTGATTCATTCCATTCTTCATTGGCATGAGCTATCACGCCAACTTCATAATTGATAATGCCTTCGTTGTATTGGTCCGGAAAGGCATTGCGAATGCTGTTGGAGTCCGCCCATTCAATATAACGCTTTGCCTCAATAATCAGCTGAAAGGCGATATACTCATTGGAAAGTTGCACGTAACGGACTGCTTCTTCGGCAAGACCGGCTGAAGCGTCATAATCGCCGTAATCAAAAGTTTCCTGGGCAAGTTCGTTCAAACGCAGACTTTCGATATAAAATTCATTGTTGCGCAGATAATGAGGTATTGATTCCTCTTCATCAGTACCTACCGCAGCAAAACACGGGATTGTGAATAACAGAGACATTAACAGCACATAAGCGATTCTCTGATTCATCTTGAACCTCCTTCAAATATTCTTTCAGCCTGAATGGCTGCTCCCCTGCTTCCTTCAATTTCAATCTCAGCGGTTCTTATCGCTTCCTGAGCCCTTCTGCGTCTTTCTGCCGTATCCAGTCTGTTGATGGCAAAGAGCGCTTCCGCATCAGTATAAAGATTTGCCGCTTCATCGTATCTTTCCGCTTTAAAGAGTTCTTCAGCATGATTATATATGTCTTCCGCTTCGCGGAAAGCGTCGCGCATGGCGATGTTGACCCTTTCGTTTATAGCCATATCTCTTTCATTTGCGGCGAAAGTCCGTCTGTCTGCGGCATAGGAAACCCAGCCATTGGTCAGTAAAATATTGTAACGCAGCAGAACTTCAGCGGCTTTTTCTTCCGCGCCAATTTTGTTTCCATCTTCATATAAAAATATTGCGCTAACGGCAATTTCATCCGCGTTGTCAAAGTTTTCCGTATCATAGACATAGAAACCGCGTTCGAGTATTTCCTGTCTTCTGAAATAAATAATAGCGGCAGTGAGAAGATCATCATACGCGACATAAGCTTCCGCGGCGGAGTTCCTTGCCGTGTCATAATTATCCGTGTCATATTGATCAATCGCATCATTGGCCAGGCTGTCGGCATAGGTTAAATATTCCGGATATTGGTACGGTAATCCTGTGTCTGTTAATTCATCAATTTTAAATACAATCCTGGCGCCCATTAACAGTATTTCATATTCACTCAGCGCTATTACGCCTCTTTCCCTGGCGGTTTTATATTCATCCGCTTCATATTGATCCAGAGCCGCAATAGCCTTTTTATCCGCGCTTTGCAGATATTCAGGATATAATTGTGTTAAGCCTGTAATGACCAGTTCGTCTCTTGTCAGAATGATAATTGCGCCCAGAAGAAGGGCTTCATATTCATCCATTGCTTTTACCGCTGTATCCCTGGCCAGGTAGTAATCTTCAGCTTCATATTGATCCAAAGCCGCAAGAGCTTTTGTGTCGGCGCTCCTTAAATATTTTGGATAGTAATCAACTAAACCAGTATCAAATAATCTCTCTCTTAAAGCCATTATTTCATCTTCTCTGGCCTGTGCGTAAAGCGGGATAGATTTCCTGAAAACCCCGTTATATGTGTCAAGAATATCATTCAGCCATTCTTTTCCTTCTGCTGCGTCGCTTTCAGTTAATTCCGATAATCTCTTTTCATCGGCGGATATGCCGCGGACAATGTTATAATCAAATTCCGCATATTCCCATTCGCTTGGAAAATAAGAATTGCCTTCAAAATCATGAGCTATTGTTCTTGCCGCTTCAATTTTTCCCATTAGATCCCATAAAGCGCTAAGGTCTACTTTAGGGGTCACAGGAGCCGGAGGCGGTTCAGATGGCGCTGGTTCCGGCGCGGGCGCTGCCGGCTGTGCGGATGGAGTTGCTGCAGGTTCCAGCGCAGACTTTTCTTCAGTAACTGGCTCATCCGGAACAGTTTTACAGGCAATAAACGTAAACGAAAGTAACAATAAAAATGATATAGCTAAAAAAATACTTTTTCTCATTAGGTCACTCCTTTTGGAAACCGGTATTTTCGGGTCTTATTTTAAAGAGTATAAACTTGTTTAAATATTATTGCAAGATTAAATCAAGTGTTTAAAATGAAAAGCGCCAATTCCTAATTTTTTTTTATTATTAAAATATTGTAAAACTGCGATTTTTTGAAAAATGCAAGTGATATACCGGCGATAAAGGGCGGTAAAGCCTTTAAATTTCCATAACCATAGGCGTTTACTGAATAAACAGGTATAATTTCAATGCGAGGTGTTAAATGGAAAGTATAAACTTTGATATTGTAAAGCATTACGGAGTTATTTCCACAGAAAAAAGCGGCTGGAGAAAAGAGCTGAATTTGGTGTCCTGGAATGGCAGAGCTCCGAAACTTGATCTCAGAGACTGGGCGCCAGACCATGAAAAAATGGGCAAGGGAGTTACATTAACCAAAGAAGAGGCAGCTGAACTGGCAAAACTGCTTAACAGCGATCAGGTATTGGAAAACACATAATTCTTTTAATATTCCGCATTTTATATTGTTAGGTAACATTGCTCTAAATTATTCGCAGTGTATAATATTGCTTATGTCTTCGCTTGTTTCAAAAGTAAACAAGAAACTCGAAACTGCTTTTGGCGGTAAAGTACGGGCTGTCTTAAATGACGGATGCCTTTATCTGACAGGTGAACTGCCTGATTGGGATGATGTTGTCCGCGCAGGACTCATGTCTGTTAACAAAAAAAAATACACAGTAGTAAATGATATTGTATTTACAGGCGGAAAAAAAACTGAAATGAGTCTGCCGTCTGTATCAGGTAAAATTCTTGAAGGCAAAACTCCTGATGTATTGATTATCGGCGGCGGTGTTGTCGGGTGCGCCATAGCGCGTGAACTTACGCGCTATAAACTTGATGTCATGCTTGTTGAAAAAGAACACGATGTGGCTTTGCACGCATCGTCGCGAAATGACGGAATGGTTCATCCCGGCATTGATCTGCATAAAGGCCAGCTAAAGAAAAAGTACAATGATGCAGGAAACCGGATGTACGGAGCTTTGTGCATGGAGCTTGAAGTTCCGTATAGAAACACAGGCCAATATTTGTGTTTTACAGACGGTTTACTAAAGCCGGCGGCAATCGCTTTTCTGCTGCACTGTAAATTGATTGGACTTCCCGCACAATATATCAACCGGAAAAAACTTTCAGAAAAAGAGCCTAATCTTAGCGATAAAATCAAGTTTGCCCTTTTTTTTCCCGCAGCTGGTATGGTGTGCCCATATGGCTTAACAATCGCTTACGCGGAAAACGCCGCAGACAATGGTGCGAAAATTTACCTTGATACCGCCGCGCTTGATATTGAAGTAAAAGATAACAAGATCGAAAGCGTACTGACAAACCAAGGCAGGGTATTTCCTAAACTGGTAATTAACGCGGCCGGAGTCTATTCAGAGGAAATCGCGCAGCTGGCGAAAGACCGTTTTTTCTCAATTCATCCAAGACGCGGAACCAATATTATTTTTGATAAAAAGGCATCTTACGCGGTCAGGACAATCGCATCACCCTATGAAAAACTCGAAGCCGCCTGTGCAAAGAAAGCTCATTCAAAAGGCGGCGGTATTATGCACACTGTAGATGATAATCTGCTTGTTGGTCCCAATGCGGTAGAAATATTTGAAAAGGAAAATTTTTCAACACACAGGGAAAGCATTGAAGCGGTTCTGGAAAAACAGCGCAGGATCGCCCCTGATCTTCACGAACGGGATATAATTTCATATTTTACCGGTATCCGCGCTCCGACTTACGAAGAGGACTTCATTGTTTCTTATGGCAAATGGACTAAAAACATTATTCACGCTGCGGGCATCCAGTCGCCAGGTTTAACCGCCGCGCCGGCCATTGCCAGGGATGTTTCAAAAATGGCGTCTGAATTTCTTAACGCGGGAGTTAACGGGCAGTTTAATCCGGTGCGAAAAGCCATAATCCGCGCTGCGGCGCTGCCGCAGGAACAAAGAAATGAACTGATTAAAAAAGATCCTGATTACGGTGAAATAATCTGCCGCTGCGAAGAGATAAGCCGGGGCGAAGTTCTTGCCGCCCTGAGAAGGAGCGTCCCCTGCGACACAACAGACGGAGTTAAGCGCCGTGTGCGCCCGGGAATGGGCAGATGCCAGGGAAGCTTTTGCGGTCCGCGTGTGGCGCAGATTATCGCCGAAGAAAAGAAAATTCCCCTGATCGGCGTAAAAAAAATGTCGCATAACAGCGGAATACTGCTGTGCGACAACAAGGAAAATGTATGATGGCTGCATCTTATGATACAGCGGTTATAGGCGGCGGTCCTGCCGGGCTCGCGGCGGCTCTTGCCTCGGACAGAAGCGGAGCGAAGACGCTTTTAATTGAACGTGAAGCGAATCTTGGCGGCATACTGAAACAGTGCATTCATGACGGGTTCGGCCTTGTAAGGTATAACGAAAAACTTTCAGGACCAGAGTATGCGCACAGGTTTATTTCGCAGCTTGCGGACAGCGGCGTTATGACAGCGGCGCTTACCTTTGTAACAAAAATTGTTAAACAGCATCAGGGATTTAGTCTTACTTTGGTTAACAGGGAAGGTATTATTAATGCTGAATGCAAAAGCATAGCGCTTGCGTGCGGCTGCCGCGAGCGCACCAGCCGTCAGGCAGGGATTCACGGCAGGCACTGCGCAGGAGTGCTGACTGCCGGGACTGTCCAGTATTACACTAATATTTTGGGTAAAATGCCCGCAAAACGCTGCGTGATTCTGGGCTCAGGCGACATCGGTCTGATTATGGCGCGGAGGCTAAAACTTGAAGGTGCGGATGTTGCAGGCGTCTATGAAGCAAAACCTGCGGCAAGCGGCCTGATGCGCAATGTTTACCAGTGCCTGGAAGACTTTGACATTCCCCTGTATACAGGTAAAACCGTTACGCGCATATTAGGAAGCGGGCGCGTCAGCGCGGTCGAAGTGTCAGCGGTTGATGAAAACATGATGCCTGTTGCGGGCACTGAACAGATTATTGAATGCGACGCGCTGATACTGTCAGCCGGTCTGATCCCTGAAAATGAACTCGCGGAAAGTTTATCGATACCAATTGACAGATGCACAAGGGGACCGGTATCGGATCAAAATTGCATGACAATGCTGGACGGCGTTTTCTGCTGCGGCAATGCGTTACACGTCAATGATCTTGTGGATTATGTTTCGGAAAGCGGAGAAATCGCAGGACGCGCCGCGGCTAAATGGGCTATGACGCATGGCGCTGATGGAAAAAGTGATCGCGCTTTCGCCGAAATTACTGCCTGCGACAGTATGCTGTACATTGTCCCGCAGCGGCTCAATATAAATGACCTTGCCTCCTCGGCAATCATTTATTTCCGTTCAAAGGAGGAAATGAGCAAATCTCTCCTTACAGTAACCCTTGATGGAAATGAAATATTTAAAAAGATATATCCCCGCCTGCGGCCGCCTGAAATGGAAAGGCTGGAATTTAATTTTAAGGATACTGATATTAAGAGCGGAAGCAAAGTCCATTTTTCCCTGTCGGAGGCTGAATGAAACCTAAATCCGCCATTACATGTATTACATGTCCCGCCGGCTGCCGTATAGCAGTTGAAACAGTAAACGGCGAATTTATTATTTCCGGTAATAAATGCCAAAAGGGAGCGCTGTTCGCGAAAACAGAAATGACATCTCCCTTTCGCTCATTGACAACGACTGTGCGAACTATATTCCCAGATGTGCCTGTATTGCCTGTGAGAACAAACGGAGAAGTTCCAAAAGAAAAGATAACAGATATAATACGTGAATTATCAGGTGTAATAATTACAGAAAAAATAAGCATCGGTGAAACAGTTGTTTCTGATGTTTCAGGAACGGGCTGCGATATTATCGCGACAAGCAATATTTTAAAAAGTTAAAGGAGCAAATAAATGGTAAAACCGTATAAGGGCTTTGAGCCAAAATGGGTTAAAGGCGGGTTTCCTGAAAATTCCTACAGGTCAATTTTTAAATGGGGCGCACCGCAGCAGATAAAAGCGCCAAAGGAATCTCTTTATAAAATTTTAAAGGAAAAATTTGATCTTGACGACAGTTTTTTTTCGCAGTACAGGGAAGACCTTGGCTTTGATGAGGTGAAGCTGGATATTCCCTGCGGGCTTTTACAGGATGATCTTCTGGCGCTAAAAAAAATTGTCGGGGATGAATTTGTCAGGACGGATGATTATGCCCGCCTGTCTGTCGCGTATGGTAAAACAATGTACGATATTATGCGGCTTCGCAATAAGCGCGTGGATTCCGCGCCTGATGCGGTTCTTTACCCTGATTCAAAAGAACAGATAGAAAAAATTGTAGCGTATTGTGCTGATAAAAAAATACCTGTGTATGTTTACGGCGGAGGCTCTTCTGTTACGCGCGGCGTTGAGTGCGTAAAAGGCGGCGTTTCGCTGGATATGCGGCCAAGATTCAATAAGGTTGTTAAATTTAATGAAACAGATCAGGTAATAACCGTGGAAGCCGGAATGAGCGGCCCGAAGCTGGAAGAAGTTTTGAATAACGCTGTAAAACTTTTTGGCGCGAAAAGGGCTTACACAAGCGGACACTTCCCGCAAAGTTATGAATACTCATCTGTCGGAGGATGGGTAGTCACCCGCGGCGCGGGGCAGAATTCAACTTATTACGGCGTTATGGCAGACATTGTTATCGGTCAGGAGTACGCGACTCCCTCAGGCGTTATTAAAACAGATCGGTACCCAAGAAAAGCTACAGGCCCCGATGTCGGGCATATAATGATGGGCAGCGAAGGGGCGTTCGGTGTTTTAACGCATGTTTCGCTGCGGTTCTTCCGCTATACGCCGGAAACAATTAAAAGATTTTCTTATATGTTCGCGGACTGGGAAACCGGGCAGCAGGCGGCAAGGGAAATAATGCAGTCCGAAGCGGGATACCCTTCCGTGTTCCGCCTGTCCGATCCCGAAGAAACAGAACTGATGATGAGGATGTATAATGTGGACGAAAGCCCGCTGTGCCACCTGTTTAAACTAAAAGGTTTTAAAGAGGGCGAGATGTGCCTGTACCTTGGTTTTACCAACGGCGAAAAGGGATTTTCAAAAAACTGCGCGAAGAATGTACACAGGATCTGCGGAAGATTCGGCGGGATGAGCATGACAGGTTATGTGACAAAAGCGTGGGAAAAAGGGCGCTTTAATGATCCGTATCTGCGCGATACCATTCATGATTTTGGAGTGATTACCGACACAATGGAATGCAGCGTCAACTGGAGCAACATGAGCCAGGTACACAGGGATGTGCGCGCCTATTGCAAGTCAAGACCGAAAACAATCTGCATGACGCATCTATCGCACGTGTACCCGCAGGGCGCAAACCTGTATTTTATTTTTATTGTGCAGATGACAGACCCTGAAGAATTCCGCGTCTTTCACGCGGGAATACTGGACGCAATTCAGAAATCAGGCGCGTCTATGAGCCACCATCACGGGATAGGCAAAATGTTCGGCCCGTGGCTTGAAGGTTCAATCGGAAAGAATCAATTTGATATATTAAGGACGCTCAAGAAACATTTCGATCCTGATAATATAATGAACCCCGGCGGCACTCTGGGCCTTGATATACCAGATGAACAGAAACGTATTTTGGGAAGCGTTTTATAGCTTTTTTGACAGACTCAGTAATTTCAGTTTTTGGTTTTTCCCTTTCTGAGCAGATTAACCGCATCCTGAGGCGTCGCGGAATCAATTACAGCTTCCCTAAGTGTTTCATCTCCCAGAATTGATCCGACAGCGGCAAGAAACTGTACGTGCAATCCGTTGTTTGTTTTGGGAGAGGCTATCAGGAAAAAGAGCCGTGAAAGCTGTCCGTCCATGGATTCAAAATTGATGCCTGTTTTTTTTATTCCTACGGCTACTGTTGTTTCAATAATTCCGTCTGTCTTTCCGTGAGGAAGCGCTATGCCGTGAGCCATGCCGGTACTCATATTCTTTTCCCGTTCAAAAATATCCGCTAAAACCAGATCGCGGTTCAGCAGTTTGCCGGCTCCGGCAAGTAAATCCACAAGTTCGGTAATGATTTCTTCCTTGGACGAGCCTTTTAACTCCATGGTAAAACATTCAGGATCTATCAGCGCAAGCATGTCCTTTGAAGCGCGGGCGTCGGTATCAAGTAAATCTTTTTTCATTTCCGCGGGATTTGCCGAAGTTTTCAGTTTCTCGATAGAATGCGAAAGCTCAAGGACAACTTCGTAGATTTCGTTTTTAACAAACGGCATATCGTTTTTGGAAGTTACAATTGTTATCGTTCTTTTTTCGTCTGTTATGCTGATTGTTATATCATCCTTGCGGGCATGGGAAGCAAGTCCATATTTTATATTCATCGTCCGAACAAAAAACCCTCCCATCCGCAGTTCCTTTAAAAGATTATTCATAACAAGGTCGGCAATGTGTCCGGATTCAAATTCCCAAATTTCCTTAACGCTGTCTTTGTCTCTTACAGGCTTTCTTGTCCCGCGTCTGCGGATTTTCAGTGATAAACCCAAAAGCGGAGGAGACGCGATGATGGTAAGGAAGATCATAAAAACAGCGGCAGAAAAAAGCTGATTTGTAAGAGCGCCTGCCGCAAGCCCGATGCCGCATGTAATCAAGGCTCCCTCGCCGCGCGGAATCATGCCTGTACCGATGCGCAGCGCTCCTGTGCGGTTAAAGCCAAGCAGCAAAGCCGGGCCGCCCGTTCCGATTACTTTAGAAAGAATAACTGCTAATGTATACACACCCCCGAAGATCAAAACATTGGGCGAAATAATTTCCCTTACATTAACCATCATTCCCATTACCGCGAAAAACATCGGTACAAAGAATTCATATAACGGGCGGATACGGTCGCGTATAACATCCGCAATATCGGTTTTGGAAAGTGAAAGCCCGCCGATATACGCGCCGATAATAAGCGCCAACCCCTGCTTTTCAAGAAGCCCGGCAAGAATTAAAGCTATGCCAAGGGCAACTATGGAGAAATCCAGAGTATGCTCAAATTTCTTCAGTAATGACGCAAGCAGTTTTGAACAAAGCAGAAGAAGAGCGGTAACGCCCAG
>JGI24695J34938_10000504_pt1 | contig 37894 bp, 44 predicted proteins | sample TergutCo191P3_FD_34938 | JGI IMG/M metagenome (IMG submission 34938)
TTTCCAAGTTTTCATATAATCTCCTTTTAAGACTTTGTCTAGTTATTTATTATAACAAAAATACAATATTTATACAACTTAATATTTTATAAAATCTTATTCTTTTCTCTTTTTTTCTCAAACCAATTTAGCCCCAATTTCGTATAACGAAATATCCCCAAATTTCACAAACGCCATTAATTACCCAAATAAACCGCCATTGAATTAACATCTAACAAAATAAATAAAATGAAAAAAGCTTCACATTATAACCGCCACCAAGCTAATAGATAAACAAAATATAAACCAAGGCGCAGCCGATTGTTTATACTAAAATAAATCAACCTACCTAGAAAAAACAAGCAAATCCCTCCCAAAATAACAAGCATTAGAGTCCAATAACTTTATAGAATTCCTAAACAATAAACATCTCCCCTCATAATAAATAAAACCAAGGCGCAGCCGATGATTTATGTAACGATACAACAATCAGTTTTAAAAAACAGGCGCATTCCCCATACAACAACATGCAACGATACATCAACCCACTAAGAAAAAACAAGCAAATTCCTCCCAAAATAACAAGCATTAGTGTCCAATAACTTTATAGAATTCCTAAACAACAAACATCCCACCTAATAATAAATAAAACCGAGGCGCAGCCGATGGTTTATACTAAAATAAATCAACCTGCTTAGAAAAAACAAGCAAATTCCTCCCAAAATAACAAGCATTAGTGTCCAATAACTTTATAGAATTCCTAAACAATAAACATCTCATCTTATAATAAATAAAACCGAGGCGCAGCCGATGGTTTATACAACGATACAACAATCAGTTTTGAAAAAACAGGCGCATTCCCCTAACAACTACATGCAACAATACAACAAACCACATGGAAAAAACAAGCAAATCCCTCCCAAAATAACAAGCATTAGAGTCCAATAATTTTATAGAATTTCTAAACAACAAGCATCTCACCTTATAATAAATAAAACCAAGGCGCAGCCGATGGTTTATGCAATGATACAACAATCAGTTTTGAAAAAACAGGCGCATTCCGTCCCCATACAACAACATGCAACGATACATCTACTTACCTAGAAAAAATATACAAATTCCTCCCAAAATAACAAGCATTAGAATCCAATGACTTTATAGAACTCCTGAACAACAAGCGTCTCACCCCGCGAAAGATGAAACGCTGTTTTTCTACAGGCAGGCAGCTAATGAATACCCTACTCTACTTTAAAGCAGCCTACCTCTTTAAGCAGAATGCTGATACCTTCGCGGTTTAATATGGAGATTTCGTTAACATGATGTACCGCTGTATTGATTTCATCCGCGCCCTGGGACATTTCGTTCATACTGGAAGTGATTTCCTAGTGTCCTGTTATATTCGGTTTCCAAAATAAAAAAATGTGTTAATTCCGTCATTTGAATATTACGGGACATTGGCAGTCCGGACAGTAAGCTGACCGGTTCAAAAGCAGTAAATTAAAGACCAATCATGGAATACTGTCCAGCGGACTTTTAATGTTTAGAACGCTTCGCCGGGCAACGTGGGTGTATCGTTCTGTAGTACGAAGGCTGGCGTGGCCAAGGAGAGTTTGAATGTACCGGATGTCAGTGCCGCTTTCAAGGAGATGGGTAGCGAAGGTATGGCGCAGACCGTGGATTGTGATTTTTTTTGTAATTCCGGCGCGGCGGATCGCTTTATCAAAAATATGCTGAGCGGAGCGGATTGTAAGAGGACGCGATGGTATCTGACCGGGGAAAAGCCATTTTTGAATGTCAAAGAAACCGCAGTACTCTTCAATAAAGGCAGCGGCCCTCTCGGACAAAAGCGTGCTTCTGTCTTTTCGTCCCTTGCTCTGTTTGATATAAATTACCCTGCGTGACAAATCAATATGCTCTTTTTTTAACGCGACAACTTCGCTTACGCGCAAACCGGACGAATAGACAAGCATCAGCAATAAACGGTGTTTGGGGTTTGATTCCATACTGAGAACCTGGCGGATTTCTTCCTTCGATAAAACCATTGGAAGACGCTCATCATGGCGCGGACGATGCTGTTCGCTGATACTGTCATTTTTTAAAACATTTCTGAAAAAATATTTGATCGCGCTTATGGCAAGATTCATTGATGATGAAGAATAATTTTTATCCTTTTCAATGATGGCGAGAAATTCTGTTACATCATCGGGATGAATCTCTTCCGGAGTTTTTTGAAGGGTACGGCAAATCAGACGGTTGTAATAAATATAGGAGTCCTGGGTCTGGCGGCTGTATTTTCTGGAACGAAGGGATGTTTCCAGTTTACTGCGCCAGACTTCAGAAAGTTTTTCAGGCAGCGATGGTTTAACCGGAAACGAAAAAGGATGGTTTTGAACAGGCTGCTTCGCATTACATTCAGCGGAAGGTTCCCTTCCGGATTCTGATGGTATGGACGGTATTAAAGCTGAATTTTCCCAGGTATGATCAAAAAACCCGAAAACCTGAAATTTATGGCATGAGTTTTCATTTAACGGCGGCTTTGGCGGCAACACGCGCACACAGGGAATCTCATGTAAAATTTTACTCAAGCCTTCAGCGTCAATGTCCGGCTTAAAAATAAATTCCTGCAGTTCAATGTCCCACTTCCCGTCATATCGTGATGAAAGCAAGTTGAATAAATACCTGTTACCGCCAAAAAACGGAATTCTGATTTCCGAATTCGAGTGAAAAAGATAGACAACATTCATCGCTGTCTCCGTTGTTGGTTTTATAAGTCTTATCTTTGGCTGACTGGAAAAAATTAATTTTAGCTATTGTATGAAGAACAAATAATAATTATCTATATGCCGGTTAGAGACATCATGTTCCAAAACATGAGCAGTTTCATTCTGATACAAATAGTTTTTTTTCAACTCCGCAAACAGGGCATTTATAATCATCGGGAAGCTGTTCAAACTCTTCCTTGCTGCCTGTAAATTCATAACCGCAAACACTGCATATATATTTAACATCCATAAAGTAACCTCCGCTTAATTTCTAAACACTGAATTGTAAATGATATATAAATATTAATCTTAATATGCAGTTATTGTCAATGATAATTAAACATGGGTTTGGCAAATAATTACAGGACACTAACGCGCATGAATTTCCCTGATCATAAACTCTTTCCCGCTTATCACCTCGCAATCGGCGCTTTCACATTGCGGGCAAAGGCCGTTGCAGGGCGTAAAGGCGAAAACCTTCCCGCAGCAGCCGCAGACAGCGTTAGCTGATATTATTTCAACCTTGAGCGCTGTATTTTCAAGCATGGTTCCGTTAACCGCAGCCGGATAGCAGGCGTGAAGGTATTGGGGAACCACTTCTGTCCGCTCGCCGACATTAAGCACAATGGTTTCTACCTCTGTAAAACCATTCTCATTAACGACAGCAAGCACCCGCTCAACGATATGGTACATTATACCAAGCTCGTGCATTTACCGGCGTCCGAAGATCTTCTTTACGGCGATTTTCAGTTTGCGTTTTATCACATGGGGCGTAATTGCCTTTTTGATTTTCAGGAATTCCACTCCTTCGCCGTCGTAAACGCGTTTTAATGTAATGGCGCCAAACTTGCATTTAACAGCGCACATGCCGCAGCCCACGCACATATATTCATCCACTATTGTAGCTCCGCAGCCAAGACAGCGTTCTGTTTCCTTGCGGAGCTGTTCTTCTGTAAACAAACCGCCAAGGTTACGGAAGGTTTGTTTGGCTTTTTGCGCGTCCGCTCCTGCCGCGCGCTGACGCGGAGTATTATCATAACTTTTTATTATTACAGAAGATTTATCAAGTTCCTTAAGCGCGCGCGGATTGCGTCCAAAACGAAGATCCTGGCCCGGCTGCACAAAACGGTGAATGGAAATCGCAGCCTGCTTTCCTGCCGCGATAGCATCAATGGCGAATAACGGACCTGTTACAGCGTCGCCGCCTGCGAAGATATCGCTCTGCGCGGACTGGTATGTTACTTCATCAACTATTATGCGGTTATCCTTGTCTGTAACCGCGGCGCTGTTTTTAAGCATGTCTTTCCAGTCTATTTCCTGGCCTATGGATAAAATCACATAATCACATTCGGATATAACAGTCTCCTGCGTATCGTATTGCGGATTAAATTTACCCTGCGCGTCAAAAACGCTGGTGCAACGCATGAATTCGACACCGGTAACTTTTCTGTCCTTTGTAATAATCCGCTTTGGCCCCCATGAATTGTTGATAACAATGCCTTCGTTTTTCGCGGCTTCTATATCTTCGGGGAGCGGCGGCATTTCTTCGCTCTTTTCAAGGCAGTACATACTAACATGCGCATCGTGAGCGCGTACAACGGCGCGGGCGGCATCAACGGCTATATTGCCGCCGCCGATAACTATCACCTTTCCTGATATTTTTTTGTCGGATTGAGTTTCTATATTTATGTTACGCAAAAAATCAAGACTCGAAACAACGCCATCGGCGTCTTCGCCTTCGATTCCAGGTTTGCTGCTCTTCTGCGCGCCAATCGCAAGATAAAACGCGCGGAAACCCTGCGCGCGCAAATCATCAAGTAAAATATCTTTGCCTATTTCCACGCCTGTTTTAAATGTTACGCCCAATTCTTTTATAACATCTATCTCGGCGTCAATAATATTTTTTTCCAGAATAAAGGACGGAATGCCAAACGATAACATGCCGCCCAACTTTTGCTCTTTCTCAAAAACTGTAACATCATAACCATCCAGCGCGAGGAAGTAGGCGCAGGATAATCCTGCGGGGCCGGCTCCAACAACGGCAATTTTTTTATCGCTGTAATTGTGGTGTTTTTTAGGAACGAAGCGGGTGCCGCTTTTCAGTTCCTGCATGACAATAAATTTTTTAATATCATCTATTGCGATAGGGGAATCAATATTACATCGTATGCACTCGTCTTCGCAGTTTCGGCCGCAGATATACCCGCACACTGAGGGAAAGGGGTTTTCCTTCATGATGAGTTCAAGAGCTTCCGTATATTTACCGTGAGCTGCTAATTTTATTGAACCTTGTACGGCGATATTCGCGGGACACTTTGTTTTGCACGGCGCAGTTCCTGTATCCACCACCATTGCGCGGTTTATGCGGTAATCGGGGTTCCATTCCTTTTGAACCCAGTCATTGTCCCTGGGCGTGCAGGTAGTGGTAATATTTCGTGTAACGGGAGTTTTAGAATCCAGTTTTTGGCCAAGCTTTAGCGCGTTTGTTGGACAGTTTTCCACGCACTGACCGCAGGCGACGCATTTTTCTTTATTTGTTTCCGCGACATAGTTGGAACGCAGCATATCCGTGTTTTTATACATGTTACCGGTCCGCAAAGACATACACGCGCATCCGCAGCAATTACATATCGCGTGTGTTTTACCGGAACCGTCGATATTCGGGATTTGATGCATCAGGCCGTTTTCTTCGGCGCGCTTTAAAATCGCGAACGCTTCCTCCCGCGTGATCTCCCTTCCCCGTTTGGTGCGTATGTAGTACTCCGCAGCATGTCCCATTTGAATGCACATATCCTCTTTCAGGTGGCCGCAGCCTTCGCCCATAATTTCGCGGTTGGTGCGGCATGAGCATGGGGAACATGTAAAGACAGTATTCTCGTTCAGGTATTTTGAAATCTCTTCGTAACTCGCGCGCCTGCTGCTGCCGTCGATTGCCATTTCAATTGGAATAACGCGCATCAGGCCAATACCGGGCGGAAACATGCCGGCGCTTAACGGACCGCGGACTCTTCCATAGGCTTCCATCGCATAACACACAATAGGATATTTTTTTACGACTTCAAGGCTGTTAACGATCATTTCCATGACGCCAGGAATCCAGCTTTCGGCATGCCAGAAGGTATCCACTCCGTCAATTTTATTGACAAAGGATGTGCCGTATTCCGCGAGCTTCATCATCTGCTCGTGGCAATGGGCTTCCGGTTTACCGGTTATCTTCGCCATTTCCGCGGCGGTACGTTTGGTGAAATAACCCATGGCTAACGCGATGTCAGCCATGTCATCGTCAATACCGGCCTCTAAAATTACATATTCAGGATCATCCCAAAGGTAGGTAGTTTTAGGCGGATTTTTCCTGCCAATCATATTGGCAAGATCCAATATTTTCTGATTGTGTTTGCACACATATCCGTTGGGGAAGTACATTTTATTAATCTGTCTTTCCATAACGCAGACCTCCTTTGAAAATAAAAACTATTTTTGCGGTACAGCGGAAGATAGACCGCTACCGTTATCCGCCATTGCTTTAATCGCCTTATAACCTTTCAGATCGGTATATAACTCACCCTTATAGGGATTGCGGCTGGTTTTCTTTATTTTGTAAATCATGTAGAAGACTACCGCGACATGAGAAAGCAAAGCTATAAGAGAAACGATAAATTGAATCGTTGGATTGTAGGAGGAAATAACGGTAAACGGACTGTTGTCCAATAAATGAGGGAAGCTAAGCGCGAAATAACACCATAAGGCCAGCGTATGCCCGCGGTGCTGAACCCATGAACCTTTTGAGGTGGTAAGAGCGCAGATTATCGGAGCAATCAGCAAAGCCAGACCGTTATACCATGCGCGGTGCGGAAGAGCGTTGTACACATACGCGAAATTCCAGAAGGTGTACGGGACGATATAAAACCACAGCATATCCGGCCACAGTAAACTTTTACTCTTGTCATTTTTCTCTTCCTTCCGCAGACAAATACCGGCAAAACCTGTAATGATAATAATGCTGAGAATACCGGCAATTCCGTTCATGTAGTTCCATGCGCCGCCGATAACAACATAATCGACACCGTCCTTGATTCCATCATTAAGTATTCCCTTCGTTCCGTAATAATTCCTGCCAAGCTGGATGTCGCGGATTACCGCTTCCAGTATATTAAGTGCAAGAATTGCCGGCGGAAAAAGACGGCAAACTTTGTGTTGCATAATAGTTTTTTTTCACCGGTTAGTTTATTTGTTTTGCCGCAATAGCGTATGCACCAGAAACCGATACAGGCGATTGTAGCGGAATAAACTTTTACCGTATGGAACCAGTTTTCGGAAAGAATATCTCTCATGACGGTTAACCATAAAACTGTTATAATAACAGGAAGTATAAAAAAGGCAAAAAAACCAATAGCTTTAAACCTTCGTGTCACTTCATTTAATAACACAAGCGCTGCCAGTACGCCAAGCCATACCAAACACACCAATACAGGATTAGCTCCGCCGGAAAATACAAACATATAAAACTCCTTTATATAAAAATTATTAATAATAAATGAATTTGCTTAAAAATAATTTATTTTAAAGCAAACTTAAATTTTCAAGTCCTTTACATTGCATCGAAGCCAGTCAAGCCAGGCTTCCATTCCCTCGCCGGTTTTCGCGCTGACAGGAAATATTTTAATATTCGGGTTAAGTTTTTTCGCGCGGGCGGCGCAGGCTTCGATATTAAAATCGAATACCGGAAGCGTATCTGTTTTGCTGATGATAAGAACATCGGATATTTGAAACATTTTAGGATATTTTAATGGTTTGTCATCGCCTTCCGGTACACTGAGAATCATGGCGTTTTTTGAAGCTCCGGTATCAAAATCGGCGGTACAAATAAGGTTACCGACATTTTCAAGAACGATAAGATCGGCGTTTGAGCCTGACATGTCATTACGCAGATTTTCAATACCCTGGCGTGTCATCTCCGCGTCCAGGTGGCACATTCCGCCTGTGTGCAGTTGAATGACAGGCACGCCTGTCTGCGATACAGCCTTCGCGTCCACATCGGAGTCGATATCCGCTTCCATCACAGCGATATTCATTTCGTTTTTAAGCGCGTCAATGGTTTTTAACAACAGGGTAGTTTTGCCCGCGCCGGGAGAACTCATCAGATTTAAAAAAAACGTATTTTCTTTTTTTAGGGTTTCACGAAGGGTTTGAGCCGTTTCGTTATTGAGTTTATAAATGCCTTCTTTAAGCTCAATAACACGAAATTCCTTCATTTTTTAACTCCCCACATTGACAAAAACACGTTATTTGTCACTTGCGATAATACTATTGTGACTCTTGTCTATTGTCAAGAGGATATAAACATCTCAATACATATAACCTGTCAGCTTGCCAATATTATATTATCATTATAAAATAAATCTATTAAAAGGAGTTTATATGAGTACCCCATTATGTATTGCCAGGAATACCAGTTTGGAAGATGTAGTAATTCTGACCGAATTATTAAACCGTCACGGCCTTATAACAGGCGCTACAGGAACGGGCAAAACCGTAACTCTTCAGAAAATGGCGGAGTCCTTCTCGTCAGCGGGGATTCCCGTATTTGTAGCTGATATTAAGGGTGATCTGTCCGGCATCGCGGCGGAAGCTGCTGCCAGTGAAAAACTCAACGCAAGACTGGAAAAAATTAATGTAACAGACTGGCAGCCGCGCCTTAACCCGGCAGTCTTCTGGGATGTTTTCGGCGAGAAAGGGCATCCTGTACGCGCCACAATTTCCGATATGGGACCGCTGCTCCTGTCGCGTCTTTTGAATTTGAATGATACGCAATCAGGCGTCCTGCAGATAATTTTTAAAATCGCCGATGACAATAACATGCTGCTGCTGGACATGAAAGATTTGCGCGCGATGACGCAATATGTCGGCGACAACGCAAATGCTTTTAAAACTGAATACGGAAATATTACCACAGCTTCCATCGGCGCGATACAGCGCGGTTTACTGTCTCTTGATGAGCAGGGCGCATCCAAATTCTTCGGCGAGCCAATGCTTGATATAATGGATTTTATCCGCACAGACGCTTCCGGAAAGGGAATTATAAATGTTCTTTCAGCGGAGAAACTCTACAATATGCCAAAGTTATACGCAATAACGCTGTTATGGCTGCTGTCGGAACTTTTCGAGATTATGCCGGAAATTGGAGACATACCAAGACCCAAGCTTGTGTTCTTTTTTGATGAAGCGCATCTTCTTTTCGCAGACGCTCCGCCGGTTCTGCTGGAAAAGATCGAAAGAGTCGTCCGCCTGATACGATCAAAGGGAGTAGGCGTTTATTTTGTCACGCAAAATCCGCTTGATGTTCCCGACAAAGTGCTGGGTCAGCTGGGCAACCGCGTACAGCATGCGTTACGCGCATTTACGCCCAAAGATCAGAAAGCGGTAAAAACAGCCGCGCAAACCATGAGAGCCAATCCTGCTTTCAATACCGAACAGGCAATTCAGGAACTTGGAACAGGGGAAGCGCTGATCTCTTTCCTCGATGAAAAAGGCAGCCCGTCTGTCGTGCAAAAATGTTCAATAATCGCTCCGGGATCAAGGCTTGGACCATTAACATCCGCCGAGCAGGACAGCCTGATTAAACAATCCATTTTCTTCGGAAGATATGAAAAAGCCATAGACAGGGAATCAGCGTATGAGCTGCTTAACGCGCGAGCACAGGAAGCCGATGCCCAGGAAGAGAGCGGCAAGAAAAAAAGCTCCGCTAAGGAATCCGGCGCGAAAAGCGCCCCGGCAAAAGCTCCTGCAAAATCTTCAGGCTCCGGAGCCGGAAATGGAATGAAAGAGTTTGTTTTCGGCTCAACAGGACCAAGAGGCGGGAAGCGCGACGGGTTAGCCCAAGCTGCCGCCAAATCCGCAGCCAGAAGCGTTGGCAGAAATGTAGGCAACAGCATTGCGCGCGGACTGCTGGGAAGTCTTATCGGGAAGAAAAAGTAAGGTTAAATATTCCCAAGGCTGAAATCACCCTGGATTTTAAAATGAATTCCGTCACGCCGGACGAAAAGTTCACGTTCAGGAAAATAAAGGGGCAATAGTTCTTTTACTTTATCCGTTGCAGCCTCGTAAATTTCACGGCGTACATTTTCATCAATTTTTTCCAGAGTGGCTATTGATATATCAATAATATAGCCGCGCCCATGCTCTGATATAAAACCAGGCGTAAAATTTGCGCCAATATTAAAGAGGCCGTCCGCTTCCGGATTAGCCGTTTCACCGCGTTTGGGACGCATTGGATGCAGCGGGTATCTGTCACCATATAGATCTTCTATATGAGAATCAACTTCATCAAAAAGTTTTTTTAATTGATCAAGAAAAGAAGTTAATTTGGGATGATACATATAACAATTATATATTTATGTGTTATAATGTACAATAAGTAAGGCGGTAATTGGCGTCTGTCAATAACACGGACACAATGGAAACAGGCTGCCTGATAACATCAATAACAAGATGAGGCGTATTATGATAAAAACCATCTGGAGGAATCACATTTTCTAGTTCTCAAAAGGAGGATTAGAAGATGTCAAGATCGTATAAAAAACACTGCGGCTATATTATTTGTTCAGGGATGGACAAACTATGGAAAAAACAATGGCACTCAGCCATGAGGGTCAAAGAACGCGACTTGTTAAACCAACAAAAGAAATTCCCGGAAGATGACTACTGTTATCCGTATCCCAGAGAAATAGACGATCTCTGGTGCGCTCCTTCCGACGGCGGCAGTCACTGGATGTATTCAGGCTTTAATCATTATTTTTTCGAACAAACCCATCCTCTTTTGTACTGGTGGGGCAGCAGTGAAATACCAACTCGTGATGAAGCCTGGAAAGAATGGAAGAAAGACATGATTGGGAAGTAGTAAAGGGAATTTGTTATTAATAATTTTATCACTAACGAAAAATTTTTCTGGAGCTAAGGGGAATTGCCTTCCAGTCGCAAACATCCTGTTTGCTCCTTCCAGGCCGCCTTCGCGCTCCCCGGCGCGTCCTTGCGCCGGATTTCTTTTTTAAGGCTTACGCCTTGGCTTTATTACAGGAGTGCTTCGGTTCAATTCCCCGTAGCTCTTATAACCATTTTTGAGTAATTAATTATTTTTATATCATAGAAGAATTAACCGACTAAAAAATAATTTTTCTGGAGCTAAGGGGAATTGAACCCCTGACCTCTTGAATGCCATTCAAGCGCTCTAGCCAACTGAGCTACAGCCCCTGGGAGAAGCAGAGATCGATCTGTCCGGCCAGTTCCGGAACCATCTCGTTCAATTTCCCTTGGTTTTATTAGTACATAATAGACGTGTCTGTGTCAAGTGGATAAAATGTCTCATGATTGTCAGCGTATCACGCAGGTGTGATATTCCCAGATTTCAGTTTGAATGGTTTATGGAAAAAATCAATATGGGGTTTGTTGATGTAGCAAATCCTTTTAATGCCGCTCAAATAAAACGCGTGCCGCTTGTTCCGGCGCGTGAAGGAATGAGGTATGAAGAGGGAGTTGATGCCTTTGTTTTTTGGACAAGAGATCCCGGGCGCATTCTCGCAAACGCGGATGAACTTTCTGAGCGCGGTTTCCCTTTCTATGTAATGGTATCATTAACAGGTTATCCTGATGCGCTTGAACCGAATCAGCCGCTTGTTCCGCAAGTGATTGAGTCCATTAAAGAACTGGCGCAAAAAATTGGATCTGAGAGAGTAATCTGGAGATACGATCCTGTCATATTAACCAGCATTACAGATGAGAAATTTCATTACTGGAATTTTAAAGGGCTTGCGCAAAATTTGTCCGGTTCTGTAAAACGGGTAATTATAAGCATTTTCGATGAGTATAAGGGAGCAATGAAACGCCTTTCCGCACTGGAAAAAGAGGGAAAAATTGTAATGCGCAATAATGATGTGAATGATGATAATTTTTTGGGAATCCTGCTTAATCTGTACGAATGTACAATTGACGCCGGCATGGAAATACAAAGCTGCGCGGAAAAAATTGATTATCAATCCATTGGAATAAAAATTAAACAGGGCGCGTGTATCGATGCAGAGCTGATTGAAAAAATCTGCGGCATCAAAATAGATGGCAAAGATAAAAACCAGCGTCAGCACTGCCTGTGCTGTAAAAGCGTTGACATAGGCGCTTACAATACTTGCGCATCTCATTGTGTTTACTGTTACGCGTGGCGCTGAGTAACCGGCAAAACCAAAGACACTAACCCCGCTGCCGCCTAATTTCATATAACAGCACTCCCGCGGCTACCGAAACATTGAGCGAATCTATTCTGCCGGACGAAGGTATTCCAACCATGGCGTCGCAGTGTTCGCGTAACAGGCGAGAAATACCGTTTCCTTCGCCGCCCATAACAAGTGCTGCCCTGCCCTTCAGATCTTTTTTATATACAGGTTCGCCTTTCATGTCAGCGCCGTAAATCCAGAATCCCGCTTCTTTTAAATCTTCCAGCGCGCGGACAGGATTGGCGATCTCAGCCTGGGCTACCCAGGAAACAGCTCCCGCCGAAGTTTGAGAAATTATCGCGGCGTGTTTTGCGTTGCGGCGGTTGCGGCTAATTACCAAATCCACACCAAATTGATCGCAGCAGCGGATGATAGCGCCGTAATTATGCGGGTCGGTAATTTCATCAAGGATAAGGACAAGAGCGTCGCGGCGCTCTGTAAGACCGGCAAGAAATGTATCCAGACTTATATCCGCGCGGCTGTCGTTTGAGAAACCATGTTCAGAAACCTGCAGGGCAATCCCCCTGTTATCGGGAGCGATGCCGTCAAGATCAAATTTTCCTGTTCGCTCAAGGCGAATTTTATTGTTAATGGCCAATGTTACGATTTCACGCGCTCTGGGACCGGCTTTTGCCACCAGCAGCGGACCGCAGGAATAACCGGATTTAATCCGTTCTTCAATGGCATGAAAGCCGGTTAAATATGTCATGATTACCTCTTTACCTCCATTATAATATAACTGTAAAAATTCAAAAATGTATGCACATAATTACGCTATCTTTACAACCTTACCCAATATCTTCTAAAATAAATACATGGAACCGAGAGTTAAGGAAAGACCGTCTTCAAAAACAAACGAAAAACTTAAAGAACCGCAGCAATTCAGGGTTATCCTTCTTAACGACCAGTTTACAACCATGGAATTTGTCGTTGAAATACTCATAATAATTTTCCACAAAAATGATGCTGACGCGAACCGCATAATGCTGGATGTACACAAAAAAGGCCAGGGTGTGGTAGGAGTTTATACCTGGGATATTGCCGCTACAAAAGTTGAGCAGGTTCATGCGGCGGCTTCAGCAAATGAATTCCCGCTCCGGTGTGTAATCGAACCGGTATGAGGCAAGAGTAAGGCGGCTTTCAGAACCGGGCAGTTGAATGTTGATGTTTATTTTTTACAGAGGGAAAAAATGAAAATTTCAGGTAATGTAAAAGCAATTATTGACGCGGCGTATAATGAAGCCAAGGTAAGAAATCATGAATACCTGACTCCTGAACACATTCTGTATGCCGCTCTGGCCTTTGATGAAGTTCAGGGGGTATTATTCTCCTGCGGCGCAGATCTGAACCAGCTTAAGCATGGTATGGAAAATTACTTTGAACAGAAAATGCCGGTTACATCGACAGCGGAGCCGACAAAAACAGTCGGCTTTCACAATATAATAGAACGGGCTGTGATAAAGAGCAGGGGCGCGCAGAAAAATACAATCGATTTAGCGGATATCCTTGTATCGCTTTATGATGAAGAGCGCTGCTACTGCGCCTATTATCTGCGCAAAGCCGGAATAAAGCGGCTGGAACTTTTACAGGTACTGTCGCACAGTTACGGAAACGGAGTCTTTTTTAACTCAGAGAAGGACGGCGAAAGCGGCAAATACTCGAATATCCCCGATGAAGATTCAACCGACGGCTTTAAGTCGAAAGGAAATAAAAAGAACGCTCTTGAGCGTTATACGATAGACATTACAGCGCTGGCGCGCGAAAACAAGCTGGAGCCTGTTATAGGCAGGATGGAAGAGATGGATCGCACAGTACAGGTGCTGTGCCGCAGGCTGAAAAATAATCCTATCCATGTGGGAGATTCAGGCGTTGGAAAAACAGCCATTACAGAAGGGCTTGCCCAGAGAATTATAGCTGATAATGTGCCGCCAACCATAAAAGACTTCAGTATTTTTTCGCTTGACATGGGCGCTCTTGTCGCCGGAACCAAATACCGCGGCGATTTTGAAGAAAGGGTTAAGCGCGTAGTAGAAGAACTGTTAAAGAAGGAAAAGGTCATTCTTTTTATTGATGAAATTCACACATTAATCGGAGCCGGATCGGTTTCAGGCGGCGCGATGGACGCGTCAAATCTGCTGAAGCCAGCTCTCACATCCGGTAAACTTCGCTGTATCGGCTCCACAACCCACGAAGAATACGGAAAGTTTTTTGAGAAAGATCGCGCGCTTTCACGGCGTTTTCAGAAGATCGATATAAATGAACCTTCACAACAGGACGCGATTACCATACTTAACGGGCTTAAATCCAAGTATGAGGAATACCACAATGTTACCTACAGCGATGAAGCTATAGAAACAGCGGTGCGCCTTTCCGCACAGTTTATTACCGAAAGACGGCTTCCAGATAAAGCTATCGACGTTATCGACGAAGCGGGCGCTTACGCGCGGATAGAAGCATATAAAAAACAGGCAAGTGAGAACAATGAAGGCGGCGGCGCGGCGGAGGACATAACTGCGGAAAACACTGTTGCGTATAACACAACGGACGCCGGTGAAAACAATGAACCTTCAACAGTTCAAACTGCCCTTACTGAGACAATCGAAATCAGTTTGCCGGTAATAGAAACTGTTATATCAAAAATTGCGCGCATACCGCAGCGGTCGGTCGGCGAGAGCGAAAAGGACAAGCTAAAAGATCTGGAAAGAAGGCTTAAAGAGCGCATCTTCGGCCAGGATGAAGCGGTCGCGGCGGTGGTTAAAGCCGTTAAACGCTCCAGAGCCGGATTCAGGGCGGAAGGCAAGCCGGTCGCGAACTTCCTGTTCGCGGGACCCACAGGCGTGGGAAAAACAGAACTTGCGCGTCAACTTGCGGAAATACTTGGCGTTACCATGTTCCGCTTTGACATGAGTGAATATCAGGAGAAGTACACCATATCCCGTCTTATCGGATCTTCGCCTGGTTATGTCGGTTACGATGACGGCGGACAGCTTACGGACGCGGTGCGAAAACATCCGCACGCGGTTGTTCTGTTAGACGAAATTGAAAAAGCGCATTCCGATATATACAACATTTTATTGCAGATAATGGATTACGCTACCCTGACCGATAACCAGGGACGAAAGGCAGATTTCCGCAATGTGGTGCTGATAATGACGAGTAACGCAGGCGCGCGGGACATAGGCAAGGGCCTTATCGGTTTCGGAGAGCGCATAATGGATGACAGCGTGGTTAATGACGCTGTACAGAAAATCTTTACTCCCGAATTCCGCAACCGGCTTGACGCTGTAGTGCGGTTCGGCCATCTTTCCCGTGAAATAATGATGTCAATTGTAAAAAAGGAACTGGACATATTCTCCGCGCAGCTCGCGGAAAAGAACGTAACCCTTACAGCCACGGAAGCCTGCATGAATAAGTTAGCTGAAGAAGGCTACAGCCGCGAGTTCGGCGCGCGGAACACAGGAAGGCTAATAGAAGATAAAATAAAAAGTTTCTTTGTTGATGAAGTTCTTTTCGGCCGCCTGTGCAGCGGCGGCAGCGCCGCTGTAGACTGGAAAAGCGGCGATTACTGCATGGAAATAAATGAAACCGCTCCCGGTATAGATACCGGTAAAACCGCAGTTTAATTGTGTCAGATTATCATCCAGGTCCTGATCCGGATTTTCCCTATTTATCGGAAAGGGATTATTTCCCGTTCAGTGATCCAAAAACATGGGATGATGACATTATCGCAATCGGCGGCAATCTATCGCCGGGAATGCTGCTTTCAGCTTATGAACAGGGAATCTTCCCCTGGTACGGTCCGGATGACCCAATCCTATGGCAGTCGCCTGATCCCCGCTGTTTGATCTTTCCCGATAAACTGCACATATCATCTTCAATGCAAAAAATATATAAAAACCGCGTCTTCGATATTACACTGGACGAAGATTTTCGCGGAGTAATCAGGGGCTGCGCAGAAACAGCGCGTCCGGGTCAGGAAGGAGGCACATGGATTTCCAATGATATAATCGAAGCATATACCGAACTGAACCGTCTGGGCTGGGTGCATTCCGCTGAAGCCTGGCAGGACGGACATCTCGCAGGCGGCTGTTACGGCGTGCTTATGGGTAATGTTTTTATAGGAGAATCAATGTTTTCCAGAAAAAGCAACGCGTCTAAAGCAGCTTTCCTGTACCTTGCTCAATGGCTTTTCAGGAACAACCTGGCTTTTATTGACTGCCAGGTTCCAACCAAACATCTTGCAAGTCTCGGCGGAGAAGCGTTTCCCAGAAAAGAATTTTTAACACTGCTGAAAAAAAATCACGTTTCCCGTTATCAGACATTATTTTCGCCGTAGAAAATAACACAGTTGCGTCCGTTTCTTTTCGCTGCATAAAGCGCTTCATCTGACTGTTCAAGAGCCTTGTCAATATTGTAATCATAAAATTGCGAGATTCCAAAACTGGCCGTACAGGTAATGCTGATTTTTTCATAATCAAATTTTCTGCTGAACAGGCTTAACCGCAGACGTTCGGTCATTTCAAGAATTTCCTGTTTATTTATTCCGGTGACAAAAACAATAAATTCTTCGCCTCCGTAGCGCGCGAACAAATCATAGGGGCGGATTCCGGCTTTTATGCGCGTAGACACATCCACTAAAACCTTGTCGCCTATCTGATGTCCGTATGTATCATTAACCAGTTTGAATCTGTCAATATCAAACATTATAAAATAACAGTCTTCCCTTATGCGGCGCGCTTTTTCAAGATTGATGCGCACAATGTCAAGAAAATGACGCCTGTTGAATATCCCCGTAAGCGGATCGGTTATCGCCATTAATTCAAAAACAGTCTGCATTTTCTTCATCTGATAATTATTTTGCATAACAAAAAACACCAGAAAACTTATGCAAAAACCTGCCAGCACCAAAGCGATGTTTTCAGGGTAACTGTACCATGCGCGGACCGGAAATACCCTTAAATACCATTCAGCGTTTAAAATTTGTATCTGCTTTTCTATATATCTTTTTTCAGGTTTTTGATTCCCATAATTGGAGGCGATTATATACTTTTCATCTGTATCAGGATTCATCCTCCATAATTCATACAAGTAACCATAGGTATCGAAAATTTCCAGTTCCGCGTGTTCCAGAACCTGCGGAAATTTCAGTGTTACAGAGACAAAACCCCAGAATTTATTATCTTCCTCCGGAGTTTTAATATATACCGGTAATCTGCCAACCAGCGCCTGCCCGCCATCAATAAGATCAAAAGGACCGCATAAAACAAGTTCTCCCAGTTCCTTCGCGAGCATGGCTTCCCTGTTGCCATGATTATCAAATAAATTCATTCCAATAATTTCTTCGTTTCCGTAATAAGGATAAATATTGGTGACAATGCCGTCCGGCGCCAGCAGAACATCCTGAATTATAGGATCATCAATCATGGCAGGAGCAATATCGTAAAAACTTTCCGTGCTGCCGTTTTTCTGTATTACCAGCGCGGATAACATTTCTGTTTTATACATCAATCTGGTAATCTCTTCGTAAATACGGTGAGCTCTTTCAAAGATTTGCTGTTCCATTCTAAGCTTATCAACCTGAGTTTTATTTAAGATTGTTACGCCAATTAAAAAAGAACAGAATGCGACAGAAATTAATAATGAGATAACTGCAATGGCAGATAGGTCTTTAAATTTTTTTTCCGAACTGTTTAATCCCATTTTAACTCCAGTATGTACAAAATAATTATATAGTAATTTACATTAACATTGCAATCGACAAACATCCATTGCGTTATCGCGCGCACGGACAGAGACCGGCCGGTTTTTTACGCGTCATGCAAAAAAGCAATATATCCCTTGTATGTAACAAAAAGGTCTATTTTACTGATTATTTCAAAAGGCGAATGCATGGACAGAACAGGAACCCCGCAGTCAAGGACATCCATTCCCAAATTCGCGGCGTACAGGGCGATTGTTCCGCCGCCGCCTTTGTCTACTTTGCCCAATTCGCCAAACTGCCACTGAATATTGTAATAGTTCAGGATTGCCTGCACTTTCGCGCAGAATTCAGCATTGGCGTCGCTGGCGCCGTACTTGCCGCCTGAACCGGTGTACTTGGACAGAACCAGACCTTTTCCCAAAAAGGATGAATTTTTCTTGTCGAACACGCTTGCGTAAGTTGGATCAAACGCCGCGTTCACATCTGCGGAAAGCATGGAAGAACGCGAAAAACATAAACGCAGATCGGCTTCAGTCCCGCCGCAAAGCATGGAAAGAAAATTTTCAAAGACAACCGATCGCGCGCCGGTATTTCCCACCGAGCCAATCTCTTCCTTGTCTGACAGATAACACACAGCGGTTTTTTCCGGCGCGGTTTTTTCGCCCGCGATAGCGGTAAGGGCTTTCAGGGCGGGCCAGGCGCAGCAGCGATCATCATGCCCGTAAGCGCCGATCATGCTCCTGTCAAGTCCGACATCACACGCCTTATGCGCGGGAACAAATTCAATTTCCGCACTTGCGAAATCTTTTTCCGTAATGCCGTATTGTTTGTTAAGCGTAGACAGTATGGAAAGTTTTACTTTTTCCTTTACCTCAATGTCGTCATAAGGACGGGAACCGGCAAGGATATCAAGATTTTCACCTTCTACCGCTTCCGACGCTTTTTTCTCCATTTGCTCTTTCGCCAGATGAGGCAGAAGATCGGTAATCGTAAATACAGGATCGCCCGGCTCTTCGCCGATTTTCAGTGTTGTTTTTTTTCCGTCTTCGCCGATGAACACGCCGTGCATCGCGAGAGGAATGGTCGTCCACTGGTACTTTTTTATTCCGCCGTAATAGTGAGTGTCGAATAACGCAAGTTCGCTTTCCTCGTAAAGCGGATTTTGTTTAAGATCGAGGCGCGGCGAGTCTATGTGCGCTCCCAGAATATTAAAACCTTCAACAACGGGCTTCTTCCCGATAACCGCGGCAAGAACAGATTTGCCCCGGACATTCTGGTAAACCTTTGATCCGGTTTTTAATTTCTTACCTTCCAGTGTATCAATATTTACAAAACCATTTTTATCAAGCATCGCGCAGGCTGTGTCAACGCATTCGCGTTCTGTTTTTCCATTGTCCAAAAATTGCCTGTATGCCGATGCGAATTCTTCAACCTCTTTTTCGGTTTTTTGGTCAATGTCTTCCCAGCAATTTTTTAAGTTAAGAAAGAGCTTATCTGATAGCTGCTGCCCCTTGCTCTTTGTTTTCTCCGCCATAATGCCTCCTGTATGCAGTTTTGCATAAATCTTGTTTATGATACTATAAATACCATGATTATACGAGACCGCTACGCCCCCTCCCCTACCGGCCTGCAGCACGTAGGCGGAATAAGGACAGCTTTATTTAATTACCTTTTTGCCCGATCAAGCGCGGAAGGAAAATTTATCCTCCGGCTGGAAGATACCGACAGAACCCGCTCTGATGAAAGTTATGTTCAAAATCTTTTCGATACATTTAAATGGCTGGGAATTAAATGGGACGAGGGACCTCAAACCGCAGGTTCGGACAATGGCGGACCTTTCAGCCCGTATATTCAGTCCGAACGCTCTGCACTGTATAAAAAACACGCGCAAATATTACTTGACAGCGGGAACGCCTACCATTGTTTCTGCTCCGCGCAGAGGATTGATGAAGTGCGTAAACAAAGGGAAGAAGCCCGCTCTTCTGAGACCGGGTACGATCGTTTTTGCCGCAGTATCGATCTGCAAGAAGCAGCCAAAAGAGCCGCGGCGGGCGAAACCTTTACTGTCAGATTAAAAATCCCGCTTGGAGAGACCACCCGTTTTAATGATCATCTGCTTGGCAGCATAGAATGGAAAAATGACGATATTAACCCCGATCCGGTACTGTTAAAATCAGACGGATTCCCGACATACCACCTGGCGAATGTGGTAGATGATCATTTAATGGAAATAACCCATGTATTACGCGCACAGGAATGGCTTGCATCCACGCCGCTGCATGTAATCATGTACCGCGCATTCGGCTGGCAGCCGCCGGAATTCTGCCATCTTCCAATGGTAATGGGCCAGGACGGAAAAAAACTTTCAAAACGCCACGGCGCGACAAGCATTGACGAATTCCGCAAACAGGGGTATCTTCCCGAAGCTTTGCTGAACTATATCGCGTTCCTGGGCGCTTCATACGAAGAAGGTACGGATGAAAAACATTTAGATGCAAAGCATCCAGATATCTATACATTAGATGAACTTGCTCAGCGTTTCAGCCTTGATAAGCTTAATAAAGCGCCTGCGGTTTTTGATTATAAAAAACTGGAATGGTACAACGGCCAGTATATCAGGATGAAAAGCGATGAAGAGCTTGCTTCACTTGCCATGCCGTTCGCTAAAGCTGCCGGGTTGTTTGATTGTTCAGGAGAAGAGATTCCCGCAGAGCCGCAGAGATGCAAAGATGGCGGAGAACCGACAGAGCGGCAGCGTGATATTTTTACCAGGGCAATGGCGCTGGTTAAGGAGAGGCTTGTTTTTCTGAGTGAAGCGCCGGAAAAGATCGCCTATTTATTCAGAGAACCGGAAGTTCCCGCGGCCGAAGAGTTTATCCCAAAAAAATGCGATCTTGGCAAAACAATTGAATATTTGCGGATTGGGCTGGAACTGGCGCGTGTGTTAGCCGAAATGCCAGACGATGAAAAAGCGGAAAATTTTATCAAGGCGGAAGCCGAAAAGCGCGGAATTAAACTGGGAGATCTAATGATGCCGCTTAGGGCCGCGATCACAGGCAGCCGCGTAAGCCCTCCGCTTTTCGGTTCATTGCGTTTACTCGGATCTGCATCTTCAGTAAAGCGGGTGCAAAGAGCGCTTGACAAACTTACTGCCAAACAAATTTAAAATATATAAATTAGCGGCTACATATCCCTAATAATTCGCATAACAATATTCGCGGAATTCCTGGAAGCTACAGGAAGAAATTCCTTAAAACTTAAAGGCGATTCTTTTCCGGCAACATCTGAAAGCGCGCGTATAACAAGGACAGGAATGGAGAAAAGACAACAGCAATGAGCTATAGCGGCTCCTTCCATTTCTACCGCGTCAATGTTGGGAAAAATTTTACGAACTTCCGCAATACGGCTCTCTTCGTGCATAAAAACATCCCCGCTGCCGATTATGCCGCGAATATGATTAAAGGAATCGGGAAGGACTTTTTCCTTCTTTAATTCATCAACAGCGTTTTGAGCGAGTTTTACAAGCTTTTCATCCACTGGAAAAATTTGCGGCTGACGCGGAATCTGCCCCGGAGCGTAATTAAAAGCCGTAACATCAACATCATGGTAGATAAGCCCCGAAGATATTATGGCATCTCCCACTTTCAAATCAGGATTAATGCCGCCAGCCGATCCTGTATTGATTACGCAATTCACATTGAACCGGTGTATAAGAACAGCGCAGCCGACAGCGGCGTTTACCTTTCCGACATCGCAGTGCAGAAGCGTAACATCCTTCCCTTCAATTTTTCCCGTGTAAAATTCAAATGTATGCATTTTTTGGGATATTAAATTATCCATTGATTTACAAAGTAAACTCAACTCATCATCCATCGCGCCGATAATTCCAATCATATTAACTCCTCTATGTTACCGAAAAATATTCACTGATGGGTCTGCGCCATTCAGCGTTATTATCTTTTTCTTCCCATTCAAAAATTTTTTTAATAACAAAATCTTTTACATCAGGCGGATTGTTGTAGTGGACTACGCCGAAACGCCCTCCGCCTATGTAACAGACACTGTCATTTGTATCAAGAGTTTCCATTTCCGTTATCCTGGCGAGAACGCAATCAAAATGCACGGGAACGCCTGTTTCTTTGTCTGAAATGGCGGCAGCAATATCTTTAATTGGTTTTCCGCACCATGGACAGTCAGGGGTAGTGATAGGGTTGGCAGGCTGTACAGGCGCGGTCCAGCGCGGACGCTCATGCAGGCTTATGCGGTTTCTTTCGAATTTACCTTCCACGAGGATGCCATCGGATTGTTTTTTTCTGTCATTCCGGTCATGTTTTGGAGTTTCGTCTTTTTTACCGTTAAAACGATTACGAATTTTACGGTTATTTCCGCCTTTTCCGCTGCCGCTCATGACGTGTTCCCTCCTGGGTCATATCCATCAATTCTTTGCTTAAAACAAGAGCCAGTCTTTGAATCGCGGCATGGAGGTAATCCTCATCATTAATGCGCCGCCGTAACAGTTCCAGTCTGCTTGTATTTAAAGCCTGTTCCATAATCATACACGCTCCGTAAAGGCTGACGCAAGATGGGTAATTTGGCATTCGTCCGGCGTCTGGCGCTCTGTTGGCATCTGACACCCGGAAAGCGGCTTGTTAATTTTTACATAAACTACATCGAATCTTATTGCCATCTTATTATATTTTCGATTTTCAGACAGGAAATACTTAGCAGTTTTAATAATTTTAATCTGTTTCTTTACATTTATACTGTATTGAAGGTCTTCCAGACCGAAAACAGACCATGTTTTTACCTCTACAAAAACGACTATTTCATTATCCAGAGCGACAATGTCAATTTCACCGTATTTGGATCTGAAGTTTCTGGTGATAATTTCCATACCGACGGCTTCAAGAGCGGCTGCCGCATGGTCCTCTCCCTTCCTGCCCTGACTGTTTTTGACGCTTATCCGGCGGTCTGTAAGCGCCTTATGCATTTAAGCCGTCTAATTCCTGGGGATCCATCGCTTTTTTGATAAATAACTTCTTTTCATTAAGCAAATCGACTGTGGCGCGTTCTCCGGTTCTTAAAACTTTGCCGTAATTATTAATCAGCATTTGAATAACCGGCCGCAGCGGAGCGTCGCTGCGGACATTGACAACCCTCGCGACAGATGTGTCATTCAGCCTGACAATTGAACCTATTGGATATATGCCCATGATTTTTGTAAATGCAGATATAACCGCAGGATCAAAACGGCGGGCATTATCCGCAAGCAGATTCTTTATAGCCTGGTACCCTCCCAATGAATTGCGGTAGGATTTTTTGCTTACCATGGCTTCAAACGCGTCGGCTACAGAGACAATCCTGGCGCCTATATCAATTGCCGGTCCCAATATACGTTCAGGATAACCCTTGCCATCCCAGCGTTCATGGTGCTGATAGGCGATTAAGCTTACCTCCTGCTGGCCAAACAGTTCCTTTGTAATGATTTTCGATGAATGCATGGGATGGCTTTTAATCTGTTCAAGTTCCGCTTCGGAAAGACCGCCTTTCTTTTCCGTGATGCCTCTGGACAATCTTAACATGCCTACATCGTGAAGCAGCGCTCCTGCTATAATGTTATTTATTTTATGATGAGGCTGTCTGAGTTCCTGAGCGGTTAACGCTGAAAGAATTGCCGTATTAATGGAACTCTTTGCCAGTTCATGCCCGGCGACTTCACCGCCCAGAATAAAATCCACAAAGATGTTCGGGTGTTCCCGTATATCCTGCAGCAATTGTATACCGATATTGCTGACAGCGCGCATCTCTACACCAACATTGTTTTTAATGCCTGTAAATACGGCTGCAAGTTTTTCGATAAAGCCTTTATAGGCACGATACGGACCAGTATTCTGCTGAACATCAGTGATGGTAAATTTTATTATTTCTTTTTTTAACGCTTGTGCATTGTTATCTGACGATTCGTCCGAAAGCGCGTTTGCCTGATTTTTTTTTGGGTCTTCTTTATTAATAATACCGCCTTCTGTTGTAACGGTTTTAATGCCCCAGTTAATCAGCAGATCGATATCTTTTTGTTTTAAAGGATTATTTCCATTTACCAGTAATTTACCGTCAAAATAGACAGGTGCAGAAAATACCTGACCAGGTAATAATGTACTGGTATCAATACTGTTCATTTCTATCCTTCCGATAATAGTCTATAAAGATCTCCCCGTATAACTTTCGGATTAAGTATGGAAAAACCTCAACTGTCCTGTTTTTTTTCAGCGGCAGCATGGCTGGTTTTGGCGCTTTTCTTGATAATAAGTTCCTTGATCTTTGCGCCTTTACCGATTTTCTCCCTGATGTAATAAAGTTTTGCCCGCCTTACTTTTCCCGGACGTACAACTTCAACTTTTACAATACGCGGTGAATGAATCGGGAATACCCTCTCGACGCCAACGCCGTAAGATACTTTACGCACAGTAAAAGTTTTACCAACTTTTGAATTCTTTATTGCAATAACAAGACCTTCATAAATTTGCACGCGTTCAGTCTTGCCTTCAACTATTTTAAAATGAACCTTTACCGTATCGCCAACCTTGAACTGGTCAAGCTCCTGCTTCATTTGGGCGGCTTCAATTGCCTTAATTTCATTCATCTTTCTCTCCTTCGTTTTTTCAGTACTTACAGCGCAGCTTCCGGTACCTGCTGCGGCAAAATATCATACAGCTTTAATCGTTTTATCAATTATGCTGATAATTTCATTATTAAAAATCCCAAGTTCCCTGCCGCGTTGTATCATGTCAGGTCTTTGCGTCAGGGTTTTTTCAACCCTTTTTGCCAGCCGCCAAAGACGTATCTGTTCATGATGACCAGATAATAAAACATCAGGGACCTTAATTGTATCATAAACCTCAGGACGTGTAAACTGGGGGTATTCCAAAAGTCCGTTAGTAAAACTTTCTTCGCAAAGCGAATCGGCGTTAATTACACTGTCAACAAGCCGGTAAGTCGCGTCAATAACAGCAAGAGCCGCTACCTCGCCTGAAGACAGGATATAATCCCCTACAGAAACTTCATCATCAACATAACAATCGATAATACGCTGATCAATACCCTCATAACGTCCGCAAATTAAGATAAGTTCTTCTTCTGCGGCTAGTTCAATCGCCAAGTTTTGATTAAAAGATTTGCCAGACGGAGACAGGTAAATTACGCGCGGTATTTTTCGGGAGTAGGGAGTCGGGAGTGGGGAGTCGGGAGCGTGATTCGAATTACAGGGATTTTCCCCGGGAACAGAATTGTAGTTCGAATAACGCGCCCCACTCCCCACTCCCCACTCCCCACTCCCTTTCCTCTTGGCTCCGGCAGCTTCCAATGCGCGGCCCAGTGGTTCAGGCAGCATGAGCATACCAGGACCTCCGCCGTATGGAGCGTCGTCGCAGGTTTTATGTTTATCCATGGCAAAATCGCGGATGTTTATCGCCCGGTATTCGATAATACCCCGTTTTATCGCCTTTGCCATGATTGAATTGGCGAAAAAAGCGTCAGTAATTTCTGGAAATAAAGTTAAAACAGTGTATTTCATGTTGTCAGTCACCCGCAGGACGGCCATCTAAATCAAGAATCCAAATATCATGAAGCACTAATCTACCTTTATCAGGGTTGATCTCGGAAAAAAATTCTTTTCTGAAGGGAACCAAACGAATTAATCCATTTAATAACAACTTAATTTCTATCAACTCTCCGCCGCCGCCTTCAATAATATCAGTAACATGACCGATAATCTCGCCTTTATCAGACAATACCGGCAGTCCCTTTAAATCTTCAATGTAAAATTCACCGTCTCCCAGAGAAGCGGCCTGTTCACGCGGCGCCAACAACTGCGCTCCGGTCAATGCTTTTACAGTTTCCGGGCTGTCATAACCTGCAAAACGCATAAATACAACAGGTTCGGCTGAACCTTCAGTATGAGAGTTTATATCATCAATCTGAAAAAGACGTTCTTTTCCGTCTTTACTGAGAATTACCGATTTTAATTTTAATAGATGATCAATTTCCCCTGAACAAGGGCGGACCTTTATAAAACCATTAACTCCAAAGGGAGCTCCCACAAGTCCAATGATGAACTTTTCGGTCATTTAACTTGGCGGTCTTTAGTCCAGTATTTCCAGTACTGTATGTTTACCGGTTCTGGCGCTGGCTGCCTGAAGTACCGTTCTGATTGCTTTGGCTATCCGGCCGTGTTTGCCGATTACTTTACCAATATCATTTTCAGCTACCCTCAATTCAAGAATGGTGGATTTTTCACCTTCGACAATATTTACCTGCACCTGGGCAGGATCATCCACCAAAGACTTAGCTAAATATTCAATCAAATCTTTTTCCATTATATTACCCCCGCCCGACAACATAACCTTAAATTATGCGGTTGGGTTGTTTTATCAGTTTTGAAGTATAAATAACCTGTGTTATTTTACGGAAACGTTCTTTTTATTAAAGATACTGCGCACTGTATCGGAAACGGTAGCGCCCTTAGCCAGCCATGCTTTGGCTTTTTCTTCATTAAAAACAATCTGTTTGTCTTCCGCTTCGATAGGATGATAATAGCCAAGTTCCTCAATGGTTTTCCCGTCCCTTGGCGCCATTTTGTCCATAACTACAATACGATAATAAGGCCGCTTTTTAGTGCCAAATCTTTTGAGCCGTATTTTTGCGCTCATAAAAAAATCCTCCTGCTCTTTTCCCGTCTGATGCGGGAGCCTGATTTATTGGAATTTATCGGCGGCTCAGGCCTGCCGCCAGTGTAATAAAAGTGTAGAGTTTTTGCGGAGGTTTGTCTAGTAGTTTGATGCGCCCCATAACTTTATAGCGTTATTTAAGTTAACATCAATGTCCTGATGTATTTTTTTAAATATTATTTCCATATCTTTCTGTACCGCCTTATAAATCTCTTCTTCAAATATACTATCAGGCATTAATAGGCGGTAAATATCGGTTTTTAAAGCAGAAGCAAGGTTAATTAATGTCTTGTCACTCACCCAAGTACGGCAGCCCTCTATATCTTTTACCATCATGGTTGATAATTCCGCGTTTTCAGCGAGTTTTTCCTGTGATAAGCCTAATTTTTCCCGGTGTTTTTTAATATTTAACGATAAAATTTTCCTTATATCATTTGGTGTTTGTTTCATATCATACAAAATATGATAAATTATATAATCTTCAAATAAAAATTGATTATAACAATATATTGATATTGACATTATCAATCCAAAATTACTATTATTAATAAACCATATTTAATAAACAATCAGCTTCATTCGGGGGCTGTGTTTATTACCGCTATTATGGGCGGTATAATATTATCCGGCTTTGAAGCTGGGCAAAAGGAGGATCTTATGAAGATCTTTAATAAAATTTTAAAGATTATCGTTATTGGAGCGGTAATCGCAATTGTAATGAGCGCTTGCGGTACATTCGGCGCTTCTAAAGAAATGGATGAGGAAACATTGGCTTTAAAAGAAAAAATGGACAGCGCATCCTGGGAAGTAAAAGCGATGACTAAAAACACACCGCTCTTGGGGGGTTTTAAATCCGCTGAAAAAATAGAACTTACAGCTTTTCAAAATATCTCAATTATAAAGAACATGGAAAATCATATATGGTATGCATTATCAGCGCCGGAAATACCAGGAACCTACTATTTTTATAAAAAATTTAGTACCGGTTCTGCTTTAGCGGGTGTCCAACATCGTCTCTTTATAAATACCACAATAGATGCCCAGACATTCGCTTCCATGATTGCTTTTTCCAGTGCAACATGGCAGGTAAAAACCGAAGCTGGACAGCCGTCTACTGCCAAACTTGAAAAGTTAGATCAGCATAGCGGAGAAGCCACTTTTTTTGATAATCTTTTATCATCAGTATCTGAAGGAAGATATGATAACTGGTATTCATTCACAGCGCCGGAAATGCCCGGCATAATTTACTATTATTTTGAAAGAACACCCGGATTGGTGAGTGTTGGCGAAACCAAGCTAATTTATAAAGGCGGGCAATAATCAGAGTATTCATAAAATCCATATTTTTATCTTGATTTTCCCATAAAAATTACCTATAATTAAATTGATAGGACCCCCCCACACCTCTCATGAACCATATTGGTTTTTGATGTGTAACAGCGGGGGGACATTTTTTAATGACTAAAGTAAAGTCTCCAATAACATATGAACATCAGGTTGAGAAACTACGCTTAAGAGGGTGTTTCATTGAAAATGAAGTTAACGCAATAAAAATACTTTCAAACATTAATTATTACCGTTTAAGCGCATATCTTTTACCTTTCAAAGAACAAGATGATTCATATAGTAAGGGAACTAATTTTAATACAATATACCGAATTTATGAATTTGATCGAAAACTACGCAGTATTATTTTTTCAGTTATTGAAGAAATAGAAGTATATCTTCGCGCCAGATTAGCTTATTATCATGCTCATAAATATGGCGCTTTAGGTTATTTAGACGAGAAAAACTATTATCTAAAACATAATCATAATGATTTTTTAGACAAAATTGAAACAGAAAAAGATAAACGGAAAAAAGAGCCATTTGTAAAACATCATAGATTAAAATACAGCGATCAATTCCCTGTATGGGTAATAATTGAATTGTTTTCGTTTGGAATGCTTTCATTTTTTTTCTCTGATTTACTTGTCAATGATCAAAAAATCATAGCTCGCAGCTTCTTTAATACGCACCATAAAACATTGAAAAGCTGGCTAAAATGCTGTACAGATATTCGTAACTCATGTGCGCACTTTGGACGGTTTTATTATAAAAGATTTCCTTCAATACCTGATGGTATACCTGAACTTGATAATAATAACAACCGTAGTCTTTTCGGCGCAGTTATGATGTTAAAATCTCTCTATCCTGATAAAAAAAAATGGAACAATGAAATAATAAAAATAGTTATTAATCTTTTTGATGAATATCAAAAAGATATACAATTGGAACATATTGGTTTCCCAACCGATTGGAAATTAATATTAACTAAATAGCTATCCGGCGGCAGCTCATCAGTCAATTTATAACCGCCAGTATATAAAAACGTAGAGTTTTTGATTGGGTTTGTCTCCGTGGCGCGCAGGCGGGCAATAATCAGAGTATTCACAAAATCCATATCCTTTCTTCATTATATACTTGACATTTTTGACATTTTTGAATAAATAGTAAAGGTCAGCTTATGAGCTAACTCCTTTATATTTCAATAATCGTTTGTTTATAAAGAAACTACAAAAAAACATTTTCTGTGGAGGAAACTATGTACTTAAAAACTGCAAGAATTGCACACGCCGCTTTTGCTGCGCTGTTGTGCCTGCTCATGGTTATGAGCTGTTCACGGCAAAAAGAAACAAGCGCCGCATCCGGTGAAAGGGTGATTCGAATTGGCATTGCCAAAATTGTTCAGCATGAAGCGCTGGATGCCGTGGAAAAAGGAATACAGGATACGCTGGCTGAACGGGGGTACAATGTCACCATTGATTTTCAGAACGCCAACGGAGACATGAATACCGCTACCCAGATTGCCAATAAATTCAAGAATGACAAAGTTGATGTCGCAGTAGGGATTGCCACTCCAGTAGCGGTGGCCATGGCTAATGTCATAACAGACATCCCGGTGGTCTTTTCAACGGTAACAGACCCTGTAGGGGCAAGGCTTGTTACGTCTCTTGACAGGGGGGAAGGAAATGTAACAGGTCTATCAGACGCCATACCCACAGTGGAGCATATCGGCTTCTTTAAGGAAATAGCCAATATTAAAACACTTGGGTATATCTATAATAGTTCTGAAGCCAATTCTATTTCCGCTATGGAGTTGGTGGAAGAAGGATGCAGAAGACACGGTATTACTCTTGTAAGTCAGGCTATCAATACCTCGGCTGATCTGCGTTCTGCAGCCCTGTCCATCATTAACAGGGTAGACGGATTTTATCTTACCACTGATAACACTGTATTCTCAGCTCTTCCCGCGCTAATTCAAATTTGCCGCGACGCAAGGAAGCCCATTTTTTCAGGGGATGTCACAGGCGCTTTAAACGGCGGCTGTATGATCGCAAGCGGTTTTAACTACTACAAAGCGGGACTGGCTACAGGTCAAATAATAGCGGATATTCTTGAGGGAAAAAAAACCGTTGATATCCCCGTTAAATTTCTAACCGATCCCGCCGATTCGGATTTGCTTTTTGATCTGGACGCGGCGGCTGTCTGCGGCATTAGCATTCCGGAGACTTACCTGAACCAGGCTAATTATATCTTTAGGAACGGCGCGCTTACTCAAAGAGATTTCTAATGTTTGAAGGAATTTTAATAGAAGGATTCGTTTACGGCATCCTTGTTATGGGAGTGTTCATAAGCTTCCGTATACTCAATTTCGCTGATTTAACCGTAGACGGTTCCTTCCCGCTGGGCTCGGCGGTAATGGTTGTTACACTCTTAAAAGGATGGCCTACGCCGGTTTGTTTCCTGTTGGCTTTTGCCGCAGGCTGCGCCGCGGGTCTTGTAACATCGCTGATTCACACGCGGCTAAAAGTGCCGGATTTGCTTTCCGGAATCCTTACAATGACCATGCTGTATTCGGTGAATTTGCGCATAATGAACAACCGGGCAAATATTTCCCTGCTCCGTTTCAATACCATTTTTGACAGGATTAACGGATGGACAGCATCGCTTGACGGTTATTGGGGCGTAGTGATTTTTTGCATGCTGGCCGCTTTGGCGATCAAGCTGGCGCTGGACCTGTTTTTTCACACCGATCTCGGGCTTACAATGGGCGCGTTAGGTGCAAATCCGCAGCTTGTGATTTCGCAGGGAATGAATCCTGATGTGATTAAAACTTACGGTATATGCCTTTCCAATGGTTTGGCTTCCTTTGCGGGCGCACTTACAGCCCTGTATCAGGGTTTTGCCGATGTCGGTCTTGGAACCGGGATAATTGTATTAGGACTTGCCTCCCTCATGCTTGGAGAACTTGTTATCAGATCTAATAAAATAGAACTGCTGACTCTGCGGGTTCTTATCGGATCCATACTGTACCGCGGGCTTATGTATTTCGCCCGCGATTACGGCTACCATATTAAAATGACTCCAAATGACTTTAAACTTATCACAGGGCTTCTCATTGTCGTTTGTATTTTTCTTTCCAAAGGCAAAGCGCTTGTTACCCCAAAATGGAATCCCCTGCAGAGGAAAAAATGATACGGCTGGATAATATTTCACTGGTCTTCAATCAGGGTACGCCTGATGAAAATGAAGCGATAAAAAATATAAATCTTACGGTTACTCCCGGCGATTTTATCACTATCATTGGTTCCAACGGGGCTGGTAAAACAAGCCTTTATAACGCTATCGCGGGAACGCATTCATTAAGTTCCGGCCGAATCTACATCGGCGCAGGGAATAACAGCGAACGTGATATTACCCGCGAACCTGAATATAAACGCGCACGGTACATTGGCCGAATCTTCCAAAATCCCCTTCTGGGTACGGCCGGGCGCATGTCGCTGGAAGACAATATGACCATTTGCGCCAAAAAAGGTTACCGGGGCCTTAACATCAGCCTTAACAAACAGATGCGCAGTCAGTTTCGTTCTGCGCTTGCGCAATTGGGTATGGGACTGGAAAACAGGCTTACCGATAATGTTGATCTTTTTTCAGGCGGCCAGCGCCAGGCTCTTACGCTGCTTATGACAGTGATGAGCCATCCCAGTCTGCTTTTGCTTGATGAGCATACCGCAGCTCTAGATCCCCGGAATGCCGAATCGGTAATGTCGCTGACCTTGCGTTTCGCAAGAGATTATGCTCTCACAGTGATGATGATAACCCACAACATGAAAGACGCGCTGGAAACAGGCAACCGCCTGCTTATGATGGACGAAGGTGAAGTTATCATGGACATTTGCGCCGAAGAAAAAGCAAAACTTACTACTTCAGACCTTGTACAGCGTTTCAGGGATATAAAGAAAAAAGACTTAACAAACGATGAGATATTATTCGGCTCATTAAAATAATAGTAAAAATAATTGTTAATCCTGCTGTAATGATAAGTACCTGATTTGCATTTTTATTGTATTGGAAGTTTTTTCACATTCTTTATCAATAATCCGGTCAATCATTCCAATTAAACTGTCGTCGTTTGATATTTCCTGAACAGAATAAAAGAGCGTTGAAGCGGAAACACGAAGCTCCCTTGTTAATTTCTCCAGTAATTCCGCGGATACAAAAGCAGCGCCGGTCTCGATTGTACTCAGATGTTTGGGAGTTATACCCAATTTTTCAGACAACTGTTCCTGGGATAGGTATAGTTTCTTTCTATAATGCTTGATATTCGCCCCAAAAACCGCCTTTATCTTCTCCATGTATTTGAATATACTTTAAGCCTGTAATTAATAAACCTTATATTAAGTAATTTATTATAAATAATCATACTTTAAATGTAATAAAAACATTGACAAATCCGTATTTTAGGTATATTATTATGTTATTAATTACTTTTCAGGTAAATATTAATATCAAAATACTTTTATTAACGGTATTTCTTAATATTAGAGAAATTTTAACGCATGTAACAGTAATAAATAATTCAATAAAGGAGTTGAAAAATGAAAAAAATACTGTTTTTTGTATTTTTACCAATTATTGCCAGTGTTATTAATGCTCAAACGCTTGATACCACAATTGGAGTTGCCGCCGCGGCGGTCAGCGGAAGCCTGCCAAGAAATTCTACTGTTGTAATGATTGAGTTTGAAACAAATTCGGAGGAACTCGCCAATCATGTAATTGATGAAATGAACCATAACCTGGTTACAATTGGTTTGATAAGGCCGGTAGAGAGAAGGCGGCTTAATACGATTAGGTCGGAACTTTCCCTGAACACTCAGGGAGATATAGGCGACGATTTTGCCCAGAGAATCGGCCACATGCTGGGAGCGCAGCATATTATTCTTGGATCTATCAGTTCCTCCGGCAATCAATACATTCTTCGATTCCGGGCAATTACCACTGAAACCGCCACCATAGTATGGTCATTTTCCCAAAACATCAGAAGCGACACTGTTTTAGAGAATTTTTTAAGAAGCAGCAGAACGGCCGCAGTCTCAAGCGGAACAGGCGGAGGACAAACACAAACTGCGGCAACACCTGCGGCTACTACCCCTACCACATACAAAGTTGGCGACACCGGTCCTGCCGGCGGGTTAATTTTTTACGACAAGGGAAACAACTCAGGCGGCTGGCGGTACTTGGAGGCGGCTCCAGCGGATATAACACAGAGGTTATATCAAACATCGGAAGCTGTCAGCATTGAATCACAGCGGGCTGTAGGAACAGGAAGAGCAAATACCCAGGCAATAATGATTCAGGCAAACAACCTTGGAGGCGGCTTCGGCTGGGCAGCTCAGGCTTGCGCTACCTTTACACTCAACGGTTTTGACGACTGGTTCCTGCCGTCACGAGATGAACTTAACTTTATGTACGGTAATTTGCATATGCGGAATCTGGGAGGGTTTAGTCCTGATTGGTATTGGTCATCAACCTATGGTAGTAATGATGGTAGTCAGCGCCGGTGGTGGGCTATAAATTTTTCTGATGGAGGCCATGCCATTCATGTAGGAAATAGAGATGCTCATCAATGGTACCCAGGGCAGCAACTTCGCGTCCGCCCTATACGGCAGTTTTAATGCTGAATGTTTGAAAAATTTTCCGTATGGAAGTTTTAATATGTCGGCGGCGACATTAACACCGTAAAGGAGGATTTTTTATGGAATTTGATGAATGGGAAAAAATGAAAGAGTATGAGGAAGGAAGAGGCGCATATCAGGGCCTTTATGATGGCATGAAACAGACCGTAAATAATCTGTTTGAAGGCATTAGTAATTATATTTGTGATTCGTGTAATAAAGTTTTTATGAGCGGAGACGCGCAATGCAGTGAATGCGGAAGCTGGAATACTCGTAAAATATAAACAAAATAAGGAGGAGATTATGAAAATCAAATTTTTTATATCTATCGGTTTACTGCTTTCAATGGCAGTATGTATTATTGGATGTGCTTCCACTGGAGATGGAAAGGCTGAACCTGGTATTTTGACTATTATCAATATCCCCGCGGAGTTTGAAGGAAAATATGTTTCTTTCTCTTGGGATATGGGAACAAATAAAAGACCTCAGCTTATTGCAACAGCTACAGATCCGCGAGGGTTATTTGGTGGAAAGCATACAGCTGCAGTTATAAAAGACGGATCAGCAACTTTGATGCTATTTGAAGATAAACCATTTATAGGTTTACAAGCATTTACAGGAAGCGCAACTATCCCTGTGGAACTGCGTATTAGTGATACGCCGGGAACCATGTATCCGACAGGTTCGGATAGAGATGGTATGCCGGATTTTATTTTTGAGTCTGTTTCAATAGAAAATGGCGTTGCAGAGATACAATGGGTTAACCCAATTGTTCCAGGTGTCGTGACAATTTCTGGAATCCTTGATCAATATAATGATTTTGCAACAATAGGCATTGGTTTAAATCAATATAATGTTTCACTTTCAAGTGGCAATATAGGATCTGGTGGTTATATAAGTGGCAATATTATTTTTGTCAGTGGATATATACAACAAGGAAAATCAACTACAAAAATATATAAAGAAACACGAGATAAATATATGACTTATGATTTTACCGGAACTCAGGATATTATTATTTCTGTTCCCAATGGCAGAAATCCATCAGCAATTGTTGTAGGTGTAGATCCAGCATTTGATTATTTTTTATTTAGAAATGTTCAAATAACAAGCGGACAAATTGAAATAAATTTTAATCAAGGTACAAAGTTATAATTTTAAAAAATCGGCACGTCATTTAGCAAATGGTAACTTTTGAGCCGCCAATTCGGCGGCTCAGATTACCTAAAACGTTATGCGAAATAAGGAGATTTAACAATGAACAAACCACGCGCAGTACCGGGCTGGTGTCCGTTTTACGACGATTCATTTGATAAATGTTATCTGTCAGAAACAACACCGTCATCAGGCACCCGTGATCAAAAATGCAAGTCTGATTCTAATTGCAAAAATAGCGGGAATTATGAGGCTTGGAAAAATGGCAGTAATTACAGGGGAAAGTGAATCAGAAGGCGTTGCTGCGGTAATGTCAGAATAGAAAATTAAATTAATAGCCGTCGGGCTTTAAACGGTAAAGGAGAATTTTATGAATTTTGATGAGTATATTAGTAAAGGCAAGATTTTGGCTAAAGAGGAAAATCACAAAATGGCTATTGAGAATTTTCAAGCAGCTTATAATCTTCAACCGGATAATGAAGAAGTTAAACAATTGTTATTAAACAGTCTGGACGCCGCTACCTCAGAATCCTTAATAAATGAAGCTACACACCGTATAAACGTATTTGAAGGCACCCGTGGCGTAAAAATAACAGATTTAGAAACAACAATTAAAGAATTTTCCGATAAAATCAAACTTAATCCAAATGCTTCTTTTCAAAGAGAATTTTTTGGAAGTAACCTAACTGTTTTTGCAAAAGATGTTCTTGGTGATGCATTATATATAAGGAGTCTTTACGCATTATCAAAGAAAGATAATAAGCTGTGTTTAGAAGATCTTAATAAAGCTATTGAATATATTCCGGATAATCCAAAATTCCTTAACAAGCGCGGTATTGCAAGTGAAAATATTGGTGATTATGATCAAGCCATTACAGACTATAAAAAGTGGATAGAAATAATGCCTGATGATAATAAACCAAAACAAAAACTTGTTACTGCATATTGTAACCGAGGAGTTATAAGATTTAAAAAAGGTGATTTAAATGGTTCTATTGCTGATTTTGAAGCTTGTTTAAAGATAGATGCCAATAATGAACAGGCAATTGGTTGTCTAAAATTTGTTAAATCTAAACAATAATGGTTGCAGTAACGAGAAGAATAAAAATTGGATTCGGCATTACGATTAAATCCTAATAACGTTGAAACGAAGAATTCTCTATCCCTGCCTGAGAGCACAGGATATAAATAAATTTTATGGATTTTAGAAATAAAAAAATAACCTTTCGTGACGGGCGAACATATTGCTTTTTAAGCAGTAAACCGGTCGAATCGATCAGCAATAGAAGCATTTGTCTGTTAAATGTTCTGGAAGGAGAAGCGGATTATTCTTTGTGGTTAATGGAAACAGACGGTGAAGAGGACGCCTTCTTTTGGCCTTATAAAGGCAGCGATACTTTGGATTTAATAAAAGAACTATTGGAAAAATTTATTGAAACAGCGTTTGATTAGGAGAATAAAATCATGGCGGATATCAGGGATGTTTACGGTAATGTTACCCATAGGGTAAACGGCAATGAAATCAGGGACATTAATGACAGGGTTACCCACAAAATGAACGGCAGCGAAATCAGGGATATTAATGACAGGGTAACCCACAGGATGAATGGCAATGAAATCAGGGATATAAATGATAGAGTTGTCTATTGAATAAACGGCGGCGAGATTAGGGATACCGGCGATTCAGACGCTTACAGGCTTTAATGAAACGTTATGCGATATATAAAAACAAACAAATCTTCGGATACCTATCTTAAACTCCCCGTTCGCCAATCAGTTTATTTCCCATTTCACGTAACAGATACTTCTGTATCTTGCCGCTGGATGTAAGCGGGTAACTGTCTATAAAGAATACATATTTGGGGATCTTGAACCTTCCGATTTTACCGCGGCAATAGTCGCGCACTTCTTCTTCGGTCATTTTTACATCCGGGTGCAGAATTATAAAAGCGCCGACTTCTTCGCCGTACTTTTCGCTGACTATACCCGCGATCTGCACATCTTTAATGCCGGGCATTGTGTATAAAAAATCTTCAACTTCTTTGGGTGATATATTTTCACCGCCGCGGATGATTAGGTCTTTTATTCGCCCCGTAACCTTGAAGTTGCCGTTTGCGTCCTTTACCCCCTGATCTCCTGAATGCAGCCATCCGTTCACATCGATACACGCGGCGGTCGCTTCAGGCATTTTATAGTAACCTTTCATTGTGTTGTAGCCGCGGCAGCAGAATTCCCCGTGAGCGCCGTCAGGGCACTCTTCACCTGATTCTGTATTGCGGATTGTAACTTCAACGCCGGGTAAAGCGCGGCCTACAGTTTCAACTTTTACGGTAATATCATCATCATAACGGGTCTGGGTCATAACAGGAGAAGATTCTGTGAGTCCGTAGCAGATTGTCACTTCTTTCATGTGCATAAGATCGATCACCTGGCGCATTGTTTCTATTGGGCAGGGAGAACCCGCCATGATACCGGTGCGCAGGCTGGAAAGATCGAACATTTTGAACATGGGATGATTCAATTCCGCGATAAACATTGTCGGCACGCCGTAAACCGCCGTGCACTTTTCCTTTTGAATCGTGGCAAGTACGAGTAAAGGATCAAACCATTCAATAAGAGCCGCGGTTGATCCGTGCGTGAGTATCGCCATCATTCCAAGCACAAGACCGAAACAGTGGAACAGCGGAACGGGAAGGCAGACTATATCATTTTCGCAAAGACGCTGATTGTCGCCGATACCCAGGCCGTTATTCAAAATATTCCTGTGAGTGAGCATAACGCCCTTTGGAAAACCTGTAGTGCCGCTTGTATACTGCATATTTACAACATCATTAGTGCCAAGCGTCGCTTCAATTTCGCGTAACTGCACGGAATCGGTATGTTGTCCCAGAAGCAAAAGTTCGCTGAAACAGAACATTCCGCGGTGTTTTTGCTGGCCAATGTGGACAACATATTTCAGGAAAGGAAATTTTTCAGAATTGATATTCCCCCTCTGCGAATTTTTTAATTCCGGAACAAGTTCATTTGTAATCGCTATATAATCAGAATCGCGCCAGCCGTTAGTCAGGCACAGGCAGACCATATCTGACTGTTTTAAAACAAATTCCAGTTCATGCGATTTGTAGCCGGTGTTAATTGTAACAAGCACCGCGCCGATTCTCGCGCACGCGAAAAGCACTGTATTCCAATCCGGCACATTGGTTGCCCAAATACCCACATGGTCACCCTTTTTTATGCCCATAGAGAGCAAACCTTTCGCGAAATCGTCTACCCTTTTATCAAATTCGGCGTATGTAAAACGAAGATTGCGATCCGC
>JGI24695J34938_10000506_pt1 | contig 37879 bp, 26 predicted proteins | sample TergutCo191P3_FD_34938 | JGI IMG/M metagenome (IMG submission 34938)
TAAGCTCAACAGAAGGCGGCGGCGGTATTTGGATGATGAGCGGTATTTTTAATATGACAGGCGGCGTAATGAGCGGAAACACTACAGCAGGACGCGGCGGCGCGGTATATGTTTACAGCGGCACCTTCACAAAAACCGGCAGCAGCATCATTTATGGCAACAATGAAGGCACAAACTCGAATACAGCAAACATTTTAACTTCCTCAGGACATGCAGTATTTGTGAGTACTACCAGATTCAGAAACACAACCGCAGGAGAGGGCGTGAATCTGGACAGCGGCACTGCGGTGAACTGGGAGTAAATAATCACCTGCCTGCATTTCGCACTGTTTAGCATGCATTCTGCGCTATTTTGCCATATTTTGCCTTTATTCAGGTTAGTGATAAATTATAATTAAATATAATGAGTGCTCCTGTTCATTTTAAGCCGTCAATCCTTAAACTTTCAAAGGATTCGTATATTTTTGTTGAGGGAAAGCCCAATGCGGACAAATTTTATATTGTCAAAGAAGGCAAGGTACGCATTATCCGCGAAAACGAAGATTTAGCCGGAAATATAATAGGACATGGCGATATTTTCGGGACAATTTCTGTAATGGCAGGACACGGCTATATAATGTCGGCAGTCGCTGTAACAGACGTAACCCTGCTTGTGATTGAACGTAAACAGTACGGCGATTTAGTCCGCAAAACAAATTCCATCGCAATGAAAAACATCAAGCAGTTTTCTGTCCGTATGCGGGAATTAAACGATCATTTATCTGAACGAATGCTTAAAAGTTCATCTGCCGCTGATTCTTCCGTACTTTTTGAGATTGCCGAGTATTATGAAAAAAAGCAAAATATAAATCATGCGGTTTATGTTTATCATCAGTATTTAAATAATTGTCCAGACGGCGAAAAAATAAATGAAGCAAAAGAAAAGCTTGATAAACTGCAAAATTATGTTACTGTAGACAGACCTTCGTACCCTGCAAATACAATGCTGCAAAAATACCCTAAAGATTGCCTTCTTTTTGCAGAAGGCGAAATGGGAAACAATCTTTATATAATTCAAAGCGGTTCTGTAAAAATTACAAAAATAGTTAACGAACAGGAAATTGTTCTTGCAATATTAAAAAAAAGCGATATATTCGGCGAAATGGCGATGCTTGACGACAAACCACGCGCCGCTACTGCGGAAATTTACGAAGAATGCACGCTGTTAGCTGTAAATAAAGACAATTTTTCAAAGTTGATTCATGATCAGCCCGATATGGTAGTAAAACTTACAAGCATGATGGCTGAACGTATATGGCTCTTATACCGTCAGTTAGACAACACGTTTATCGAAGAGCCCATTGGAAGGCTTTTTGACGCGCTTATTATTCAACTGGAAAAAAATAAAGTAGATTTGACATCATGGGAACCGTATCAATGCAGCTTTGGTTACAAGGAATTAATGGGCATGGCAGGACTTGCAGTAGACAGAGCCGACGGTTTATATAATAAATTCCTTGATACAAAAAAAGTTTCAGTCGTGGAAGATAAATTACAGGTAAATAATGTAAGCGATACTTTTAAAGAAGCCGAATATTACCGAAATATGCAAAAAAAAGAAAATGCCGTCAGGGATTCCAAGAAAAATTAAATTACGAATATTTTTTATCCCAATTCTTCGGTATCTAAAATAATTGTAACAGGTCCGTCATTAGTATATGTAACCATCATATGCGCGCCAAATTCCCCTTTTTCGCAAATTATGCCTTGTTTTTTTACAGAGCCAATAAAATATTCATAAAGCAGATTTGCTTTTTGGGGATGAGCCGCTTCATTGTAAGAAGGACGCCTGCCTTTTCTTGCGTCAGCAAGCAATGTAAACTGCGAAATCGCAAGAATAGCAAGTTGTTTGCCGTCTTTTTGCAAATCAATAATAGAAAGATTCATTTTTCCGTCTTTGTCATTAAAAATTCTAAGATTTATAATTTTATCGCATAACTTATCAGCATCTTTTTCACTGTCGTTATGCGCAACGCCAAGATAAACTAAAAGCCCGTTTTCAATTTTTCCTTTTAGCGTTCCTTCAACAGAAACAGACGCATTTAATACACGCTGAACAACCGCTTTCACTGCATTTTATTCCTTATTTTTTATTTCTAATTCTTTATTTTTCAATTCTCCAATCGTCCCGATTGATGTATTGCGACTCCTTCAAGACCAAAGCCATTATCAAAAATTACAACCTTACCAAGCACTTCCAATGGACGTTCCGTATTGATTCTTACAGGACTGTAAAATGTAACAGGTATTATTCCTTCCAGGGTTCTTCTTGTGTCGTAGCCTACAAGAAAATCAAATTTAGTGTGCTCATCCGTTATTTCAACGTTAGTTGCCATTCCGCTCCAAATTACATGCACGTCTCTGTATAAAAGGCTTTCGTTTCTTACCGCAGAATAAGCAGGATTATCTCCTCTGTTAAAATTATCAAAACCCGGCACTTCCATGTTATCGATTAAAAGACGCGCCCTTCCTTTTATGCTTTCAGAAGCGTTTGATTCCAAAATACGGTTTAAATTGATCTTTGCAGCTTCATCGCGGTAAGATGTAAACAGATTCAAAGCTCTGTCATAAAGATTGGAAGTTTCATCCCGCGTTAAAATGTACCTGAAAGAACCATCAACCTGAACAGGAGCGTTTCTATCCTGACTGGAAAGAATAAAATCGACAGAAGCGCGCTCGTTTTTCTGCTTAAAGGGATTTATAACCTTTAAACCTGTAAGCAATATAAATACAAACAATAAAACTGCAATAGAAACTAAAGAACCTGTCAAAATCGATTTTGAGTCAATACCGGGAGATGGAATTTTTGGAAATAATTTAGAAAGCCTTTCCTGCGTCATCCAGTCTGAAAGCGCTTCCGACGCAGAATATTTTCGTATAACAGAAAGCGCTTTTTTTGCCGTCCTGTTTTTTGGATCCATTTCTAATACTTCAAGATAATAGTTTACAGCTTGCACTGTATTCATCCTTTTTAAATAAAGGACTGCATGTCCTAGCATTGTAGATTTATCTTTTAATTTTTGCTTTCTTGCCAAATCGAAATTTTCTTTTGCTTCTACAAAATTACCGCTGTGAAGGCAAATAACGGCATAAAGATAATAAAATTTAAAAGAGCCGTAATATCTCTCTTCATCGTCTTTTAACATTCTTAAAGCGCTTTCGTAATTACGCTTTTTTGCAAGAGACGCTGCTTTGTTTAATAACGGATCGGATATCATAATAGGATTTTACCTGTGCCTGTTTAAAAAATTTTCTATCTCGATCATATCCTGTTCATTAAGATATAAATCGCCGGAAAGAAATCTGTCAATAAGTTCATTTAACCGTATAAGAGTAAGACGCTGCGGGCTTTCATTATTAATCTGCGCTTCCATTCGCGCTTCCTCTTCTATTGCAATAATACTGATTGTCGCAGGTTCCAAAGGAGCTCTTGGCGGCTGCGAAGGATTAGGCCGCGCCTGAGGCGGTGTCTGAGGCTGTCTTACAGTCTGTGAAGGATTATTATACCAGGCGACATCCTCCGTTGTAAGAAAAATTGTATAACTTAATGAGCTCATGCTTGAAAGCTCTACAGGTTCATAAACATAGCAAACTGCGGAATTATTGTTAAACGATCTTCTTTCGGAATAACGTGAAAGCCACCTTGCCCTGTTAAGCATATTCCAGTTCGCAAAATGAACAAAATCCGGAGCCTTGGCAGAAGGATCTAACGGGTTAATAATGCTTCCCATAAGAGAAACATTTTGCCCGCGCGAAATCCAAAACCGTTCTTCGGAATTTCTGTTATCAATAAGCATTTCATTATTAAGAATTCTTGTGCTTGTAATAAAAGGAGTCCTACCCCGCCCTTCTCCAAGTTCTGTATCAAGAAGCATTTTTAATCCTGCCATCACGCTTTGACTTCCGGAATTTTCAATATTAAATGTTATCATAACGCCGTTTATTACGCTTGAACCAGACGTTTTAACGGGTGTAAAAATCTGCCTTGCAATTATATCACCAGACTCAAAAACAAAACCTGGGTTTCCGTTAAATCTTTCGTATCTTGGGCGAAACTGCCTGTCACCAAGACGAAAAACTCTTCCGTTTATTGATATCGATGAAAAACTTGCAGAGCTTTGGCGGCTGTTAAATAACGGTTCATAGCGCATTGTTTCGTGATCTGTTAAAAAATAAAGCGAAAAACTTCCGGTTTCTTCATTAAGGATTAGGCGTAAATTTCCGTTTGTAATTTCCGCCGCAGATATTGTCATTGCAGATAACGCAAAACTTAAAACAAGCGAAAAATTTAAAAGTTTTCGTAAAAGCATCAAAGTTCACCTCGGGCCTCAAGATCTCTTATTAGTTCCTGCACATGGCTTCCTAACTCTCGCGCTCTTTCAAGGAGTTCATCATTTTGAGTCTGCGGCACGTAAACAGGCTGCGGTATGTTTTCTAAAGGCTGGCGGATATTATTATTTCGGCTTATACTATCATAAGGTTCCTGTTCTTGAGTTTCGTTTAATTGAAGCTCGTTCATGTTATTGGTAAGCTCTGCTATTCTTCTTTGGTAAACATTAAGCGTATGCTCATAGGTTCTTATGGTTCTTTGATAATCTTCGCTTGTACGTAATGATTCTTCATGGCTCCATTGAAGAAGAGCCAAAAGTTCAGCTTCAATTTTCTTTTGTTTGATTAAATCGATTCTGTACGTCGCAGCTTCGATTTTTGGGCTTTCAGGATACCTTCCCACTATCCACGCGTAAAATTTTTCCGCTTCATCAAGCTGACCCATCGCAAAAAGACATTCACCCATCCAAAAGTATGCTGCGGCTCTGCGAATCGACGTTTCCCTGTCTGTATTCTCTGTAAGACGCAGGTAATTATTAAAATATGACAGAGCGTCTTCAAAATATCCCTGATTAAAATAAATTCTTGCGCGGTGATAATTCATGTCCCTTGTAAAAGTAGAAAAAGGCGCAGATCTTTGCAGTTCGTCCATATCTAAAAGCGCCGAACCGTAATCGGTATGCGCAAGCTGGCTTAAAATAACCCAGTAGAGAGCCGCAGATCTGTCATTGACATTTGCCGCAGTTTCTTCCGCACGGCGAAATTCAACGGCTGCTTCGCTCCATCTTTGCAGATGGTAAAGCTGGCTTCCGTTTTGAAATCTTCGAGCATACTCACCCTGACCGTTAGATTGAGCAAATACCACTGTGCTCAAAATAAACGCAAATAACGGGAAAATCAGCCAAAATTTGAATCCACTTCGCCTCATACTTATATTATAGCAAATCGAAATGCAAATTACAAATATTTTAGCCTTGTAAACGCCGGATCAGGCCTGCTTTATCTTCGCTTTTAAAGAAAGCCGAGCCCATGACAAGTACATCTGCGCCTGCTTTTTTGGCATTTTCGGCAGTTTTATCATTAATGCCGCCGTCTACCGAAATTCTGAAATTTAGCCCTGCCTCTTCTCTCATTTTTGCCAATTTTTCGGCTTTTTCTAGGCATTCAGGGATAAGGCTCTGCCCTCCATAACCGGGGTTTACAGTCATAATAAGGGCAATATCGATATACGGCATTACGTCCTTTAAAACAGAATAAGACGTCGCAGGAGCTATCGAAATACCGGCTTTTAAACCCAAATCCCGAATCTGCGTCAGGTATTTTCTTGCGTCGGGTTCAGCCTCGTAATGAAAGGTAATGGCATCGGAGCCTGCTTCTGCAAACTCTTTAATGAATCTGCCGGGCTTTACAACCATTAAATGAACGTCAAAAATGCTCTTTGTTCTGTGTCTAAGGTCGCCTACAAGCTTGGGCCCGAATGTCAAATTCGGCACAAATGAGCCGTCCATCACATCAAGGTGAATCCAACCTGCTCCGCTTGCGTCAATTTGAGCTATCGCGCCGCCAAAATCGGCAAAATCGGCGGACAAAATGGATGCTGAAACGATGGTTTTATTCATTTTTGATAATATACAATCTTCAGATACTATTGTCAAACTGTGAAAAAATGGTATACTGAAAAATAGATAATGGAAAATGGTCAGGTTACGCTTGGAGCAAGCGCAGGGCTATTGAAAAATGCCTATGAAAAACTGAAGGTTCAAGACGCGGTTACCGCATTGGCTCTTTTGGAAAAGGCTCTTGATATAGACTGTGAAAGTGAAGAGATCACCCATGCGCTTAAATGCGTTCATTGGTGGCTGGATAATACCAGGAGGATTGATGAGATAAAAAGCCCTTACGAAAAGGGCGCTTTAATGATTTCACAGTTAAAACAGTATCATGTTTTTTTGGGTCAGTTTAGAAAATTATACGACGATTGCCAGTATGCAATTCGATATTTTGTTTATTCAAAGGCGCTCTTTTTTTTTGAGGGACTTTTGGGAAACCCGACAAATCAGCATGATCCGGGATTACTTTTACTTGTCGGACGCTGTTACAAGGGGCTTGGCAATTATGACGAGGCTTTAAATTACCTTGAACAGACTGTTCGGATTAAAAGGGAAGATGCGGAAACGCTTGCCGAAGTTGCAGACATCAACGCGCTGTTAGCTGAAACAAAGACAGCCAAAGCGCTTTTTAGGGAAGCTTTTTTTATCGATCCTTTAAAAATAGATTTAAGGTTTATGGAATCTGCGCTTATTTTAAATTTGCGCGACAAGGTCAGCGAAATGGGCTTTAAGGATAATGAGCTTTTGGAATGGCTGCCTGTTTACGGTTATTTATGGGGGGTGTTTTCGGTAAAACGCGAGCTAAAACAGATGGAAGCAGGACGCCTAAAGCAGTCAATTTTTGCGCTGCAGGCAGAGTACGATTCCAATCCTTCGCGCCGGGAGATTTTAAAGCCGCGTCTTTTAAATCAATATTTCTGGCTTGTTGATTACTATGAGATTAGCCGCGAGGATCCTTCGCTTATCGAAGAAACCTTGCTTAAAATAAAAGTTACAGATCCGGATATATACAGAATGTATACCGGATAATTGATGAGGAGTATAATTGTATGAATAATGCTGAAACAACGCAGGGAGCGGCACAATCAGAAGCGGCACAAGCTCTATTAAAGAATTTGCATGAAACGCTGAATGAAGAAAAATGGACAAGGGCAAGCCTGGGTAATTATTCGACAAATCAGTTTAAGGACCTTGACGTAATTTTAAAAACTGCTCGTCAGGAAAAAGTTATTGATGAACTTAAAAAAACCTGCGATGAACATTTATCACATACAAGAAACTCGCTTATCGCGCTGTATCTTTCCGGCATGATAGCTCTTTCCCGCCAGATAATTGACGATTCTGCCATGATTAATCTTGTATCAATCTTTTTGGATAATCATAAATGGGGAATTGTAAAATATCTTTGCGAAAGAATTCTTGATTACGGAGAATCAAAATATGCGCTCCGCACTCTTGCAGACTGCTATAAACAGGACAACGAAGAAGGTAAAATTTTTGAAATCTGGGAAAGACTTGTAAAGGTAGATTTTGAAGAAGCCGACATAACAAAATCGCTAGCGGAGCATTATGAAAAACAAAAGAAAAGCGAAGACGCGATAGATTACTATAAAAAAGCCCTGCACCGCTTTATAAACAAGGGTAACTTTGCAAACGTAAAAGAAATATGGGAAAAACTTTTAGACATCGATATTGAGGACATAGACTTTTTCCTGCATATCCAGAAAAAAATCGCCAAGTCTATAAGCGAAGACAAGGCAGTGGTTTTGCTTAACGAACTGTACGCAAAATACAAGCAGAAAGATATTGATATCTCGATAAATATTTTAAAAATTGCCCTTGAATATGACGAAAAAGACGTGCATGGACGCAGGGAAATTATCGAATGCTTCAGAACAAAATATGCGTCTCACAGCCAGCTTGAAGAATATATCCGCATATCTAATCTTTCGCAGAATTACAGATCGGTTTATCAGGCAATTGCAGATTTTGAAAAGCACATTGCGTTTGACAAAGGAAACTTTGTATACCACAGAACATGGGGCGTAGGACGCATTGCAAGCATTGTAGGCGATGAAATTAAAATCGATTTTTCCAAGAAACGCGGTCATTCAATGGCGTTAAAAATGGCTGTTGACGCGCTTCAAACGCTTTCCAAAGATCATATCTGGGTACTTAAAGCAACAAAGAAAAAAGAAGAACTGCGCGAGATGATCCTTAAAGAAAAAGAAAAAAACACAAATGATAACATTATTCTGACATTAAAAACAATTATAAAAAGCTTTGGCAATGCATGCGACATGAAAAGAGTCAAAGCCGAAATCTCCCCTGCCCTGTTAACTGCAGGCGAATGGTCAACATGGAATACAAAGGCGCGCGATATTTTAAAATCGAACCCGGATTTTGGAATAAGCCCGGAAAACAGCGATATTTATATGGTTCGCGAAAGACCTGTAAGCGTTACGGAAAAACTTTATAACGAATTCAGCGCCGCAAAAGGTTTCTTTGATAAGGTGTCGGCAATCCGCGATTATGTCAATAATAAAAAAGCGGATCCCGATTCTGAATATTTTACGGAAATGTTTTCTTTCTTTACCGCATTTTTGCGTTCGGTGTCAAACGAATCGCGCAGAACAACAGAATACTCAGCCCAGAATGCGGAGTACGCTGTATCTACCTTTCTTTTAATCACAGAACTTGCGCAGAATAAAAATTACGGTCATCTTAAATCGTCACTTAACGTTAGTTTTTCCGACGTTTTTTCCAACATTAAAGATATTCCCGCCTGTTTTAAAAACCTAAAAGACGGAAAATTAAAAAATGAGTTCCTTCATAACGTTAAAAATTCTCTTGGCAACTGGGCTGATATTTATATCAAACTTTTCCCGTATTCGCAGCTTCCGTCAATTCCGGAACAGATAGAAGAAGCGGGTCTTTCGGAAAAACTTACAGCGCTTTGCGCGGAATGTTTTGAGAAACACAGGGATAACCGCGAGGCAGTTGTATGGTTTTATAAAAACGCAAAAGAAAAAAGCTGGTTTAAAGCGGCGAATATCGGGCAAGAAAAACAGCTTATCACTCTTATTCACATTCTGGATTATACTTTCCGCGATATAGAAAATTCAAAAGACACTGTAGAAAACAGAAAAATCAATAAACAGGTTCATAACATTCTTTTTAAAGACGGAGATTTAACATCGTTTATCGACGACGCAAGCGAGGATTCAATTATCAGGCTCTTTACATTTATTAATGACGTTAAAGATCTTGATCCTCAGGATAAATTGAATCTTCGCTCAAGAATCCTTGATAAATATCCAGACTTTAAATTCCTGGAAAAAGCCGAGAAGAAAGTTTCCAGGGGTCTTATGGTTACGCAGGCAATGTTCGAGGAAATCAAAAGACGTCTTTCGCACATTATGGAAGTTGAAGTTCCCAATAACTCCAAGGAAATTGAGTATGCTCTTTCTCTTGGCGACTTGCGCGAAAATGCTGAGTATAAAGCTGCAAAAGAAAAGCAAACAGAGCTTAATTCCCAGATTGCGCGTCTTCAGGAAGATATCGAAAGAGCCCAGCTTTTCGATCCGAATTCAATTAACTCTACAAAGGTATCTTTCGGCACAAAAGTTGTTCTTTTCAACGAATCTACAGGCTTAAAAGAAGAATTCACCATTCTAGGCCCGTGGGAATCTGATCCGAATAATAATATTATTTCCTATCTTTCTCCGTTCGGCAGTGCTATACTTAACAAAACAGCGGGAGAAAAGTTTGATTTCTCCATCAATAATGAGCGGGTTTCATATCTGGTTGAGAATATTTCATCAGCTGTGATTTGACAGGTTTAAAGGGGTTTTTATGAAAAGGACGATTTTGCCGATAGCGCTGATTATTGGACTTCTTTTTTGTTTTATTACAGAAAATGCCTTTGGGCAGACGACTTCTCAGTCGGCTGCGCCTATCGATTTAGTGCTGCTTTTAGATACTTCGGCAAGCATGAGTTCATCTTATGAACATGTCAATAATTATATTACAGGCGCCTTTCTTAATGAATTCCTGCGCGTGGGCGATACATTCCACTTAATTGCTTTTTCTCAAAACCAAAGACTTGATTTAGCGCGCCGAATTGCCGGTGTAGGTGATGTTGAAACAATTATAGGACGCATGCTTTTGCAGTACCCTGTAGAAACCGGCAGTAATATTGGCTCTGCTTTAAGTTATGCAGAACAGTACATTATTTCTCTTCCTAGCAGACCAAAAAAAATCGTCCTTGTAAGTGTCGGCGCAGGTGATACTGATGGTCTTGTAACAGCCTCCAGACAGCGGCTGACATCCAGAAACGCAACGCTTGATTTTATTCAAGTAACGCCTGGGCAGGCGATTAGAAATCCTCCGTCTTCGGGGCGTGCTGCTGCAACAAGAACAACTCAGACCGGAAGAGACACTCCTCCTGCTCGGCAACAACAGCAGCAGCAACAACAACAGGTTACACAGCCGCATTCAAGAGAGACGACACAACAACAGCAACAACAACAGCAGGTAACACAGCCACCTTCAAGAGAGACGACACAACAACAGCAGCAGCAACAGCAACAACAGGTAACACAGCCGCCAGCAAGAGAGACGACACAACAGCAACAACAACAACAGCAAACAACACAGCCACCTGCAAGAGAAACACCGCCTGCTAATAATGAACCGATAGTTACTGAAAGGACTGGCGATGACCCCGGAACTACAAAAGATGTAACAACGCCTCCAGGCGGCACAACGCCCGACTTCCGTCAGAGTACCCAAAGCAGCAAAGAAGGCGCAGCGTGGGCATCCTTGCCGTTTATAATCGGCGGAATTTTACTGCTGTTATTAATTTTATTCCTTATAATACTTCTTTCATCGCGCCGTCTTGGATCAAGTCCAAATCGCGTAATGGCGGATGTTTCTTCAACACCCGGCAGCGCAAGTTCGCAGAAAGTTGACAGATTCGTAGATCACAGTAAAGACCTTGCAAGTTACGCCGCAGGCAGCACAAGACGCACATCTCCGTATGATGACAGGCCTTCGGGAAAAGGTCAGCCTGTAATTAATCCGTCAGGTCCTTTATTGTTAAATCTTTTTGTAGAAGATCAAAATACGGCGATAGGAAGAAGAAATATTCACTCGTTAAAATCGGGATACAGTCTTTCTGTCGGCGGCGCAAAGGGCGATGACTTCCTTGTTTTCCTTGTGCCGATGCCGGGCGGAATTGGTGAAATCCGCAGAAACGGAAGCTCTCTTACGTTCATTCCGCGCAAACCCAAATATTTCCCCGATATTGGCACGGGCGAAGTAAGGGATTGCATAAATAAAACAATACGAATTGTTTCCGATAAAAATTATGAGATGCGCTTCAGGTTCGAAATGTACGAAGATCCTCTGGTTGCGCTGAATCGAATGCTTATGTCGGTAAGAGTACCGGGTTAATGTGCATTACGATTTAATTATTAAAAACGGAAATCTTGTCTCGCCCGAAAAATGCGTTCAGGGAAGCATTGCCGTTAAAAACGGAAAAATTGAAAAAACCGGAAGCATTGATCCTTTAGATACTGCTAAAGAAATATATGACGCAGAGGGCAAATATGTTCTTCCCGGCGTTATAGACGCACATGTACATTTTAGAGACCCAGGTCTTACAGAAAAGGAAGATTTTGAAACAGGCAGTACTTCTGCGGCAATGGGCGGCATTACATTAATCGCAGATATGCCTAATGTTATTCCTGTAACTTCTACTGCGAAACTTTTCCTTGAAAAACTGGAAATTGCCAAAGAAAAATCCTGTATTGACTTTGCTCTTTTTGCTCTTCTTACAAATGATAATTTAAACGAAATGAAAGCGCTAAAAGAAAGCGGCGCTTTGGGATTTAAGGTTTTCTTTGGAACATCGACGGGAAACCTTGCCTGCCCTTCCCTGGATATATTAGCGAAGCAAATTGACGAAAGCGCGCGTCTTGGAATGCGTATCGGTTTTCACGGTGAAACAAATGAAATAAACTCAAACTTTACTTCCATTGCAAAAAATGAATGTGAAGTTCCTGACGGCTTTTGGCTTGATTATGCGCGTCCTGTTATTTCCGAAGTAAACGCAATTAAGGTAATTGTAAGTCTTGCTCAGGAAGACGGTAATAAAATTCATATTCACCATATCACATCTTATGACGGCGCTCTTCTTTGCGATGAAGCAAGGCAGAACGGCGTTGATTTAACAACCGAAACCTGTGTGCATTATTTAATTTTTAGCAATGAGGAAAACACGCTAAAGGTGCTTCCTCCAATCAGAGATGAAACCCACCGCGAAGGTTTATGGGAATCCATTGGAAACGGCATTATCGACATGATTGCAAGCGATCACGCGCCTCATTTGCCGGCAGAAAATACAGACACAACATGGGAATCGCCCGCAGGACTTTGCGGTACAGAGACTTTAGTTCCCTTGCTTTTAAATGAAGTAAACAAAGGGAAATTAAGCATTAACGATTTTGTCCGCCTTACAAGCGAAAATCCAGCAAAAACATGGGGATGTTTTCCGCAAAAAGGAAACCTTAACACGGGCGCTGACGCAGATTTTACAATTGCAGACATGAACATGAAAAAAATTATCCGCGCAAGTGAACTTCATTCTAAAAGTAAAACAACGCCTTATGACGGAATGGAACTAAAAGGGTTTCCTGTCTGCACGATTGTAAGAGGCGAGTTTATAATGAAAGACTGCAAGTTTACAGGCAAAAAAGGTTTTGGTAAACTGGTATCGCCGCAATTCCCTTCGTGCTAATCGTAAAATAGGCAAAGCCCGTATACATTTTGCGCTCCGCCTTGTTTTAGCGCACTTGCGCATACTTCCATTGTGGAGCCTGTAGTTATAACGTCATCGATTAAAAACGCGATTTTTGGGGATACGCCATCAAGGTAAATTTTTCCTTTTAAATTTTCAAGCCTTTCCTGTCTGTTAAGGCTTTTTTGCACCCTGGATTTTGTACGTTTAAGACAGCGGTTTACGGGATGTTCCATTCCGGCTTTTTTTAACATACTAAGCAAATAATCAACCTGATCCCAGCCTGAATCTTTTATTTTTCCGGGTCTTGGAGGAACAGGAATTATTTGCGCATCATTTAAACATGAGTTTTCTTTTAATATGCAAAGAATCTTGTTTGCAAAGAATGCGCCCAAAGAGAGGTTTTTATTAAATTTATAAGAAGCAAGCAGCTTACGGTAATTTCCTGTATACGGGTAAAGCGTCCAAAGACGATCATAAGAAAACCCTTCCCTGTTTCTGCATGGAAGACATGTATCAATTTCAGAGATAAGAGGTTTTCCGCAGATACTGCATTTAGCTCCATTAATATCTGAAATTGATTTGGAGCATTCCCTGCAAAGACCAAAACGTATTTCGTCAGTATCAATTAAAATTTTCTTACAAAGCACGCAGGATGCAGGAAACATGAATTGTTTAATATTTAAAAGCAGATTTTTCATGATTAATCAAACAGGGAAGCCTGCGTTTCCTTATTTTTATCTTCTTTTACTGTGCGTTTTGGCTTTTCTTTGTCAACCTCAGTTTTATTCTGGTTAACAGCTTCGTTTTTTACGCCGAATGTTTTACTTAAATCGGCATCGCGTTCTTTTAATAAAGCCATAATTTGGCCTGCTCTGTCTATTACATTAACAGAAAGACCCGCAAGCATTGCGACATGAATGCCGTAAGACTCTGCGGCAGGTCCTTCTTTTAATTTTCTTAAAAATACAATTTTTTCTCCCTGTTCTAAAACCTCCATAGAGCGGTTTGCAAGGTGCGGACTTGATAAAAGCGAGAGCTCGTGAAAGTGTGTCGCAAAAAGCGTTCTGCATCCCCGGTTTAACAGCTCTTCACTTACTGCCCATGCGATAGAAAGACCGTCATTGGTTCCCGTTCCTCTTCCCACTTCGTCCATTATAACAAGGCTTTTTTTTGTGGCAGTATTTAAAATAAAAGCTGTCTCGTTCATTTCTACAAGGAAAGTAGATTCACCGCGAGCCAAATTGTCAGACGCTCCAACTCTGCAATAGATACGATCGCATATGCCAATTTTTGCGCTTGCAGCCGGAACGAAACTTCCTGCCTGCGCCATTATTGTAATAAGAGCCGCAGAGCGCAGATATGTGGATTTCCCTGCCATATTGGGACCTGTAATCATTACAAACGATATGTCTTCTGTATTAAGAATAATACTGTTTGGTATATACTCGCCGCGGTTAAGATGCGCTTCTACCACAGGGTGACGCCCGTCAATAATATGAAGACCTGTGTCCTCTGTAAGTTCCGGGCGAACCCAGCCTCTTATTGCGGCTGCTCTTGCAAGAGACTGCGCAGTGTCGATTTCTGCCATACGGCGGGCAGCATCGGACAGCACAACAAGCGATTTTTTAACTTCATCTCGAATCTCAATAAAAAGTTTTTTTTCAAGCTCGGTAATTTTATCCGATGCGCCGTTTATTTCCGATTCAAGAGATGCCAGGCGATCTGTAGAATAACGTTCGCCGCCTGCAATTCCCTGCCGTCTTATAAAATGCTTCGGCACTTTTTCAAGATGCGTTTTTGTAACTTCAAAATAATAGCCAATTAACCTGTTATAGCGTATCTTAAGACTTGCAATCCCCGTTTGTTGTCTTTCTTCTTCCAGATATTCTTCTAAAATCTGCCTTGAGTTCTCTTTAATTGAGCGAAGATTATCCAGTTCAGAATTAAAACCGTCTTTTATTAAATTCCCTTCACTTAACAGCACGGAAGGCTCTTCGCAAATACCCTTTTCCAGCAATTGAAAAACCGATGAAAGTTCTCCCTGTTCCTGTACTGTTCCTTGTCCGCCGCCGACAGAAAAAATTAATTTTTCAATTTCCTGAAACGAATTAACCGCGTTTTTTATGGCAAGCATATCCCTGCCATGAGCCTTATCCATAGCAAGACGCGAACAGAGGCGTTCTAAATCGGGGGTTCTTCCCAGAAGATCGCCAAGTTTATTTAAGACTGCCTGTTCGCGGTAAAGGGTTTCAACAAAATTAAGCCGTTCATTTATTTCATTTATATCGCGCAGCGGGTGAAGAATACGCCTTTTTAAAAGACGCCTTCCCATAGGGGAGCGGGTTTCATCCATTACTTCTAAAAGCGAGAAACGCACGCTTGAGTCTCTTTGATTAGATAAAAGTTCAAGGTTACGGATACTGGATTCATCCAGACCTAAATATTCGCTGTCGCTGTATACCTTTAGCGTTCTTACATGAGGAAGAAGGCTTTTTTGTGTCGTATCAAGATAATCAAGAAGTGCGCCTGCCGTAATAATTTCTGCGCTGCTTTCCTCTAAACCGAAACTTTTTAAATTAGTTATTCCAAATTGTTTTTCCAGCCTGGATTTTGCTTTAAAGGGATCAAAAAGCCAGTCGGGAATACGGTTTAGCACAAGATCGTTTCTGTCATTAATGGCGCAAGTTATCTCTTTTTGATTTTCCAATAAAGATTCCTGAATCAGCATTTCCTTAATTGATAAACGTTCAAGCTCCTGCCTTAAAAGTTCGCCTTTTTTTGGAAATGCCGTTGTAAAAAAATCTCCTGTGGAAAGATCGATATATGAAAATGAAAGAGAGGCGCCAAACTGTGCAAGACATGAAATATAATTTGAGCTTCCTTTATCCAGGAAATCTTCGTCTACAGTAGTGCCGGGTGTAATTATTTCTACAACGTCTCTTTCGATTACTTTCTGCTTTCCGGGAGGGGTTAATTGCTCGCAGACCGCTATTTTTTTTCCAAGTTTTAAAAGACGGGCAATATATGAACGCGAGGCATGATACGGAACGCCGCACATGGGAAGACCGTTGCGGCTTGTAAGGGTTAAATTTAAAAGAGCGGATACCTCAATAGCATCCTCTGCAAACATTTCATAAAAATCACCCAGTCTAAAAAATAGAATATTGTCTTTCTGCCCGCTTTTAATACGTCTGTATTGTTCGAGCATTGGACTGGGTTTATTCATGTCCATGTTAATTATTAATTTCTTGTTCTTTGCAATCTCTGGATTACATTATCCGTAATATCAATGGAAGGACTGTACCAGACTAACCCTTGGGTATCACGTAAATTAAAAACTAAAGTGTACCCTTCACTTTCTGCGGCAAAACGAATACCTTCGTTTACCTCTCTCATAAATGCGTCAGATTGCAGAAGGTTATTGCGCATTTGATTTAACTCCGCAGTGCGGGTCTGATGCAATTGCCTGTAAAACTCCTGCCTTTGGTTTATCTGGGTTTCTAGGCGCAAAGCTTCAGATTGATTACCTGCCTGTACAGCATCAGCATGCCTTGTCCTAAGCCCTTGAATTTCAGTTTCAACAGCCGCAAGTTCTGTACGAACCCTTGTGCTGCGCTCTTCAAAAGCCCTGACAGCTGCAGATTCCCTGAAAAATGTTGTGTAGATCCGCGGAAGGTCTACTACCGCAGCTCTTGTGATCATCTGGCTAAAAACCAGTCCCGCGCAGATTACATTTAAAAACAAAAAGATTACAACACGCTTAAACATTTTCTTATCTCCTAATATGATAAATAGAATGATATAACCAAATCCATTCCCAGGAATGAATTTTGTGAGTCTCCTCCGATAGCGCCCGGTATCCAGACAACTTTGTTATCTTTTATAAAGAAACGCTTTAATATATTTATTCTAATTGGAAACTGCGGCATTGTAAACCTAAGACCGCCGCCGTAGCTGAATCTTAAATTTTCAAAAGTAAAATTTGGCTCTCCGTTTGCGTTAGTATCAAAATAATAACCTCTGTGAGTTTCAACGCCGGCAGTGTCAAAGAAAAAATCCCATGCTAAAATCCCCGGCAATAAAGGAATACGAAGCTCTATCCAACTGTCAACCAATAAAAGCCCCTTGTTTTTAAATTCTGAATTCCAGCCCCTTCCAACAAACATTCCGTCTACTGCAAGCTGATTTGCGTTGTCAATAACAGGAGGCGTTCTGGAACCGTCCCAACGATGAGGCTGATGAAATAAAACTGAAATACCTGCATGAAACGCAAAAACTCCTTTAAAGCTCCATGTCTCCGTTACCGGAATATTAAATAATGTGTGAAATAACTGGAACTTTGTTTCGCTTCTCATATAGTGTTCTCTTTCCGCGTCAAAAACTCCAAAAAGAGCCAGTCTCTGATAAAGATAAAAACCTTTTGACGGATCGTAAAAAATATCGCGCTGATCCAAAGCAAGTCCAAGCCATACTGAATTTCTTGGCGCCCATTCATTGTTTCCCGCTCTTAAAATTGGATCAAAAGGCCTGAATGAATCATCAAAATAATTATTAATTAATCCAAAACGTAAACCGCCTGAAATACTGAATCTACCCAATGGAGTCGCCCAGCGGTATCCTGTCGATAACCCAAGAGAGATATACCATTGTTCATACTGCATTAAATAATCTCTTGTCGGGTTCCTATTAAATCTTTCATATTCTTCGAATGAAGTAAAACCGTCAGGAAATGCCCATTCTTCATCGCCTTCAAAGAAAGGAGCCTGATTATCCATTGTGGCAAGTCTTCTTGAATAGTTAGCTGATAAATCAATGCCAAGCGAAAGCGGAAGCCCAAACGCCCATCTGTGCATATAATTAAGAGCAATGGAGCTTGTGTCTACTACTGATGAATTTAATTCCACTCCCAGTTCATTTCCGCTTCCTGCAATATTTCGGTCATTCCATTTAATAAGACCCGATATCGGGAATGTATCAGGATCTGCGCTTCCTGAAAAAGTTATTCCAAACTGCACGTCTATTGTCGGCTGTTCTTCCACAGTAAAGACTAAATCCATAAGATATTCAGCGCTTCCCGGAGGCGTATCCGGAACAACAACGGAAAAATACTGAAGATTATAAAGGTTTGTCATGGCTTCCATAATTTTTGTTCTGGAAAAAACATCCCCCGGCTCTAATGGTATTTCTCTTAAAATTACGTCTGTTTGGGTTTTTTCATTGCCTACAATAATTATATTTTCTATGTATGCCCTGCTTCTTTCTACAATAGTTACGTGATATGAAAGAGTATGGGCCTGCGGATTTCTGTTTGGAGCCCTGTTTATTGAATTAAAAATATAACCGTTTTCAAAATACAGATTTGCAACCCGCTGCAAATCCATTTCTACTTTTGTCATATTTACAATTTCGCCTTCTCTGGAAGAAACAAGCCTGTTAAGCTGATCAGATGTAAAAATTACGTTTCCTTCAAATGTAATTCCTGCAAATCTGTATTCGCTTCCTTCCTCTATCATAAAAGTAAGCGTTAAATTTGTTCCTTTATCGTCGCTTTCAAATGAGCGCGTAACGTCTCTTACCACAGCGTCGATATATCCGCGATCATGATAATATCTTGTTACAGCTTCCCTGTCTAATATTAATTTAGATTCCTGAAATGCGCCGTCCTGCAAAAGCGATCTTCTTTTTAATGAAAGCTGACCCCTTAACGTGTTGCTGGAAAATCTTGTGTTCCCTTGAAAATTAATGGCAGAGATTGAAATTCTTTCATTCTCTGTTATGTGAAAATTAAGCGAGATAGTTGACGCGTTGATATTCACTTCTGTGACATTAACGGAAGCATTTGGATAGCCTTTCTCGACATATTTGCTGACGATTGCTTCTACGTCGGAGCGGACTTTTGCCTGATTGTGAATATCATTCACACGGGAGGTAATAACGTCCCTAAGCTCTGCCGCGCGAAGTCCTGAGTTTCCAATAAAATTAATGCGTCCTATTATGGGACGTTCAACTACGGTGAAATTAATAATTACTTCGTTTGACGTTTCAAAACGATGCAGGGTCGGCTCTATTTTATTAAAATATTCAAGTGCGTAAAGCCGCCCTTGAATTTCCCAAAAAATATTATAGTCAAATGCTCTGCCAATAAACGGATTCATTAAGCCGGTTAATTCCTGCTGAGAAACATTCACTAATCCGGTAAAGATAATCTGACGTATCGGTCTTCCCTGATACCAATTATCATCCTGACCTGTTTCCTGGGAAAAACCTGAAATGGCAGTCAGCGCAAGTAAGAAAGCAAAAACCCTAAACCTCATTAAAACTCCTAAAAAGACATACTCCAGCTTAGAGTAATTGAATTATCTGTGACCCATGATAATGGGTTATCCGGGGAACTTGGGAATAAATCCCAGCGGATATTTAAAAACGGACTTTGCAATTCGATTCCTATATCCGGTTCTAATCTTAAACCACCCAGAATATTACTGTTTTCATCATATCTCACTGTAAGCATGGAAGAAACAAACATATGCTGCCCAATATACTTACCTATAAAAACAGTTGTATTGTCAAAATAGTTACCAAATTGCCCCTGACCGCTGTTATTTGCAGACTGGGAATTAATTCCTGCGCCTGTAATGACAAAATTCTGAACAAACTTACTCCTAAAGCTGAACATGTCCAGCCCCAATGAATCCCTGACCAAACGTTCAAATTGACGTAAAAACACAACTTGCGCAAAAACATCCGAAGTCAACAGCAGTTGAACGGCAAGATCGGTGGAATTAACCAGAAGACGCATCTGGTCTGTTGCATCTTCTCCTCCTTCCAGAGTATTGAAATTCTGCCCTAAAATAGAATAAATTTCAAGCTGTGTCAAACTGGGACTTGCTTCAAAACGCGGTTGAAAGCTTAAAAGAGGCTGGTTTTCAACAATCAAAGATATTGTAACAGGTCCTGTTTCAGTACGTTCCCTTATTTCCGCTCTTGTGCTGAATTTTGGGTTAAATTGCGTTTCGTTTTCTCTTAACACAAGATTCCCCTGCCTTATAAAATAACTCCTGTCCAGGTAATACAGTTCGCCCGACCTTACCTTGATATCACTGTTTATCGAAAACTGGCCGGCAGCCGTATCGGAAGAAACATGAATAACTGTGCCTAACTCAGGATTTGCCCTGATAATTGGATTTGTTATTGGCCAGATAAATTCTACCTTTGAGCCTGTGGTAATTGTTAATTCTACATAGGAATTTATTTGATTTCCTGTTTCTTCGCTTAAAGAAGCCATATCTTCAACATTTATTCCCATTTCCGCATCATTTGTAAATAAACTTCCTGTAAACTCAAATAATTGATTTATGCCGTCAAGCGTTAAATTTAAATTGCCGGAAGCGTTTCCATTTGCCAAAAATCCCGTAATGTTAAAGTCGTAAGGAACCGGACTTTCCCTTGGAATATTTATATCAAGACCGACATTTATCGGCGCCCAGTTCTGGAAGAAGAGCCATCCTTTTACATTTCCTCCTCCTAAACCGCATAACACAGATGCAGGACCAAAAGACATTTCATATCCTTCGGCGATTATTGTAAACGGCACAACTTTTATTTCATCTCCCAAATAATTCGGAACCATAAGACGCATGCTTGTTCCGATACCGGAACCGAAAAATTCAGGATTAATTAATGGTCCGCGTATATCCATCTGTCCTGTAATATATCCGCCTGAAATATTAAAATCTTTATCAGGAGCTGTCATTGAATATAATGCTGAAAGATCGATAAAGAAATTATTGCATGATGAATCAAGGATGCCTTCTTTTAAAGTGCCTACAAAAGTTCCGCGAACCGGCATTGGAGCCGAAAGTCCAAGAAAGAAATTTCCCGAGTTATCCATTTCCAGGCGAAGCATGTCATTAATGCCGCCATTTATTGATATTGCCCTGTCAACTCCTGAAAATTCAAAAACAAATCTTTCCTGCCGTAAATTGCCGTATTGTACGTCCCTTATTAAAAGCGTTCCGCTGAAATTATTAATTATTTGCGCAATTTCAAACCACGAAGCAATCTCTTCAAAATGAGCGTTTAGCTGAATACTGGCTTCTATATCCTTGTATAACGTACTGCCGCTTATATCCGCTCTTGTTTTTGCAAACCCTTGAGTTCGTGAAACCTGAAGTTCCGGCAATACGGATTTAATTCCGCCGTAATCAAGATGAAGATTTCTTACCAGTAATTCATCATTATTAAAAACCATTCCAACGGAAGCGTTCATAAGTTCGTAATTTACCCTTGTTTTTAAAGACGCAAGATTTATTTGCGCGTTAAATGAATCAATGGATTCCCAGATTAAATTAACATCTCCGCTTATTGTAACAGGGTTTAAACTGTTAACAAAACGATTAATGTGCATATTGGAAATTGCCGCGCGTAACGATATTTTTTCGTCTTTTAAAGAGCCTTCCAGATTATAATATTCACCGCCTTCATAGCCGTCCGTAATATTCACAATGAATTCCAGATAAGAAAAATCATTGTCCCACGAAAAATCCGCGCTTCCTGCAAGAATTCCAACATTGTCGTAATATAATATTTCCCTGAAACTTGCTCCATCCTGATCTGCAGAACCTGAAACGCGTAAAAATTCCCTGTAATCTCCTGTTTCAAGTCCGCTTGCCGTAAACCGGCTTATGTCAAGATTCCAAAAATCAATAGAGCTGAAACGTACTGTGCTGTAAAAATTTAAATTTACATGCTGCGAACCTGCCGGTATCGGGAAATCTATTCCTTCAATGTAACCGGATAATCCGCCTGAATTATCTATATTGCCGTAAATATAAAGACCGTTAGGGTCGCGGACAATTAATGTCGTCCTGTCTAAAACCTGTCCGTCAACATTCCATGCCAAATCTAAATAATTCGCGTTTACAATAAAATTAAGATCCAAAGGATTGGAAAAATCAACATTTGCAGAAACTAAAAAATCATTTTCTTTATTTTTAAATACACCTTCGCTTAAAATAAATTTTCTATCTGTGCCGGAAATTGAAAGCATTCCTTCTGTTTCGCCTAGATTAAAATTAATGGAAGGAGCGTTATAAATCATGTTGATAAAATCCGTAGAAAAGAAAATATCTGTGCTTACTTTAGAGTTTTGAAGAAAAGTCCTGCTTACAACTGAACCTGCCGGAATATAGGTAAAAGGACGAAACATTTCCGTTAATTCAAAAATAGACATTTCATCAAGGGTAAAAGACGCTTCCATATGCCTTGGATTTTTGCTGTATACTGCGTCCATAAAGACAATACCTGTTTCTTTGGAAAAAACAGAAACTAAAACGCTTACATCCTTTTGCGAAGGATAGATATTAATGTCAATATTTTCTATCTGCGCCTGCGCAGCTTCAACATTTTCTGCGGTTATATTTATTTCACTTGCGCGGCTGTTTATATTAAAGTTTGCGTTTAAATCATCATTTCCGCTTAAACTAAAACGATTAAAAGATAATGTTCCAAAAGGACGAAGAGGCGTTATGCCGATATATCCAGAAAATCCAATTCTCCCCTGAAAGAATCCTCTTTTTGCCGTATTTTCAGACGCGCATATAGAAAAATTTCTTACGTTTATTCTTTGATTATCCGCGGATAAAACAACTGTAAACGCGTCAGTTAAAGGCGCAGTATGTGAAGCGGGAAAATTTCCGCCGTTAAAATCCGCATTAAAGTTTACTTTTCCATCTTCCAGTTTTATTGACGAATTGCCGCTTATATTAATATCCAAAAGATGCCTTGGAAAAACAAAATGATCAGAAAAAGAAATTTTATCCGTTATTTTTAAATTATCAAGATTTACAGACGCGTTTATATTTTCATTTGTTAAATTATACTGAAAATGAAAAGAATTGCCGGTTTCATCATGCTGGAAGAATTTAATGCCTGAATCATCATAGATTAAATCAATATTAAACGGAAGAACAGAAAATAAAACGCGCGCGGCATTTTCGTTGTTCACAGGAATATAAAAAAAGGATTCGTTTCTTGAAAATTGCTCCTGTTCCAAACAGTTTATATAATTAAAAGAAACCGACGCTTTTCCATTTTGTAAATTACTGTCGCTGCTTCCATTAATGCTTAAATCTGTCCTAATTATCATTGTCTTTTCAAATAAACCGCCTTGCTTTAATTCTCCCGATAAATTTCCGGCAATAAATATTTTATCTTCTTCTTCGCGGATATTTAAATTTATGTTTTCCGCGCTGTATATTGAATCTTTATTAATAAGAAAAAAACTTCCATTCTGTATTCTATAATTTGCATCGCTTGGAAAATATTGGGAAATTTTTTGGAGCATATCGCTTTCTTTTTCTTTTTCATCGGATTCTAAAAGAGAAAGCAGCTTATCAAGAACATCTTTATCCTTTTCCATGTCTATTTTTATTAATGGTCTGTCTATTAAAACCGTATGTATAAACGCTTTTTTATTCATCAATAACTCTACAATAGAAAAATTAACCGCTATTTTTGCCGCAGAAAAAAGCGTTTCTCCTTCTTTAGAAAATCCAAGGCTTCTTATTTCCAACGAATTTATAAATGACGGGCGAATGGACGCGTAATGTATTTCCATTCCGGTTATTGTTTCCATTTCATGGATTAAATTGTCGCGGATATCCTGAAACTTTTGAATAATCAATGCTTGTAACGGCTGCATGGTAACAACGGAAAGCCCGATAAGGCCTAAAAAAATGAGAATTTTTACATAGAACGAACGGGGCAGAATCCTTTTCCCGTCCTTCACAACAAAAATAGACAATGGTATACCTTGTATTTAATTGCTTTCTATAATTATAATACTTTTACAGGCAAAAAGTCACACAAAATCTGACAAATATTACGGAGAATGACAAAAAATGAATAAAGAAGGGCAAATAATACCGAATTTCCTTGTTTTTGAAGGAGGAGACGGCAGCGGCACAACTACTCAGTTAAATATGCTTGCCGAACAGTTAAAAAAGCATGGAAAAAAGGAATTTTTTCCAACTTTTGAACCGACAGACAGGCAAATTGGCAAATTAATCCGCTGTGCATTAAAAAAAGAAGTAGAAATTGAACCACAAACCCTTGCTTTTTTATTTGCTGCAGACAGAAATGAGCATTTATATGCGCCTGACGGCATTTTAGCTCATGTAAACAATGGAGAAATTGTAATAAGCGATCGATTTGTTCTTTCTTCTCTTGTTTATCAAGGTATTGAATGCGGCGAGGAACTTCCAATTCTGTTAAATTCCCGGTTTGGCATTCCTGAACTGACCATTTTTTTAGATATTGACCCCAAAATAGCCATGGAAAGAATGAAAGGACGCACTTCTCTGGAAATTTATGAATACGGCGAATTCCAGGAAAAAGTGCGCGAAAAATATAAAGCCATAATCCATGAATACCGCGCTTGCGGCGCACGTGTAGAAATTATTGACGCTTCCCAAAGCGCGCAGGATGTTTTTTCCAGGGTATGGAGCATTGTCCTTGAAATGCCGATATTTAATTAATGAAAATTGTTCGAAACGCCTTATTAAGCCTTCTTGTTCTTTTGGCGACAGCAGCGCCTTTAAACAGCTATTACGTTACGTACAAAGAGCAGTTTTACAGGCTCTTTCATGTTCATTTGATTCAATACCCGGATGATTCCATGGAAAATATCTATTGGCTTGAACGTGCAATTGCCGCGCCTTTTGCAAATCCGCTGTATGCGCTGGCTCTTATAGAAAATGAAATTCAATGGGAAAGATACCGCTATCTTTTTAATATGCATCTTCATATCAAATTGATCGAACAATACCTTTTTTTAGGGAATAAATACAACAAACGAAATGCTTACTTTTACAATGCTCCATGGCGTGACCAGAATCTTGAAAGCCTTGAGATGGCTGAGCAATGTTACCGCACTGCTCTTCTCTATTGGGAAGAAGCGGCATCCTGGGCGGCAAGAGCAAACGAAAGGCGTTTTAGGTGGATTAACCTTCCCCGTGTTCAATTCTGGCAGGATGAAGCTTTCAGAATCGAAAACGGCACTTTAAATTACGCAAGAACAATTAACAGAGAACTTCAGTTTTTACAGACTGTACGAGAAAGGTTCCAGGCAATGGATACTCATTTTGTAATAAATGATACTTCCGAGGCTAATTGATGTATTCTTAAAGCATATACTTAAATATATTTTTATTACAAAAGTATTGACGAAAAACTGCCATAGGCATTATCAATAAAGCAGACTGCGTGCAAGCATAACATAAAAACCTTTGCTAAGAGTCTGCTACGGAGCCTAAGGTCTCCTTCGCAGGGAACGGCAAAAATGGTTTTTATGCCACGCTCGCTCCCAGCCTGCCTTTTTTTTAAACCATGCCTAATGTCAGAATTTACGCCTCTGCCTTTATATTAATTTACACAAACCTTTTTATCTGCGCTCTTTCAAGTAATTATTTAGCTCATGTGTGAAATTATAATGAAAAGTAGCCACGCCCACTCCCAGTCTGCTATAATTAAATTGACTGGTAATAAAAAAAAATATCGAACAATAGATTCTTCTCCGTGAAAATCAAGTAAGGAGCCTCTCGCCAAGGAAGAAGAAGAATTTTTACCACGAACGACACCAATAAGCGCCTTTGGCACTTTCACGAACCTGCTGTCCGAAATCTTTTCTTTCTCCATGCTATACCTAAAAATATCTGTTAGCTGACATAGAGAATTCATGGGAAAAGGGTAAAAACTTCGTACCAAGACCTCTGTGGAACTCCGTGTACTCCGTGTTAAATTCTTGGGTTTTCCCTCCGTGAAAAACCGTGGACAATGGAAACAGCTTACCGGTTATCAAAGTCCTGCGATTTCTTCCAAAGATAGCCCTGTGATTTTTTGTACGAACTCAGGCGTTGAACCCTCTGCAAGCAAGTTACGCGCAATGGTGAGCTTTTCTTCGGCTTGACCTTCTGCACGACCCATTTCAATGCCGTCTTCGATTGCCTCTTCACGGATGACTTCTCTTTCTAGTTCTTGATTATATTCATAATAAAGCATATTTATTACCTCCGTTCCGTGCTTCTCTAGGTACTCTTTAAGTATATCATGTTCCCGACAATATTTCACCGCTTCTTTTATCGCTTTTAATAGGTCATTGTATTTATCCATAAACTCCCGAACTTTAGAAACAAAGATACTGTATTCGGACAGCTTTCGGCAGCGATTTACGATTTCACAGTTCTTGCCTTCGTTGATGTTTAAGACTTGAACTTCCAACTCTAATAAAGGATGAGATTTCTTAGAAAGACCTAATTCCTTAGGGTTCTCAAAAAGATCAGAGAGCTTTAATGTCGCCTTGTCGGGATAAGATTCGACACCGTCATACAATACATAAAACTCAGGATAAGGGATGGACACTTTTTTCCCTGAATAAATGTTTTTCTCCTTAACCATTTGTTTGTAGGTTTCTGCCATGTACATCAAGAGCCTCAGTGCCATGTTAGGGTTAACAGTACTCTGATGCTCTATCAATACAACGAGTTTGGAGCCTACCAAAAATGAGATATCGTTATAGATATCCCTGATAAGCACATTTTCCAGCGTGTTAATAGAAATGGGTACATCATCGGGAAGCGAAATGCCTCCGATTGCGCCGTACAACTCTCGAAGAAGATCGGAGTCGCTGAACAGCGAAGTAAAGATACTGTCCTTGTAAGTTCTGTTTAAGTTCATAAATTTACCTCATAAAGATAATTTTCCCGAGGCGTCAAAAGATACCCGGCAGAAAACCTTCAAAAACATGAAGATTTTCATACCATATATGGCACGAGAGTGGCGTTTTGCTTTAGCGAAAACGAAAGAATTTTAAAAAAAGTGATTTTTTTTGAAGCAGCTTAGGAAAAATTTACCACGAACTAACGCGAACAAGCGCCTTTGGCGCTTTCACGAACATAGTCCGAGATTTTTTATCTATCAAAGTTATATTTTTTTCATGAGGTTAGTTATTTTATTTCTTTAGTTAAAGCGTATCCCCGAAAATTTATTTGGAACTTGCAGAAATAAAAATGCTATTTACTTGTCTTCTTTTTCCATGCGGCGTTAATTTTGGCTTTTTCTTCTTTGGAAATATTTGCCGTTTTTGTCGGATCCGACGCATGTGAGCCAAAGGCAACATTTTTTAGTTTTGGCGCCGGAAGTTTATCAAAGATTTCCTGGAGTTTGTGAGCTACGGCGTTATATTGACCGGTTAAATACAGATCGGATGCATGCTGCATTGCAAGGTTCTTGTATTCCCTGATTCCTGCCGCAACTTCGTCTCTGTCTTTACAGTTCTTATATTTACTTACTTCTGCTTCTACATTTAACATTTTCCCACCCTCTTATAAATGTTTTTAAGTCTTGAGTATTATACCATACCGCAAATATTACGTCAATATTCAAAACAATTCCCCCTGCAGCGCTTCTTTTTTAGCAATTTGATTCGTTTTGATTAATTCCAAAAACCCGTCTTCATCGATAATAGGGATTCCAAGCTCATTTGCTTTTTTGTTTTTTGAAGAGCCTGAGGACGGGTCGTTTGTAACAAGGTACGAAAGTCCTTTTACAACCGAGGTTTTTACCTGCGCGCCCAAAAGCTTGATTTTTTCTTCCGCCTCTCCCCTCTTCATTGTTTTTAGCTCTCCTGTAAAGCAAAACGATTTCCCGCGCAGGGGCTGCGTTTCTTCGGATGGGGGAGGCGCTATCGAAATAATGTTTGTATTTAAAACGCTGTCCATTTCTTTCTTACATTCTTTTAAACCTTCTACAATGACGTTTGCTGTTATTTCGCCAAGACCGTAAACAGAAGCTAAATCCGCGGCAGTTGCATTACGAAGCTTTTCAAGGGTATCAAAACCTGCGGCGGCAATTTTTTCCATTGTTGTTTCGGCTATGCCTTCAAAGTCAAAACCTGCGGCAAAAGCCGCAAGCGAAAGCTCCCGTTTTGTTTGAATGTAGCGGATAACCTTTTCTGCGGAAAGCTTTCCCATTCTGTCGTATTCAGAAAGTTCTTCCGCCTTTAAATCGTACAACTCGTGAATATGCCTTACATTATTTTCAAATAGCTGCTTTATAAGTTTTTCGCCAAGTTCGCGGATATCAAGCACCGACACCCATTTTTCAAGCCTGTGCAATAAACGCTTGGGGCAATCCGGATTTGGACAATAAAGTCTTGTGCCTGCGTCTACAAGATCAGTTTTGCAAGTGCCACATTTATTTGGAAATTCAATTTCTTTTGTTTCTTCTTCCGATTGAACAGGAGCCAATCCTTCTATCTTTGGGATTATTTCGCCGCGTTTTACTACACACACACTTGAGCCTAATTTTAAGCCCATCGCGCGAATCATGTCAGGATTGTTAAGATTTGCGCGTTTTACGTTTGTTCCTGCAAGACGAACAGGATCAACAACGCCGATTGGCGTATATGTCGCGCCCGATTCGCTCCAGATAACCTCGCGAAGAATACTGAACGCAGTTTCAAGTTCAAACTTAAATGCAATTTGTTTTTCCGGGCGCGCTTTTCTTAAATCAGCCATGTCGGTTTCAATGTCTTTTACCACAAGCCCGTCTATGTCAAAAGGAAGCGTATCTCTTTTTTTTGAGACATCATCGCGGTATTTTAAAATATCATCGATGCAATTGTAAATCTTTGTTTCTGTTGTTTCAAAGCCGCATTTTTTTAGCCATTCAAGTTTTTTTAATTCGTCTGTAAAAAAATTATCGTTATCTAAAGCCGAAGCGTCATAGACAATTAAGTGCAAATCTTCGCATCCTTCGCCGTCTTTGCGCCTCATTATGCCGTTAGCTGCATTACGGCAGTTTGCCTTGTCTGGGTATTTATTTTCCCAAACGGAATGCGTCATTATTACTTCGCCGCGCACTCCTCCTGTAAAGGGAACGTCTAATTTTTGCACTGTTCCTTTCATGCGAATTGCATTGGCTGTAATTTCATCGCCTGTGATGCCGTCGCCGCGCGTAACAGCTTTAATAAGCTTTCCTTTTTCATATTGCAATTCAAGGCTCGCGCCGTCAAGTTTATACTGGACAAGAAATGTAATGTCTTTTTTTTCATTTTTATTGGCGATTTGTTTTTCCGCCCATTTGATAAATTCCTGATGATTAGAAGCCTTATCCTGGCTTCCCATTGGAATCAAGTGGCGCGATTTTGGGAAGCCGTCAATATCAGGGCCTGTGCCTACTTTTTTTAATACATCGCTTTTTGGATTTAATTCTTTTAATTCATCCCAAAGAAGATCAAACTCTGAATCGGAAATCTCAGCTTCGCCGCTGTAATAAGAAGCTTGATATTTAATAATGAGTTTTTCTAATTCTTTTATTCTTTTTTCTTTGACGACCATAATTGTATTATATCATGATTGCTTGCTTCTAAAGTAGATGATGGAACAGAACAATGCGGTAAGAGGCATCGCAAATAAAATACCAAAGCTTCCCGCAAGAGCCTGAAGGATTTCTACGGCGATAAGCTCACTGTTAAAAAGACCAAGTAAGGATTGGGAAATCATGCTTAGCAATAAAACGGCTGTTAACGAACTTCCGATATACGCAAGAATCAATGTGTCAGCCATTGTTCCCATAATGTCTTTTCCGATATTTATTCCTGATTTAAAAAGCTCTTTAAAAGTAATATTTTTTGCTTTTTCTTTTACTTCCCAAAGCGCCGATGCAAGAGAACTTGAAACGTCCATTACAGCTCCCATAGCTCCTATAATAATCCCGGAAAAAATTATTGCGTTTAAATTTAAATTAATATCGCCCGGGAGACTTACCAAATACCGCGAATGCTCATTTATTCCCGTTAAAGACATTAATCTGTCCATTATAATTGCTATAAGACCGGAGAGCATAACGCCTGCCATACATCCTGCGATAGAGGAAAAAGATTTTTTATTATAACCCATTATAATTAAAGGCGTTGTCACAATATTATAAATACAGACAAGTATCGACATTAAATAAATATTTTTTCCAGATAAAATTGCCGGAACAAAAATCGCGAATACAGAGATACATGTTAAGACTAAAGAAAGAACGGTGTTAAAACCTTTTCTGCCGCCAAAGACAAGAAGGCATAAAACAAAAAGAATTCCTAAAATTAAAAGCCAATTAACGCGTAAATAACCTTCAAAATTCCATGTAATAAAATTATTAATTAAAAGTACAGAATCGCCTGCCTTTACTTCTTTTAGTCTGTTTTTGGATAGAGAAGAAAAATTCTGCTCGGCTTTAAGGACATCGCCTTTTTTTTCTCCGTTTGTTACAAGAGCGTCAAAAATAATTTTTTTTCCGGGCATCATGGAACCCATCAGCTCATCGTACTCGGGAGTTATTTCTTCAACAATCCTTATTACTTTTGCCCTTACTATTTCATTTTTTGTATTGTGAATGCTGCTTATTCCGCCGCTTATCGCATAATTATGTCCGACAACAAGGAGTAAAACAGAGAAAAAAATGGTAATTAAATAAGGAATCGATATTCGAATCATTTTTACACGTTACGCACAACCCGAAAACCTGTATAGAACATGCGGAAGGTCGGTCTGTTTCCAAATCTGTATGCGCTTCTGCACCATTCAGGCACAAAGTCAAAGCAACCGCCGCGATAAACGCGTCCTCCTCTCGGGCTTGATGCAGGTCCTATTGGGTCTACCTTAGGTTCTGCCGTATACGGCGCAAACCAGTCCCAGCACCATTCAAGGACATTGCCGTGCATATCAAAAATTCCCCATGCATTGGGAGCCAGCTGTCCGACAGGGAAAGTGCGGCGGCTTCGGTAGTCGTTTTCTATAACAACAGAATTACCCCTGTGCCAGCCGGCTTCATCTGCGGAAGTTCCGCTGTGAAAAGGCGTTGTGGTTCCCGCTCTGCATGCGTATTCCCATTCAGCCTCGGTTGGCAATCGGTATCCGTTTGCGGTTCTGTTCCATGTAACATTTGTTCCTTCGACCGTATAAACAGGAGTTAAGCCCTCGGCAGTACTTCGCCTGTTGCAGTATTCAATTGCCTGATTCCAGCTTACAAAATCGACAGGATGGTTCATCATATTTCTATGCTGGCTGGGATTTACTCCCATAACCGCAAGGTATTCCGCCTGTGTGATGGGATACCGGGATATAAAAAAGGGACTGACAGTAACCTGATGCTGAGGACTTTCGTCTGTCATGTGTCTGCCGGGCTCATTTTCGGGGCTTCCCATGAGAAAAGTCCCTCCCTGTACCCGAATCATGGTATTTTCCACCTGCTGCGCAATCGCTATTTGAAGAGTCAGCGCGCCAACAATCAATACCGAAATTAAAAGCCTTACGTTTTTCATGCTATAATTATACATATATATATAAACAATGCCAATAGGCGGGAAAAGTTACATTTTTACCTCTTTTTCATTTGCTTTTTGGAGCGTATAATAACACATGAGTGTTTTTGAGATTTATGTAGAAAAAAGACCTGAATATGCCGAGGAAGCGCTGTCTGTTGCCGCAGACTTGCGCCTTGGGCTTCAATTAGAAAAAATCGAAAAGGTACGTGTAATAAACCGATACTTTGCGCAGGGGATTTCTTCGCATGATTTTGAGAACGCAAAAAACACGATATTTTCAGAGCCTCCTGTAGATATAATTTATGACGAACTTCCTTCGTTAAGTAATTCATTAATCTTTGCGGTTGAATATCTTCCGGGACAGTTTGATCAGCGAGCGGATTCCTGCGCTCAATGTATCTCTCTTGCAACCGGAAAAGAACGGCCAAAAATTCATTCTTCAAAAATTTATGCAGTTTACGGAAATATAAGCGATGATGATTTTTTACGCATTAAATCGTGGCTTATAAATCCTGTCGAAAGCCGCGAAGCTGTTTTTGAAAAACCAAAAACCCTTCTTGTAAATTATCCAAAACCAAAAGACGTTGAGTTTTTAAATGATTTTATTTCGTTATCAGAAAACGAGCTTGATAAATTACGCGGCTCTTTAAACCTTGCAATGGACTTGCAGGATATGCTGTTTTGCCAAGCTTATTTTCGCGATGAAGAAAAACGCGATCCTTCGATAACAGAAATTCGCGTGCTTGACACATACTGGTCCGATCACTGCCGTCACACTACATTTCTAACTGAATTAAGCAACGTTCAAATCGAAGATAAAACAATCAGCGAAAGCTACGAGAATTATTTAAGTTTACGTGACAAATTGGGAAGCCTTAAAAAACCTGTTACGCTTATGGACATTGCGACAATCGGCGCAAAGGCATTTAAGAAAAACGGTTTGCTCCCTGATATCGACGAATCAGAAGAAATAAACGCATGCTCTGTAAAAATAAAAGTTGATGTTGACGGAAAAGACAAAGACTATCTTTTAATGTTTAAAAACGAAACGCACAATCACCCGACGGAGATTGAACCGTTCGGCGGAGCTGCAACTTGTCTTGGCGGAGCCATAAGAGATCCGCTTTCGGGGAGATCTTTTGTTTATCAGGCGATGCGCGTAACGGGAGCCGCAAATCCCCTTCAAAACGCATCGCAGACGCTTCCGGGAAAATTGCCGCAAAGAAAAATTTGCCGCACTGCTGCCGCAGGATACAGTTCTTACGGAAACCAAATTGGTCTTGCAACAGGCCATGTTCATGAAATTTATCACCCGGGTTATGCAGCAAAGCGAATGGAAATAGGCGCCGTAATTGGAGCCGCTCCCGCCGAGAATGTTGTGCGAAAAATACCGCAACCTGGAGATGTTGTTGTTCTTCTTGGCGGAAGAACGGGAAGGGACGGAATCGGAGGAGCGACAGGTTCTTCTAAATCGCACACTCAAGTTTCATTAGAAACCTGCGGCGCAGACGTGCAAAAAGGAAATGCGCCGGAAGAGCGGAAACTTCAGCGTCTTTTCAGAAATCCAAAAGCTACGCGTCTTATTAAACGCTGCAATGATTTCGGCGCAGGAGGGGTAAGCGTTTCTGTCGGCGAACTTGCAGATGGACTTATAATTGATTTGGATAAAGTTCCCAAAAAATACGAAGGCCTTGACGGAACAGAGCTTGCGATAAGCGAAAGTCAGGAAAGGATGTCGATTGTCATAGATAAAGAAGACGCGGACGATTTTTTTGTTTTAGCAGACGCGGAAAATCTTGAAGCAAGCGTAATAGCGGAAGTAACGGAAGATGCGCGTCTTGTAATGAACTGGAACGGTAAAAAAATCGTAAATCTTTCGCGCAAATTCTTAAATTCAAACGGCGCAAAAAAATACGCTAAAGTTTTAATTGGCGATCAAGGATCGATTATCAGTTTTCAGGGAGCAGGTTTTAAAACGGGGGAAGATCTAATAAAATTTATTTCAAGCCTTAACATTTGCTCGCAAAAAGGGCTTGTCGAACGTTTTGATTCATGTATCGGGCAAGCGACGGTTGTTTCTCCTTTCGGCGGAAAAAACCAATTAACACCCGCGCAGACAATGATCGCAAAAATCCCTGTGCTTGAAGGGGAAACAAATACCTGTTCGTTAATGTCTTGGGGTTTTTGCCCTGAAATTTCTTCCATAAGCCCGTATCACGGGGCAATTTTTTCTGTTGTTCATTCAATTGCAAAATTAATCGCCTCGGGGGGAAGCAGAAAAAAATGCTATCTTTCGTTTCAGGAATATTATGAAAAGTTACGCGACGATCCTATTCGCTGGGGAAAACCTGTCGCGTCTCTTTTAGGCGCTCTTGACGCCCAGCTTGGATTGCAAACTGCGGCAATCGGCGGAAAAGATTCAATGTCAGGAAGTTTTTCTTTAAAAGACGGAAACGATATTGACGTTCCGCCTACTTTAGTTTCTTTTGCAGTTTCTACAGCGAAAATCGGCAATATCGTTACGCCTGAATTTAAAAATTCGGAAAGCTTTGTTTATTTGATTAAACCGCCATTTTCTGCTTATGAAAAACCCGATTTTTCTGCTCTTTGCGAATATTTCGATAAAGTAGAAAAGTTAATTACAGATAAAAAAATACTTTCTGCATGGGCAATAGGAACAGGCGGAACAAGCGAAGCTGTAATAAAAATGTGTTTCGGCAACGGCGTTGGCTTTACATCAGAAACTGAGTTAACAGCAGGCGAAGGATTCGGCGGTTTTGTGGTTGAAACTGATGAAGAATTTTACCACAAACCACACGAACAATCACAAACCGTTGAATTCAATTTATTGGGACGTACTACTTCTGAATATGCGCTTAAAACGCCGTCTTATAAAATAGATATAAATGAACTGCAAAACGCATGGGAAAATACGCTTGAACCTGTTTACCCATATCTTACCAAACAAGAAGGAAAAACTGAAAATTTTCTTTTTAATTCAAAAAGTTCCTGTTCGTGTGGTTCGTGGCAAAAAAATAATAAGCCAAAATTTGTGATTCCTGTTTTTCCGGGAACAAATTCAGAATATGACAGCGCAAAGGCAATAGAAAAAGCCGGAGGAAAAGCGGAAATATTTGTTATTCGCAATTTAACTTCCGATAAAATTATGGAAAGCGTAAATGAATTTGAAAAAATCCTTCGCAGTTCGCAAGTTTTATTTTTACCGGGCGGTTTTTCCGGCGGAGATGAACCCGACGGCTCCGGGAAATTTATCACGGCATTTTTAAGAAACGGCGCGATAGCAGACGCCGTGATGGAGCTTTTAAATAAAAGAGACGGACTTATTCTTGGTATCTGCAACGGGTTTCAAGCGCTTATCAAATTGGGTCTTGTTCCTTACGGCGAAATAAGAAGCATGACGGAAGACTCCCCCACCCTAACTTATAACGCCATTGGCAGACATCAATCTACGCTTGTAAATACAAAAATTGTCTCGAATAAATCGCCGTGGTTATCACACTTAGAGCTTGGAACAAGCTACATAGTGCCTATTTCTCACGGCGAAGGACGCTTCGTTGCAAAAGAATCTGTAATACGCGATCTTGGCGCTAACGGGCAAATAGCTACGCAGTATACGGACTTTGACGGAAACGCAAGCTATGATATACGCTTTAACCCGAATAATTCTGATTTTTCTATCGAAGGGATTACCTCCCCTGACGGAAGAGTTTTCGGGCGCATGGCGCATAACGAACGCTTCGAAGACGGATTGTATAAAAATATACCCGGCATCCGCAAAATGGATATATTCTCTGGCGCAGTGAATTACTTTTCTTAATCCATGCTAATCCGTGAAAATCCGTGGACTTTAATGTTTAAAGTGTCTGGTACCGGTAAATACCATTGCGATTCCGTGTTTGTTGCATTCTTCGATGGAAAGATTGTCGTTCTTTGATCCGCCCGGCTGAATAATCGCTTTAATACCCGCTTTTGCCGCTTCCTCTACGATGTCTGCAAACGGGAAAAATGCATCGGATGCAAGAACCCTTGCAGGATTGCCGTCTATCCACGGGCTTCCGCCTGTATCTGATGTTTCCTGTAATGATTCCGCCAATGCATTGGCGCTTCGCTGAATCGCCTGTTTTGTCGGCCATATGCGGTTAACCTGTCCGCCTCCAATGCCTGTTGCCGATTCTTCTTTTACAAGCATTATCGCGTTTGATTTTACAAAAGTTACGGCTCTCATGCCGAAAACCATGTCGGCAATATCCCTTTCTTCTGGCTTTGTTTTCGTTACGACTTCCCATTTTTCTAAAAACTTTCTGTCTGTCTGCTGAACCAAAACGCCTCCGTCTACTGCAATCAATTCATGCGTTTCTTTCGGCGCTTTTTTTAATTTGATTATGCGAAGATTTTTTTTATTTCGCAAAATTTCAAGAGCTTTATCATCAAAATCAGGAGCGGCAACAATTTCTAAAAATAATTCGCCAAGCTTATAAGCTGTTGCCTTGTCTACCTTGCAATTGATTGCAATAATGCCGCCGAATATTGATGTGGGATCGCATGCGAATGTTTTATGGTATGCGTCAAAAAGATTGTCAGCTAAGGCGATTCCGCAGGGCGTATTGTGTTTAACTGCAACACAGCAGATTTTATTTTTGCTTATCGCAGAAGGCATTAATTTTTTTAATTCAGATTCGCCCGCAGGTTCCGTGCCGTCTGCAGGAAGACCAAAGGCGCAGGCTGCCTTCCATGCCAAATCGAGGTCTTTAATATTATTGTAACCAAGTTCTTTTCCGTTGAGCTGTTCCATGCCTTCAAGCACGCCCGGGCGATCGGCATTAAGATACAGCGCGCCTGACTGATGTCCGTTTTCACCGTAACGCAAAGGCTGTCCCATTTTTAAGGGAAGCGAAAGATACTTTGGATATTCTTCGTTTAATAGAAATCTTGAAATTGCAGCGTCATAGGCGGATGTCAAATTAAAAACCTTACCTGCTAATCTCCTTTTAAAATCCGCAGGAACTTTTCCTTTTTTTAATCCTTCCATTGCCTCTTCGTAATCCGCAGGGTCTGTTAAAACAATAACGTCATTATGATTTTTTGCGGCAGACCGAAGCATTCCGGGCCCGCCGATATCGATAAACTCGATTGTTTCTTCTGTAGAAAGACCTGCCTGCACTTTTTCAAAAAAAGGATAAAGATTAACACAGACTAAATCGATGGTTTCAAGGTTTAAATTTTTGAGTGTTTTCATGTGAGAATGAACGTCGCGGCGTGCCAAAATACCGGCATGAATCGCAGGATGAAGCGTTTTTACGCGTCCGTCCAAACATTCAGGAAAACCCGTAACTGCTGAAACATCTGTAACAGGGATTTTATTTTCCTGAAGATACTTGGAAGTCCCGCCTGTAGAAAGGATTTCCCAGCCCGATTTTGTCAAAAATGACGCAAGCTCAAGGATGCCTTCCTTGTAAAATACGCTGATAAGAGCTCTTTTTTTCATATTCCCCCCAAATCAATGAAATAATATATTGTTATAAATATTTTGTCAATTAAGGGATTTTGTATAAAAAGATATTTATCAGTGAAATTTTTGCCTTGATTATTTGTCAGGTATATGATATTATGTTTAAATGACAGAGCCAAAGGAACGAAAGAAAGCCTATCACAAACGCCTAAAAAGCGGTCTTTGCCCTAGATGCGGGGGTAAGGTTAATAAATCCAGCCCTTATAAAACCTGCGATGATTGCAGGGAATTTTACAGAAATTACCAAAGAGCAATTACAGAAACTGTTAATGAATTACGTAAAGAACGTTACAAACAGCGTAAAAAGAAAGGACTTTGCCCGCGCTGCGGAGTGCCGGTAGGTAAAAAAGCAAAAAATATTATTTGCGATAAATGTTTGAAAAAACAGTATAAAAATAATAAATAAAATGAAATCCGTATGTTTCACAGTTTAATTATAACGGTATTAAAAAAATTGATACACACCAGCCTTCAGTTCCGTTTGATGTTCTTACTTTTATCCAATGCCGATCAAAAGTAACGCCGTCATCGTATATATATCTTCTACCTACTTGAAGAGAAATTATTCTTTCTCCCCTGCTTAATACCCTGATTACCGAAGAATTTATATCATCGCTTTCTCTTAAATTTAATCGTTCGGTCGTAATATGCGAAAATTGCGTTCTTTTATGAACATTAAAGTAATAACTTCCAGTCCAGCTATATTCGCCCGGAAAAGATTCATGTTCGCTGTAGTCAAAAGTATATACCAAGTTTAAATTGGCTCTTAATAAATCATTTTTATTAAATAATAAAATTTCATTATTACTATAAACGTTGAATTCGACAATATAATGATCTATAACTTGCCTTATATTTGTATCTTCATCAAGCCCGGATAAAATACTAATACTTGGGAAGGGATTATTATTATTAGGCGTTAAATTATTACGTTGATATGTAAGATGACTATCGATATACCGCGATTCGCTGCTATTATACCTGATTGTAAAATAAATATTTTCTCCGCTTAAATTAATGATTTCCAGATACTTACCAGGACCTCCTGCAAATAAAACGGAGAGATTAAATAAAAATAATATCTTAAATATGTGTCTCACATCATGCGGCCTAGAAGACTCGAACTTCCATACCTCTCGGCACTAGCACCTCAAGCTAGCGTGTCTACCAGTTCCACCAAGGCCGCGAAACCT
>JGI24695J34938_10000507_pt1 | contig 37871 bp, 31 predicted proteins | sample TergutCo191P3_FD_34938 | JGI IMG/M metagenome (IMG submission 34938)
CAGCGGCAAAGTTGAACCTTCGGTTTGCCGTTTTTACTTTCCGGCAGCAGCAACCGTTTTAATTAAGCCTTCTTCAGTTATGAGGAAGGCTTTCTTTAAAATTGAACCGTAAGCGGCATTAAGGCTGGCGGGTTTCAGGAACTTTTAACGCGTTTAATATTTTCTGCCAGTTCTCTTTTGTTTTCTTTTTTAAAATCATGTTGTTCATGTTCCACCATCTTTTTTCGATTAGAAGCTCCCAGACAGGCGTTATGCGATAACCAAACTCGTCTGTGTAATCTGATATTGTCGAATTGTACAGGTCGATCAGTTTTTTTGTTAATTCCTCTATGGACCACGCCTTTGCGTGATTTTTCGCTTCCTCGGATTTTCTTGCGTACAGTTCCTTATCTTCCAAAAGCTCAAGAACCCTGCCTGTAAATTCCGCCGCGTCGTTCTTTACCATGAAGCCGCCGTTGTCGCCGCCCATTACGGTTAAAGTGCCTAAAGCGCCTATTGCCACTACGGGAGTGCCTGTAAGCATGGCTTCCAAAGTTACAAGCCCTTGTGTGTCTGTAAGGGAAGGGAATAAAAAGATTTCTGATACAGAGTAAACAAGAGCTAAATCCTTGCGATCGAAATATCCCGTAAAAACGCAGGTGTCTTCTATCCCGAGTTTGCGCGCTTCTTCTTTGTAATATTCAAGATCAGGACCGTTTCCCGCGATTAAAAGGATAATATCGGGATGTTTTGATAAAATTTCAGGAAGCATTTTTAATAAAAATCCGATATTTTTTTCTTTTCCTATTCTTCCCGCGAAAAGGAGGATGCGCTTGTTTTTTAATTTTGGGAAAAGCCTTTCCAGTTTTACGCGAAACGCGGCAACGTCTTTTTCTTCATGCTTAAAAAGATTTAATTCAATTCCTGTCGGAAGCATGAAGGGTATTATTTTTAATTTGTAGCGCATAATTGCCTGTTTAATCTGCGGCGTTGGAACTATTACCCTGTATGCGCGCCTTAAAACGCTTTTTAAAATTCCGCGTATTAAAAATTTTACAAAGAACACAGGAAGGAATGGAAAATAATTAGGACCGTAATCTTCCCACATGGTATGAAAGGTATAAACAATCGGCAGGTTGTGAGTTCTCGCGTACCAGATTCCAAATTCGGTTATCTGCATTTCGGTATTTATATGAATTATATCGGGGTTAAAAGCGTCAACCTGTTTAAATACCCAGTTCATCTTGTTGAATTTGGCGAGCCTGTCTTCCTTGGATACAAATGTCGGCAGGGAAGGAACTTTTACAATTATCGGCTCTTTTACTTTTGACGCGCTTTTTTGAAGTGATATAGGCGTATTACCGTCTTCGGGATACAAAGAACATACAATAAGAACATCGTGCCCTTCATTAATAAGAGCGCGCGAAAATGAATCTACTGATACGGTTACTCCATTGACTCTTGGCCAGAATGAATCCGTAAACATGGCTATTTTCATAAATACCTTTCTATATCAATTATGTTTCTATTTTGGTTTAGAATCAACTGTCAGAAATGGAGTTTATTCCGATTCAGGAACGCATATTTTCCCGTAATGCAGTTCTTTGGGCTGCACTCTGATTTTTAATTTTTTTTCCATTGCGGATAATAGGCGCATTTGCGTCTCATCGCCGATTGTGATCATCACGCCGCGCTTGCCCGCTCTTGCGGTTCTGCCGCAGCGGTGAATATACGCTTCGCCGTCGCCAGGGACATCAAGAGCGATTACGTGCGTTATGCCTTGTATGTCGAGTCCGCGCGCCGCAAGGTCTGTGGAAACAAGGGTTTCAATGCTTCCGTTTCTAAAGGAATCAAGCGCCGCCTTGCGATCGCTTCCCGAAAGCGGTTTTTTCCCGGCTTTGCCGAATAACCCCGCCGCCGCAATGTGATGATATTGAAGGCGCGAAAGGATCAAAGACGCTTCATCGCCGCGGCTTGTGAATACAAGCGTTTTGATGCGTTTCTTTTTGCCTTTAAGCGCGGATAAAAGCGATCTTAAGGTCTGATCCCTGCGGCGTTTTTCGCTGAAAATCGCCCAGTGTTCGATTTTCTCGCGAAGAATTTCATGATCCTGCGATTCTATAAATTCCGCCTGTTTCACGGCTATAGTTTCCAGTAATTTTTCATTGTTTTTTTTATTCATGGTTGCAGAGCAGGCGGTTGTTATAATCTTTCTGTTATTTTTTTCCGCATTGCGCATAATGATTTTACACAAATCGCGCGTATCATCGATCATCTCATCGCTTACAAGGCGGTCGGCTTCGTCAAAAACAATAAATTGCAGATTGTCAATTTTTAACAATTTTTTTTTCGCAAGAACAAGCAGCCGGTTTGGGTTTCCAACAATGATATCCGGTTTGGTCTTTTTTAAATTTTCAATCTGCCGCTCGATATTTACGCTTCCTATTAAAATCGCTGATTTTAATTCTGTTCCGTCTAAAAGAAAATCAAGCTCTCCTTTAATCTGTGTGCAGAGTTCCAAAGTTGGAGCTATTATTAAAAATTTTACGCCGTGGATTTCATGCGCAGGATTGGGAGGCAGCATTTTTCCCAATAACGGCAGCAAGTACGCAAAAGTTTTACCTGTGCCTGTGGCGGAGGTAAAAAAAACATTTTTATCTTCGTTAAGGCGCGGAATAACTTTTCGCTGTATATCTGTCGGCTCTTCTATTTTTCTTTTTTTTAGCTGTATAACAAAATTTGATAAAACCTCAAGCTGTTCAAAATCACTTGCCATGCTATTCTTCAATCTTTTTTATCAGCAATTTATCGATTCTGTTTCCGTCTTTGTCCACAACTTTAAATTTGTACCCCTGGTATTCAAAACTGTCTCCAACCCTGGGAAGTTCTCCGGCAAGGTGAAGGACAAGACCGGCGAGAGTGTGAAAGTCGCCGCCTTCTTCCACTGTAATCGAGAGCGCCTTCGCGGCGTCGTCAATTTTTAAAATGCCGTCCGCAAGCCATGTGCCGTCATCCTGTTTTAATAACGGCTCTTCGCTTACAACGGGAGTGGAAAGTTCTCCTACAATTTCTTCTACCAAAGCGGTGATTGAAATAATGCCTGAAAGTCCGCCGTATTCGTCCATAACAAATAAAAAGTTTGACTGCCCCTGTTTGAAAGATTCAAAAGCTTTAATCGCGGGCATTGTCTCGGGGACAAACTGCGCTTTTTTCATAATTGCGCGTAACCCCAAAGGTTTGTTCTGTGAATGGTCAAGGACAATGTCTTCAAGGTACACCGCTCCGATAATTTCATCGGGGCTTGCGTTCACTACGGGGAAGCATCTTTGTTCGCGGAACTCAACCGATTTTGCGTAAATTTCTTCGTAAGGTAAATTAATATCAAGCCATTGAATCTCCGAGCGGTGGGTCATAAACGCGCCGACAGAGCGGTCGCCGAGGTAAAAGACGCCTTCCACCATATCGCGTTCTCTGCTTTCTACAACGCCTGATTTTTCGCCTTCTATAAGGGTGTTGCGAAGTTCGTCCTGAAGTTCTTCTTCCGTTATGCTGTTGCTGTCAATTTCCGGGTGAACGGTTTTATTAAAAAATGAAGCGAACTTTAAAGCCGGAAGGATAACGGGGAGCAGCGGAACAGAAAGAATTTTTATAAGAGGCAGAAGATTAGCGGCGATTTTTTCCGGTTTTGTATGCGACAACAATCTTGGAAGACCTTCGCCGAGCAGCGCGATAATAAGACTTAATACGAATAACTCTATCGCAAGCATTATCCAAAAATACATTTTTTGCGAGAACAAGCTGGAGAATGCCCAGAATACAACGACGCAGAAAGACGCAACCACCCAAAAAATAATACGCCAAATACGGCAGGCAAGTATGTATCTATCGGAATTATCAAGAATTTTTAAAACGGCTTTATATTTTTTTCCCTGTTCTTTTTCCAAACGCGATTTTCTTGAAAGAGCAAGAGCCGAATTAAAAAGAGTAAATACTCCGCTTATTACGACAGAGCCGAAAGCAAGCAAAATTAAAATGGGTATCATCGGATTCATTTTAGGTGTCAATCTCCATACGATTCAGAGGACGCACAATTGTAAGAGAATCCTGCGCGGTCTGCATCAATTTAAATTTTCCATCGGGCGTTGTTTCTCCGAATATCTGAACAATCGGGAACCTCGGGTTTTCCGGGTTCACGTCAACAACCTGTCCTTTCTTTCCGTTAGACAGAAGCACATACAAACCGATAGGGTATATCGATAACGAAAGAACAAGCGCTCTTACAATAGTATCATCATACTGCTTACCTTCATTTTTTAATAGCTCTAACATTCCCGTATAACCGTCTTTCGCTTCCTTGTGCGGACGTTTGGAATTGAGAGCTTCGTAAGAGCAGGCAACGGCGATGATCTTCGCGTACAGGCTGATTTTTTCGCTGCTCAATTTGCGCGGATAGCCGCTGCCGTTCTCGCGTTCATGATGTTCAAGCGCGGCGAGGCAGACGGGAAGCGGAAAGTCGAAAGATTTTAACATGCTGTAGCCAAGAATCGGGTGGGTAAGAATCGCCTTCTGCTCCTGAGGGTTCAGCGCTCTTTCGCTGAGGTAAACATTTGAAGGCAGCTTTAACATTCCTGCTTCATGCATAAGAGAGGCGACTCCAAGCTCGATGAGGCGGTAGTTGGGGAGCTTTAAATATGAGCCGATTATTATCGCCAGAATTGTAGAACGCACAGAATGAGTCGCAAGATAATTTCTTCCCGGGGCAGGTTCGATATTTTTTAAAACCCTCATCAGGAACCTTCGATCTTCTTTTATATAATCCACGATGTCTTTAATTTTTTCTGTTATGGCTTTTTCGTCAAGTTCATCCGATACGGAAGCTTTTACAAATACGTTTTCCACAAAGAAAAGGAAGCTGGAATAAAATTCTCCGGCTTTTTGAAGCTTGTCCCCATCCGACTGCTGAGACAGACCGATTGTCGTCCCTCCTTCTTCGGATGAGCTGCCGATGCCGCCGTCCTTGCCCGCATAATCGGTGGTCGCTTCCCCGTCGCAGACTACAGATTTGAAATGCCATTTTTCAAGCAGAATGACAAGTTCATCGCTTACAGGCATTTCAGGAGCGGTGATTATAAACGCCTTGTCCAGATAAACCGGCGACGTAAAATAACTGTTTGGTTTTATATCTTTTACTAAAATATCATCCATTTTTGTCCCCGCTCTATACCTTGTATCCGTTGACGTAACATATTCTTTGCCTTATCATTTCTTATTATAGGAGTGTTTCCATTGAAGTTCAAATACCTGATAATCGTTTTTTGTATTGTAATTGCCGCTATTGTTTTTATCACAATACTTTTGCCTGCGGTATCCGGGCCCGGGTATTCGGCAAGCTTACGATATGTTACGTTCCCGCTGCTCCTTTTCATGTCTTTACTCCTTATTGGTGTAAGTGTATTTTTCTTCCTTAATTATCGGCTTCTTTCGCTCTTAGAGCGAGAAGATTGGCCGGCTTTAGCGTATTATTTAGAACAAAAAATATACGTTAAAAACCGGTATAATGCCCGCTATGTGCGTCTTTTAGCCAGTTCATACCTTGTAATTTCTGATTTTCAATCGGTTTTAAAGCTGGAAAGCAAGGCTTTGCTTATTAAACCGGCTGTGATCGATAAAAATATATTGATTTTTGGCTCAGCGAGGATTTTGAGCGGCAATTATTCCGATGCCGCGGCTTTTTTTAAATCCTACGCCGGGAAGTGCAGGGGAAAGGAACAGCAGTGGGTACGGTGGTTTAACGGTTTTTCTCACCTTTTAGGCGGTTCGTTCAATCTGGCGGAACCGGAATTTTCCTCTCTTGCCGTATCATCAGACGATGCAGTAATAACGGGTCTTTCAGCCTATTTCTTAAGAAATACAATTGAAAAACGTTCTACAGCTCCCGAAACCTGCGTTCAGATTGCTAATAATGGCAGGGACAGGGTTTTAAAGGCGATTAAAAACACGGAACACTGGAAAAAAGAAACCGATAAAACAGGAGCGGAAATTCACATTGCTATTGTCAGGAAATATATTGTCGATGCCGGGAATTGGATTTATGACCGCGAAGAGAAATCATCATGAAAAAAATTATAAAATCCGCAAAATTGGAAAATGTCTGTTACGAGATACGCGGACCTGTTCTTAAAGAAGCCAAGCGGCTGGAAGAAGAAGGTTACAAGGTAATAAAATTGAATGTTGGAAGTCCCGCTTCCTTTGGCTTGAACGCGCCCGATGAAATTGTTCACGATATTGTTCTTAATCTGCAGAATGCTCAAGCCTACGGTGACTCCCGCGGGCTCTTTGCCGCGCGAAAAGCTGTCATGCACGATTTCCAGTCCAAGGGAGTGATGGATGTTGAAATTGACGATATTTTCATCGGGAACGGAGTAAGCGAGCTCATCTCTATGTCGATGCAGGCTCTGCTTGATTCAGGCGACGAGGTGCTTATTCCGATGCCGGATTATCCGCTGTGGACGGCGACAGCCACTCTTGCCGGAGGCAAGGCGGTTCATTATTTATGCGATGAGGCGTCGGGTTGGAACCCGGTTTTGGAAGATATTCGGGCAAAGATTACGCCGAAGACAAAAGCGATTGTAGTCATCAACCCCAATAATCCGACAGGCGCGGTATACGATCGCGGCATTTTAGAAGGCATCGTACAAATCGCAAGAGAGCATGACCTTATCATCTATGCCGATGAAATTTACGGACGAATCACCTATGATGACGCCAAACATATTCCAATGTCCACAATCGCCAATGACATATTGACGATCAGTTTTGACGGTTTAAGCAAAGCCTGGCGCGCCGCGGGTTTCCGCTCCGGCTGGATGGTTCTGTCCGGCAACAAGAAAATCGCCTCTGATTATGTTGAAGGTCTTGATATGCTTGCCAACATGAGACTTTGCCCCAACATGCCTTCGCAGATGGGAATTCAAACGGCTCTTGGCGGCTATCAGAGCGTTAAAGACCTTCTCCTTCCCGGCGGCAGGCTGCGCGAACAGAGGGATACCGCCTACAACATGGTTAACCAAATCCCCGGTCTTTCCGCCGTCAAACCAATGGGCGCTCTTTACTGCTTTCCAAAGGTAGACACCAAGCGTTTTAACATTACAAGCGACGTAAAGTTCATGCTGGATCTCCTGCGCAGTCAGCGTCTGCTCCTCGTTCACGGCACCGGTTTCAACTGGAAAGAGCCTGACCACTTCCGCATCGTTTTCCTGCCCGATAAGGACACCCTGACAGACGCCATGCGCAGACTAGGCTCATTTCTGGATAATTACAAGCAAATTTAAGACAATATTAAAAGATTATAGTCACCTTATCCTTCTACTCACTTCTTTTGCCCTAAAGTATAGGGAGAAAAGGCCGATAATTTAATCACCGGGAGGGATTACCTCTCATAATACAGACGGTGTGCATAGGGTGAAAGCCCTGACGTCCAGGCACACTGTCTTTTTTTTTATTAAATTGACATTTACCCCCTTTTTGTGTTATATTATTACCATAAAATAACCCTCCAACTGCATGAGCGGTCGGAACAAAACGGGAGGCCAGCGTATGGCAAAAGTAGAATTGAAAGGAATTTCAAAGGTGTATGATGGCGGAGTTCGCGCAGTCGATAAAGCCAACATCACGGTCGAGGACAAGGAATTTGTCGTTTTAGTAGGACCTTCGGGATGCGGTAAATCTACCACTCTCAGAATGGTCGCCGGTCTTGAGGACATCACCGAAGGTGAACTCCTTATCGACGGCGAAAAAATGAACGATGTTCCGCCAAAAGACAGGAATATCGCCATGGTATTCCAGAATTACGCCCTTTATCCCCACATGTCAGTCTATGAAAACATGGCATTCGGTCTGAGAATCAAAAAAGTTCCTAAAGCCGAAATTGACAAGCGCGTCCATGAAGCGGCGCGTATTCTCGATATCGAGAAGTTTCTTGAGCGCAAACCCAAGGCGCTCTCAGGCGGTCAGAGACAGCGTGTTGCGGTAGGACGCGCTATCGTTCGTAACCCAAAGGTCTTCCTCTTTGACGAACCGCTCTCCAACCTTGACGCCAAATTGCGCGTACAGATGCGCGCGGAACTTTCCGACCTGCACCTTCGCCTTAACGCAACAATGATTTACGTAACGCACGACCAGGTTGAAGCTATGACAATGGCGAACAAAATCGTCGTTATGAAAGACGGATGGATTCAGCAGATTGGATCGCCTCTGTTCCTCTACAACTATCCAAGAAACAAATTCGTAGCCGGATTCATCGGTTCACCGCCCATGAACTTCCTGTCTGTAAAAGTGCGCGAAGAAGGCAGTTCGATAATGCTGGACGAAGGTTCATTCAAGATCAAAGCCGATCCTTCGCATTTTGAATTCCTAAGAAAGTATATCGGAAAAGAAGTCTTCTTTGGCATTCGTCCCGAAGATTTGATTTATTCCGACAGCGGCGCGCAAAACAGCATGACTGTTAAAGTAACTGTTGTTGAACCGTTGGGCGCAGATATCCACCTGTGGCTGACAACTGAAACACAGCCGTTAGTTGCGCGCACAGAACCGAACCACACATTCAAGGTTGGCGACACAACGGTCTTCGTGCCCAGAATGGAAAAAGCGCGTTACTTCGACAAAGAATCGGAAGAAGCGATTATTCCGGCGCCGGAGTGATCACAACTTTACGCGCATAGCGCGCGGATGAAGAATAAAAAACCTGACCGCTTTAAAAGCAGTCAGGTTTTTTTTGTCTGGAAATATTTTTGGTTTTTTGCCAGTGGATTATTACTTTGCTTTTCGCAAACCTTCCGCCATGTTGTTGTCGCTGATGTTTCTGACTAACCCGCCGCCCTGATTGCGGTATTTTCCGGGGCTGATGCCTGTGTATGCTTTGAAGATTTTTGAAAACCAGCTTTGATCCTCGAAACAGCAGCATGCCGCGATTTCCGCCAGAGACATGTCTGTTTCCAGCAGTAAACGGCTCGCCTTTTCCACCCGCAGCCTGTTCAAATATTTAGACAGGTTTTCGCCCATTTCATCTTTGAAGATGGTGCTGAAATAGGGAGGTGAAAGTCCGGCTACCTCGGATATTTCCTTTAGGCTGATCTTTCTGGTGAAGTTTTCCATAATAAAATTTTCAGCTTTTCGAAGGGCCGCGGCGTGAGGTATTCCGCGGAAGGACGAAATTGTCCCTGATACCCTGTCGATAATATTGTGTAAAATATCGGTTAATTCTTCAACAGATTTTGCTTCTTGAACCATTCTAAGGTTTTGACTGTTAATCTCCATAGAAAGGTTCCCGCTTTTTGCAGGGCTGACTTCAACTCTGGAAATGAGCACAACCAGCTCGATCACCCTTAATTGCACATATTTAAATTGACCCGGATTTGTAAAAAACAACATTGCCAGAAGCTCGTTTAACGTTTTCTTAGCTTCGGCGCCTTCACCCTTGCGCAGGGCGGACATCAGTGTTTTTTCTTTTTCCAGCGGATAACCGAGTTTTTCTGTATTTGTCGGGTATTGGCGTTTTAATTCATCAATAATTTTTGAAATAGTCTCCTGTTGCTGCGCCCTTCGTTTAACTGTCTCGTGATAATCTTCGCTTCCGGATGATAGGGATTCCGCGCATAGCTGCATCATTTCCGCCAGGGACTGGGCTTTCTCCTCGTCAGCCCCCGGGAATGAATTGACGCGCTCCTTAAATTCTTCTTTTGGTATTTCGTTATTGCACATAACAAAAGTATCATCGCTATTTGAGAAATTGTCAACTCCTTTTTGCCCCTCCCGCGAAAAACCCGATCCCCTAACAGCCCCTGAAAATGTGCCATCAGTGTATATAGGACTGGTCCAAAAAAGCAGACCAAGGCTGCAATTATAAACATGCCATCCGCCTTTTTTGCTGGCTTCCTTTATGGCATTTACGTGCATCTCGTGACATGGATACGCTTCCAGAGTTTCGCCGTTTATGCTGAATTTTTTACAATAAAGGCATATCTTCTTTTCAGGACTGCACCCTTCGCCGTACTTGCCCGGAGGAAAACGGGGCTTATACGAGCTGTCGTAAAGACAGATACAGCTGCCTGTAGCCTGATTGTAATCGATCATCGTTCTCGCTGCTTTTTCCATCAATTTTTCATTGGGAGTGTTCGCAGTCAAATTCACCTTGTTATTACTCATTTTATCACCTGTTTTTGCCGGTTAATCGTGGAAAATATCTTCGGCAACCATTCCGCGTTCCCTGTATTTTCCCGGAGTAAGACCGGTATTATTTTTGAAGATTTTTGAGAACCAGCTCTGATCCTCAAATCCGCATGACTGAGCTATATCGCAAATCGATAAATCTGTTGTTATCAGCATTGCCTGCGCTTTCTCAACTCTTAAGCGGTTAAGATAGTTAGAAAGGTTTTCACCCATTTCCTCCTTAAAAACCGTACTGAAATAAGGAGCGGAAAGTCCTGACGCTTTCGCAATTTCTTTCAGACTTAGTTTTCTTGTATAATGCGTCCAGATGTAACGTTCAGCTCTTCTGAGAGCAGTAAAGTGACGTACTCCATGAAAAGAAAAAATCATACCTGACATCCTCTCGGTAATCGCTGAAAGAACGTCTGAAACATCGTTGAAATTACCGCTTTCTTCGATCTTTTTCAGACTCCGGTTTGTTGTTTCAAGAGAGGTGTTATCCATTATCTCTTTTGGATTCGACACCGCTCTTGAAAGCAATACTGCCAGTTCCAGGGCTTTCATACGGAAAGCGTCCATCCTGTGGACATCCTGAAACTTGTCCTTTATTTCAAGATAATAATTTTTCAATAGATTGACCAGAATTTTCTGCCCTTCTTCCTTATCTCCGCGCCTGAGGCAGGCAAGAAGCATCCGCTCGTAATCCAGAGAACAAATGTCCGAATCCATATTCGCCTCTGTATTCGCGTTTTGTTTTTCTTTCGCTTCGCTTTCCTGTGAATATTCCTCGTAGTCTGATTTGGAAGTTTTTTCCGCTTTGTAAAGAGTAATCGCGTTTTTTTGGTTGAAGCTTCTTCCTGATATTTGTTCTGCGCACATCAGCATTAATTGAGCGAGAGATTTTATTCTTTCGCCGTTTTGTTCCGTTTTCTTAAGTCCGCCTGAAAGGAGCGCTCCCGCGAATCTGTCTCCCGAATAAAACGGACTTGTCCAGAACACTAATCCTTTGCCGCACAAATAAATGTAAGAGCCTCCGAGTATCCTTGCTTTCGCGATAGCTTCACTGTGCAGCTGAGAGCAGTATTTTAAGGATTTTGCCGGAACATTTAAATTGCACAGGCTGCAAACGCTGTCCATATTAATAGAGTGTGGAATTATTACTTTTGCCGCGCAGCCTGCCGCAATTTCATAATGTTTCACCAATTTTTCCGCTTTCAGGATTAACGGATCGATATCCCTTCGTTGAATAATATTTAGATTGGACATATTTTATTCTCCATTGTTTTAATCTAGGAATTTTTGTGAGAACAAAACACACCCCATTTGAAAAAATATTTTTAAATAAAAACACCCTATTTTTAAACATATAGAATTAAAAAAAGAATGAGTTTATACTGACAATTGTGGATAATATTTTAGAAAGCGAAATTAACGGCGCTGTTGATAAAATGATTCTTTCCGCTTCCGGCTGGCGCTCCGTTTTCGCCGATGACGGAGACGAAGAAAGCTCCTCTGATAAAATTTCGAAAGCGCACTGTATAATCGCAGGGGCAGCGGCTTATGTTTTCGCCGAATATCTTGAAAGTAAGGCAGGTTCAGGTAAACCGCTTATTCTCCTTGCAGGCGACACCCGTCCTAGTGGAAGCGCGATTATCGCGGCGATGACGCCTGTTTTACTGTCTTACGGCTGCGAAGTGCGCTGCGCGGGTTTTGCCGCCGCGCCGCAAATAATGGCATGGGCAAGAAGCATAGGCAGCGCGGAAAATCAGGCGGCAGGTTTTATTTACATATCAGCAAGCCATAATCCAATCGGTCATAACGGAATCAAATTCGGTCTGACCGACGGCGGCGTTCTGCCTGCGCAGGAAGCTGAAAAACTTATAGAAAAATTCAAAGTATTTCTAAAAGAAAATAATAATTTGCAAAAAATAGAAGAGCAAATATTTAATGCAAATAACACGAACAACGCGAAAGATATAAACGAAAAAATAAACATCGCAGAACGTATTTATAAAGCTCAGCCTAAATCGAATGTCGGAAGTTTCTCCCTTGATGATTCGCGCGGTTCACTTTTAAAATATTCCGATCAATCTTTTAAGGCTTATTATAATTTCTGCGGCGAAGTGGCGTGGGGTGGCAGCGATCTGCTTGCCGCCGCGGTAAAAGACAGCCTGGCTGAAAAACCTGTTGGAATTGTATGTGATTTTAACGGAAGCGCCCGCGCGGCATCCATCGACAAAGACTTTTTTACCGCGCTTGGTTTTAAATTTAAATCCATTAACGATGTGCCTGGAAAAATAGCGCACCGTATTGTGCCGGAAGGCGATTCGCTTGAACCTTGCGCGAAGCTGCTGGAAGAAGCGCACAGAGAAGATGACGCGTTTATTTTGGGATATGTCCCCGATTGCGACGGCGACAGGGGAAATCTGGTTATCTGGGATGATGCAGCGAACAAAGCGCGTCCTCTGGAATCGTGCGATTCTATAGTCCGCGCTAAAGCGCGTCCTTTGGGATCACAGGAGGTATTCGCGCTTGCTGTTGCGGCAGAACTTTCTCATCTTGTCTGGACAGGCGAATTAAAATACGGCGATGACGGCAAAGTAATAACAAAAGCCGCCATTGCTGTTAACGATCCAACGTCGATGCGGACAGACAGAATCGCTGAAGCTTTTGGAGTTTCTGTTTTCCGCGCCGAAGTCGGCGAAGCCAATGTTGTTTCTCTTGCAAGAAAGTTACGCGAAGATGGTTATCTTGTGCGCATCCTCGGCGAAGGCTCAGCGGGCGGAAACATCACCCACCCCTGCGCGGTCAGAGATCCTGTTAACACTGTTCTTGCCCTTGCGAAAATGCTTTGCGTTCGTTCGACAGACAAGCAGAGCGGTCTTTTTGAAATTTGGTGCAAACGCTCCAATCAAACTGACAAATACCGCAAAGATTTTACGCTTTCTGATATAATCGATAGCCTGCCGCAATTTACCACAACTCAGGCGTATCACAAGGATGCGGTTATGCGCATTAAAACGAAAGATCATTCAATATTAAAAGCCCGCTATCAAGATATTTTTGCGCGGGAGTGGAAAGAAAAGAGCGATGAATTAAAAACGCGTTACGGCATTTATAAATGGCAAGCCATCGCCTGCAACGGAACCGCAGAAAGGCGAAATATTAAAAATTTCAAAGAAGCCGGAAAAGGCGGTTTAAAAATCCTTTTTTCCAATGACAAAGAAAAGGAAATAGCGTATATTTGGATGAGAGGTTCCGCCACAGAACCCGTCTTCCGCATAATGGCGGACGCGCAAGGCTGCGGCAACACAATCGAAAAATGGCTGCTTGATTGGCAGCGACAGATGGTAATGGAAGCGGATAGTAATGCGTGAATAGATGTTATGTATAATAGTTGGCAAGAACAAATTTTTAGAGTATACTGGTTTATATGAATGATATGCGGATGTATATTGGTATTGATCCTCAAATACGTTTTGGTAAACCGTGTATTAAAGGCACCAGAATAACAGTTGGTGATATTCTACAATGGCTTTCAAGCGGTATGANCGAACAGGAAATAATTGAAGATTATCCTGAATTACAAAAAANACATATTAGAGCGGCGCTTGCCTTTGCTGCAGAACGGGATGCGATAACAAGGGTGGCAGTGCATGAAATTGTTGCTTGACGCCAATCTTTCATGGCGTTTGGTTCCTGTATTATCAGAACATTTTGGCGAATGTGCGCATGTTAACAAGACCGATCTTCCAAAACCTGCGAAAGATATTGAAATTTGGAATTTTGCCGCCGAAAATAGATATACAATTGTTACTCAAGACTCCGATTTTCTTAATTTTTTTGAAACTAAAGGATTTCCACCTAAAGTAATTCTTATTCGAGTGGGAAACATGGATAAAAAAATGGCAGAAGAAGTCATTATTCAAGCCAGACAATCAATATTGGATCTAGAAAACAGTAATTATGGATTACTTGAGATTATCTAGTACAAGAAGGAGGAATAAAAATGGGAATACGTGGAGAAATCTTTTCTAATAAAATATGTCTGCCAAACAGAACATATTTTTTTAACGTAAAAGAGAATCGAATGGGCGATATGTATTTAAACATCGTAGAAAGCAAAAACCGCGACAACGGCGGTTTTGATCGCCAATCGGTAATTTTATTTGCCGATGATTTACAGGAATTTTTAAAAGGTTTTGATGAATCGCTAAAAGCGCTTGAAAAAGCGGTACGCGGGAAAAAACATACCGGCAAAAAAACCGCAAAGCGCGAAGAAGACCGTGAAGATGGAGACCACAAAACCGAACGAAGGGAAAACCGCGAACACAGTGATAGAACCGTACGCGGTGAAAGACATGAACACAGCGGCGAGCGCAGAGATAGAACCGAACGCGGTGAAAGACGCGAACGCAGCGGTGAACACAGAGATAGAACCGAACGCGGTGAAAAACGCGAGCGTGGCGGCGAGCGCGGCGAGAAGCGCGATCGAACTTACGAGCGCAGCAGTGAGCGCAGCGGCGCAGGACGCAGTTTTCGCGGCGAAAGAGGCAGCGATCGCGCTCGTGAACACAGAGGCGATCGCGGTGAACGAAGCGGTGCCTCCGGCGAACCCGCGCGGGTGAAGTTTTCAGGCGCACGCGGCGGCGAACGCGGCAGGAGCGCAGACAGAGAGCGAAGAAATGATCGCGGTCAAAAAGGCGGCAAGAGAGTAGTGGTTAAAAAGAGGGATTAGAGAATAACAATTAGCTAGCCTTGACTGTACAATATGAATATAATATTGTTTTACGAGGAGATAATCATGCTTATTGTAGACGGTTTTCTTGAAAATGGCGTATTTATTCCCAACAAACCCCTTTTTGATGTAAAGGGTCGCCAGAGCGCCACTTTAACCGTTTCCACCAATGATGAAATAGACCGACAAGAACAAATTTTGGCTTGGAAGCAATTTGGCGAAGCTATTCTAGGTAGCGATGAAGAATTGGAAGGAAGCCCGGAACGAATTAAATTCAGAGATCTTGAAGAAGCAGTATGAAAAAATTCGCCCTTGATACTGACATAACTTCATTTTACTTAAAAGGCAATACAAAATTGATAGACCGTATAAACAAAGAAGCAAAAGACGGTACTATTGTAATTCCACCCATTGTATATTATGAAATAAAAAAATGGTTGCTAAAAAATTGCGCTAAAGTTAAATTAGCCGCTTTTGAAAATTTATTAGCAAAATATGGTGTAGACACAATTACAAAAGAAATATTGGATACATCTCTTGCCGTTTATATTGATCTAAAATCCAAAAACATAACCATTGATGATTGCGATATATTTATTGCAGGCTATTGTATATATAAAGATTATATTTTAATAACCAATAATACAGATCATTATAAAAATATTAAAGATTTAAAAATTGAAAATTGGGTTTAAATCTCTTCCTTCTTTTTACTTATATACAACCCCCGTCTCACTTCACCTTAAAACTCAATCGTTGAATCGGTGAAGCTCCGTACTTTTTAACCGCCTGCCTATGCGCAATCGTCGGATAACCCTTGTGTTTGTCATAACCATACTGCGGATAAAGTTCCGCCATTTTTTCCATGTAAATATCGCGTTCGGTTTTTGCAAGAATGGAGGCTGCCATTACTTCGGGAACTTTTGTGTCAGCTTTTATCATTGCGACGCAGGGAACATGGATTTTTGGGATGTATATGCCGTCTACAATCGCGTTGACGTTTTCGATCGATAAAAGCAATTTTTTTTCTGATGCTTTGTTCATCATGTCTTCAAAGGCGCGCTGCATCGCTAAAAGACTTGCCTGTAAAATGTTGATTTTATCTATTTCTATGTGGTCCGCCCAGCCGATGCCCCACGCGAGCGCTTTTTCAAAGATAATTTTGCGCGCTTCGCCGCGGCGGGAGGATGTCAGTTTTTTTGAATCGTTTAATAACTTTAAGGGAAAATCTTCGCTTAAAATTACCGCGGCGGCGCAGACAGGGCCGGCGAGGGGACCGCGTCCGGCTTCGTCAATTCCGCAGATCATCGTTTTGATCCGTTATTATATGCATCGCTTGTTTTAAATTTGGATCGCGCGAGTAGTAATTGATTTCAAGTTCTTTTTCCGTAAGCCCCATAAGTTCGTGGCTCATGTAATGGATCCAATAAGTGTCATCGTTAACCGATACGTCATGTTTTCTGCACCAATAATCGGGATGGATGGGAAGCTGCTCCTTCTTATCATAAAAATATTTATAATCGTGAACCGCGATTTTTAAATCATTTCGCGGTATGCCTTTGTCAAGAATTATTCTTGCAAGATGGTTAATTGTTTTACCGGAATCGAAAATGTCGTCTATTAAAAGCACTTTGTCTCCAACGCGAAGATAATCGGGCGAATATGTCCAGCCGTCAATTTTTACCTGATCGCTTTTTGCCACGTCTGTGTATGACCTTGCGACAACGGCGGCGTAGTATACGGGGTGCGCTCCTTTGTGGACAATTTTAAAATATTCGCTGATTATATTGCCAAGATACGCGCCGCCGCGAAGGGATACGTAAATTACATCGGGGATAAAACCGTCGTTGTAAATTTTATGCGCGAGTTTTATCGCGTTGTCGCGCACCTCGTCAAATTGTAAAAATTCTTTTTTCATTGTTTCTGTCTCCTTGGCGGACGGAAGAAGCCGAAAAAACTTCCGCACAAACCGCCTATAATATGCGCAAAATGTGAAATATTATCGGGACCGTCCGAATTGCTGAATATCTGCACTCCAAGATATAAAATCAATACAAGAATAAAAGTGAGGGGAATTTCCCCGGCGGAAAAATTTGTAAAAGACGATAAAAGAATCATCATAAAAACGATGCCGGACGCGCCTAAAAGATAACTTTTAAAAAAAAGCACGTTTAATATCCCTGTCGCAAGGGCAGTAACAAGCATCATTATAAGAAGGGGGACTGAACCGTAGTTTTCTTCAAGCATCGGACCTATAAGAAGTATTAAAGTTAAATTGTTTATTAAATGCGCCCAGTGGGCATGTCCCATAACATGAGTAAGTATCGATACCCAGTTGTTAAAAAGTCCGGCGCGGAAGGTGTCTCTGCCAGGGACCATAAACCAGTTTTCTACAAGATTTGGAATAAAAGTTCTTGATAAAAATAAAATAAATGCGCATAACAGCGCGAAAGATAAAACTGTAGGAGCGTTATATTTAATTCTCATAACTTTAATTCAATCTCCACCGGGCAATGATCTGAGCCTTCAACTTCAGGTCTTATTACGGATGATTTTACCTTAGGAAGAAAACCTTTGTCTACGCAAGTATAATCGATTCTCCATCCGATGTTTTTGGCGCGCGACTGTCCCATATACGACCACCATGTGTAATGACCTGTCTCCTGCGGATGAAAATGTCGGAATGTATCGACATTGCCCGCGGCGATAAATTTATCCATCCATGCCCGTTCTTCGGGAAGATAGCCTGCGCTTTTTTCGTTTGCCTTCGGGCGAGCGAGATCGATTGGAGTATGCGCGACATTGTAATCGCCGCAGAGAAGAAAATGCCGTCCTTTTTTTACAATCGAAGTGCAGAATTTTAACATTGCCTCGTTAAATGCAATTTTGTAACCAAGACGTTTCCCCTCATCCTGAGAATTGGGAAAGTATGCGGCTATCAGAGTAAAATCCTTGTAGTCCGCGGCTAAAACGCGCCCTTCTTCGTCAAATTCGGTCTTTCCCAGAAAACGCACATTTTCGGGCTGTATTCTTGAATAGATTGCAACACCCGAATAGCCTTTCTTTTTCGCGCTTGCCCAGAATGAGGAGTATGACGTACCCTGAGGTTTAATAAATCCCTGGGAAAGCTGACCGGGATTGGCTTTTGTCTCGTTAAGGCATATCACATCGGGATTTTCTTTGGCAAGCCAGTCAAAAAAACCCCGTTTTTCTACAGCGCGGATACCGTTAACGTTCCAGGAAATAATTCGCATTACTCATTATATATTATTTTTATTCATGCGTCCATGAATCAATATTGAAAATTATAATTAAAGCCAAAATATAATAAATCTTCTTTTTGCGTTATGGAGTTGGAGAATTTCCACGCTGCCCAAATGTAAGGCTCAATAAAGAACGGCGACATTTTTAATGGAACCATGGAAGTAACAAGACCAATTTTTAATACCAGTGACTGTGCAAGATTTATATTTTGATTAATTGAGATTCCTTCGGCTTTGGAATCGCCTTGGCTGTCATATAGAACATTTCTGACTGACAGCCTGCCGCGTAATCTGTTGTAATAAACATGAGAAAGATTTCTTTGGATCTCAAGAGAAAAAACGCCGATGCCGGCTTCGGCGCCGGCAATCCATTCAAGTTTTGGTCCTTTAAAGTACTCTTGCGATGAATAAGAATTGTATAAAGTTTCGCCGTAACTGTTCGACGCACCCTGTATATTCATACCCGATTTGTCAATTGCGCCGTAAAGAACCAGGGACAGCGGCAATCTTTTTTCCGAGTTTGCCTGAAATAATCCTTCAACGCGCGGTTTATAATCATTCATAATATTTGTTCCTCTTATGCTTACAGAAAAACCGTTTCCAAACATTTCATGCTGTCTGCGCAGCCTGTTTGTAATCGTAAATACCGTTGAATAATAAAACAGGTTTCCCGTTTCTTTCCAGCTGTATGCGCTCTGTGAGCCGTCGTCAAGCGCGGCGCGGGAATAACCTGCGCCAAGTGAAAATCCGTAAGAAAAACGTTTTGGAGTATGCGTGAAACCTGCGCTTAATCCCAATTGGGTTATGCGGTAAGGCAGGGCATAAGAATTCATTTCTACCATGTCGATGAATGTCAGCGTTACGGGAAAACCCGGAATCGTGCTTTGCCATGTTAAACTTTCCATCCTGAGCATCATGTAAGAAGCGTCATAGTAGGCGTAGAATGTGATTGTGTTTCTGTCCGCCGGATCCTTTAATATCGAAAAAATGCCGCCTCCGTCCAAAGTAAGAAAAGGAAGATCCTCTGCGTTAGACCGGATTAAAGGCAGAGGAAGCCATAATTTAAAAGGATTCATATAACTGATGCCTAAAAACGGTTTAGAAGGAATTATCGAATCATTTTCGATTGACAGCGAAGGAGGCGTTTCCTCTGTTTTAACTTTTGCAATTAGTCCGAAATCCGCCGGGTTTGCAGGTTCTAGAGTTATTTTAATACGCATTCCTGACAGCGAATCCGCCGCTTCAGGAAAACGCAGGACTTCGTCTCCGCTGAAGAAATTGCCGCTGTAATAAATATTTCCATCGATAGATACTGGATTAAAAACGCCGCCAGAAAAATCGCGTTTGCTGAAAACAGCCTGCATGGAATCAAAATCGACAGAAGCCAGTTTGTACATTCTGTCGTCAGAGTTATAACTTAGAAGAAGTTTGTTTTCCGATACGTTTAAACCGCGAGAATAATTCCAGTATGCGCCGCCATTTGAATCATCTACGCTGAAAAGTTCTCCTTCTGCGTAATTGTAAAGCAAAAGCTTTCTAATTCCGTTTTTGGCTGCGATAAATACAATTCTGTCATTGTCCAGTGCTTGAGGTCCTGAAAACATCAATGTTTCGTTTCCTCTAAACAATATTTCTTCGCTGCCGCTAAAATCCGCGTACACTATGCAGTTGTTGTGCAATTCTGACTTAATGCCAATCACGCCGTCCCTGAAGTATCTTGCCTTGTAAAGACGCTTAATCGATCTTCCGGTTTTTTTACCTGAATCAGATCGCAGTTCTGTTACCACAGCTTTGAATCTGTCGCCTGCGGCGCTGTATTCTGACACGAGCAGGTTAGATCCGCATTCAGAAACATCCAAATCGTTTGAATAAAAAGTGTCTGCGTTAAAAGAGCGGGTAACGCCTGTTTTGGCATTATAAATATATATTTTGCTTTCTGTTGAATTAAGAATAAAAATATTATCAGCGTTAGCCGCAATTTTAGAGATGGTATAACGCTTTTTTGTAAGAAATCTGTACTGCGCAGGCAGAACTTCCAGGGGCTTTTCTTCGATTCCCGCAATGGTAAGAGAGTTTTTAAACGCGTTCCACGCGTCCATGATGTTGATTCCGTATACTATCCTGAAAGCATTGTAAAAATCGGAACGATAAACTATAAATGAAAATTTGACGTCCTTACCCCCTCCCAGCGCTTTCCAGAGATCGGCGTATTTTTCCATACCGTATTCTTTCTGAAGCCATGCGGAAAAAAGACCGCCGTATTCGTAATAAATACCGGATTGATCGGGCAGATCATAAACGCCTGAAACTTGAAACGGAGTGAGGAATTTATCTTCATAGATTGCCTGTCTTAATTTTTGCTTTGTTAAAGGATCGTTTGCCCTGCCGAAACCTGTAAGACTTTCAAAGCTGACTGTAGCGCCTTCGATCATAAACAATGGAGCGGTTAAATACGCGGGCGAAGCCCAGAACCCGAAAATTTTGCGCATAAAAAGATTAAAAGGACTTCCTGTGTTTATCGTAACCGCGTGAACAAGTTCATGAAGAAAGAGACCTTTTAAATTGTTTTCGTAAACACTCCATTCCAAATCCATCGGAGTGTCAAAAAGCATAATGTGAGGATATGGAAAGTGAGAATAGTAACCGTTGAACATATCGGTGTGAGGAGCGAATGTTACGGGAATACGCGCTGGAACTTCGATGCCCAATGTTGAAATTAAATCTTTGTAAACGCTGTTCGCGTATGATGCCAAAAGCCGCGCTGAAGGCTCCGATTCTTTTGGGAAGATAAAATCAAAATGTTCAGTTTTTATTACGCGAAGAGATTCAAAAGGCTTAAAACGCTGAGCGTGCGCAGCCTGACAAATATATATAAAAAGAATTATTAAAAAAATGTATTTAATTTTTTTCATTTTTCTTCTTGCTTTATTAACGCTTCAATGTTTCGTCCGGCGCAGAGGAAAAGTTCTTTCATTGAGTCTTTAATAACCTTTCTTTTTGATTCTTCCACGCTGCCTAAAGATTTTAAAACGCGCCCCGCGATTGAGAGCCACGATGTTTCAAATTCGGCTGTGGATTTTACATCCGCTAAAACTATAATGTGGTAAAGCGCTTCGATAAACTGCTCGCGCTTTTCGTTATCAAGATTTTCAAGCCATCCGCGCAGAGTTTTATTTACAAACCTGCTGCCTTCGGTGGATTTTTCCGCGCGGACTAAATCGTTATGCGTCACATTCCATGAATACAGATTGTGCTGCATTAAACCGTTTTCGCCGCTTTTTACAACGGTAGTATCAGCTCCATGGTCCATAAACATCCCGATTATGGACGACTGCGGCGCAAAAAAGATTATCCTGTCTTTTATTTCCTTAAAACCTTTGCCGGATAAAACGTTTTCGTTAAAACCCGGAGCGTCGTTACAGTAAATGGTTTTAATCCGTCTTTTTATCCTGTTGCTGCAATTAGCGGACGCGTAAACTGCGAGATTGCCCCCTTTAGAATGACCTCCTATGCGAAGGCGCCCTCTGATAACAGGAGCCATTTTTTCAAGATATTTGACGGCTTCTGTCTGAGAAGGAATCACATCTTTAAAACACATATTAAAATCTTCTTTCCACCCGACAATAGAACAGTCGGTCCCGCGAAAGGCAACAAACGAATAGCCGTCGCTTGTGTAAATGCAAACCGCGGCGAATTGAATTTCGCGATCAACGTCAACATGATTAACGTATCCGAAGAGCTGGCAGTCCCCGAAACGCCTGGACGCGCCAAGCGCTCTTATAAGATCGTGATCTTCTTTGAATATTGACGACATTTTAAAACCCGGCTCTTTTATTTTTTCATTGTAAACTCTTACCGCTAAATCAATGCTGATTCCTTCCTTTTGTCCGGGGGAGGGGACAATTCCGTCCAGAGTAAGATACGCCAGCTGTGAAAAAATTATGTTATCCACCGGGTTAAAAGGAGAAGCGTTAAAATCAATATCGCCTCTCCATTTAAGATAATCGAATATTCCCGCCATACTTGTATATATATCATAAATTGTGTATTTGATAAATAGGAGAAAAATTTTTGGACTCAAGGCAGACAGTGACGGGACTTGAACCTGCGGTGCGCAGTTCCCCTTTAGATACGCCCGTTACGCTCACCCCTGTGGATTGGAATAATAAAAAGCTTTTTTCGCTCTTTTGGCCGCTGATTATCGAGCAGCTCCTTGTTGTAATGATCGGTATTGTCGATATGGTTATGGTAAGCTCTGTCGGTGAGCACGCGGTGTCGGGCATTTCTCTTGTCGAAACTATAAATTTTTTAATTATTACGTCATTTACCGCGATAGCGACAGGCGGCTCCGTTGTGGCAAGCCAGTACCTCGGGCGCAAAGAGGAAAAAAACGCCTGCAGCTCCGCAAGGCAGCTGGTTTACGTCAGCGTTATTATCTCCGTAATTTTAATGATAGTGACAATTTTTACGCGGGACCTGATGTTACGCGGTGTTTTCGGCAATATCGCGGATGATGTAATGAAAAGCGCTGATATTTATTTTCTTTTTATCGCTCTCTCCTATCCTTTCCTTGCGCTTTATACATCGGCGGCGGCGTTGTTCAGATGCATGGGCAATCCCAAAGTTCCCATGAGAACCGTGATCATTTTAAATATTTTTAATATTGGCGCGAACGCCTTATTCATTTATGTTTTAAAACTCGGCGTTGCGGGAGCCGCTATGTCCACGTTTTTTGGCAGGGTTATTACCGCGTCTATATTGATTTATCTTTTAATGAAGGATAAATCAAGAATTATTAATCTGAACGGCATAACAAAAGTTAAACTGGAAGGCGCGATGATAAAGCGCATTTTGAATATCGGTATTCCAAGCGGTCTTGAAGCGTCCATGTTCCAGATTGGCAAGATATTGATCACAAGGATATTTACGGCGTTTGGAACCGCGGCAATTGCGGCTAACGCTGTTGGAGCGACTATTAATTCGCTTGCCTTCATGCCGGGAAGCGGTTACGGCATGGGGCTTTTGATAATTGTAGGGCAGTGTATAGGAGCCAGAGATTATCTTGCGGCAAAACGGTATACAAAAAAGATAATGATACTCTCTTATGTAACATATTTTATTATAAATCTTAATATTTTCATTTTTATGAAGCCTGTAATAGGAATATTTAATTTATCCGCCGAGGCAGGCGAATTATGCGTGCTGTTTCTTAGAATTCACTGCATAACGTCTACTTTGTTCTGGTGTCCTTCATTTGTGCTTCCAAACGCGCTGAAAGCATCAGGTGACGCGCGTTATGTGATGATTGTCGCGGCGTGCACAATGTGGTTTGTAAGGGTTTGTTCGGCGTTTTTTATGGCGTTTACTCTCGGTTTTGGACCTGTCGCGGTTTATCTTGCCATGGGCGCGGATTTTTTATTCCGCGGAATATTCTTCTTAAAACGCTGGCTTGGCAATAAATGGATAGAAAAGAAAGTGATATAAATGAGCCGTTTTAAAATTGAAGTTTTTAAAAAACCGAATATTACATTAAAGGCGCAAAGACTCTTAACCCGTCCTGAATGAGACTTTGAAACGCGTTACGGGAACAGTCTTTTAAAGTTATTTCCTGCGAAGCCGGGATGGTATTTAAAAAATCTTCTTTAACCGCCGCGACAGTTTCGCTTGCGTAGATCAATACGCCGCATTCAAAGTGCAGATAAAGGCTTCTGAAATCAAGATTGGTTGTGCCCACCGTTGCGAGCCTGTCGTCGGAAACAAATGTCTTCCCGTGGCTGAACCCGGAAGTGTACTCATAAACTTTTACTCCAGCCTGAATGAGCCTTCGGAAATACGAGCGCGAAGTAATCGCGACTATCAATTTATCCCAGCGGTGAGGCGTTATTATGCGCACATCGACGCCGCTTTTCGCCGCCAGAGTTAACGCCGATAAAAGGTTGTCGTCTACAATCAAGTAGGGCGTGTTGATATAAACATATTTTTTAGCCTGATTTATAATTTGAATGTATACATGCTCTCCGACATTTTCAATGTCGATAGGACTGTCCGCATAAGGCTGAACATAACCCCATTCCTCAAAACCTTCGGCGACCCCTTCCTGAGTATGTTCTATAACGTTTTCTTTCCACGGATAAAACGATTCATAATCATCTTTTTCCTTGGAACCCAAATTCCACATCTGAAGAAAAATTAAAGTAAGCGACCATGCCGCGTCTCCTTCGATCATTATCGCGGAATCTTTCCAGTGTCCGAAACGGTCAATGGCGTTGATGTATTCATCCGCAAGATTAAGTCCTCCTGTGAACGCGGCTTTGCCGTCTATCGAAATAATTTTTCTGTGATCGCGGTTATTCTGCAATGAAGAAACAATCGGTCTGAACTTGTTAAAAATAAAAGTTTTAATCCCTTTTTTATTTAACTTCGCGGGAAATTCAGGAGGCAGGGTAAAGAAGCAGCCCATATCGTCGTACATTATCCTGACATCAAGCCCCGCGGCGGCTTTTCTTTCCAGAATCGTTATAATTGAATTGAGCATTATCCCTTCTTTTAGTATGAAAAATTCAAGGAAAATATATTTTTGCGCTTTTTCCAATTCTTCCAGCACCCTGTAAAAAAACGATTCGCCTGAAGGAAAGTACGCCTGTCTTGTGTTTCCGTAAACAGGGAAACCCGCGTACTCCTGCAAATAATGCGCCTGTGAGCTGAAATCGGGATGAGCGTTGACAAGTTCATCGAGCCTGTTTCCCGGAAGAAAAAAAGCTTTGCGGCTTGCCGCGATATTTCCAAAAAGGGCTTTTCTTAATTTCTTTGGGTTAGACCAAATATTTAAAACGATATACATTATTCCTCCAAAGAGAGGAAATACAAGTATCAGGAAAATCCACGTCAGTTTAAATCCGGCCTTTTCATGTTTATTTATTATATAAATGCTGACAATGATGCTTAAAATCGTAAGAACCCAATATGAATATTTTAAATACGCGCCTGTACCGGCTATCAGGAAAATAAATAAAATTATCTGGGCAAGAAGAGTCAGGACTACTAAAATCCTTCTTCTAAAAACGAATTTGTAACCGCTTTCTAATTTCTTTTTGATCACTATATTAAAATATATACATGAATTGCGGAAATCTCAAGGATAAAGCGGCAAAAATAACGGATTATACAGGCCAGGGACCCGCGCCGTTTCTAAGCACTTTTATCTCGTCTTCACACATATCAAGAATCGTGGAAAAAATACGTTCGCGTTCCTGTGAGCCGTCTAAAATAAGATCCAATCCTTCTATGTCTTCCAGTTCCCAGCCGCTTTCAAAAAGTTCATCTTCAGGGATTGGCTGAAGTTCGGTTTCCGCTTCAATATTATTATAGGAAATTATGTTGTCTTTTCCTGTCATGCTCCTTTTTGCCGTTATCGAATAAAGCGGATGTTTAAGAGTTTCTATCAGGCGGATCGGAATCTGATAATCGGGAATGCGCACTCCAAGTTCGTGGCGGCGGATGTCAAGAAATTTTTCCGTATGGCAGAGGGTTTTCAAAATAAAAACATACGGCCCCGGGCAGAGTCTGTTGATCAATCTGAAACGCGAATTGTCAAGTTTGACCACTTCCACAAACTGTGAAATGCTTGAACATAAAAGCGTAAAATGCCGTTCATCCCTTTCCCCCGAAAGTTTTCGCAGCTTTTTAATCCCTTCCTGCGATCTAATCGAGCATACTAAACTCCAGCTTGTATCTGTGGGAAGGGCGATAAGACCGCCGTTTTCGAGGATGCGCGCGGATTTGTTCAACACCCTGTCGTCAATATTTGAGGGAACTATGTATTCAATCATTTTTACTGCACCCACAACAACTTATCGGGAGCCGATTCTTTTAAAAATATATTTTTATACCGCCCTGAATGAGACGTTGATGATCTTTCAGGAAAATATGTCTGCATAAAAAACCACACTACGTCCGCCATGATATTCGCGGAATCTGTAGAGGCGTAACGGTACCAAATATCTTTTTCCTCAAGGATTTTTTTTGCCTTTTCGTCATTCTTGCATAATTCAGGATCGGTTAGACGTCTTAATTCGCTTCTTAAACCGCCGTAATTGGTCTGTCCAACCGCAAATAAACGCAGCTTCTCGTTTTCGTCCATCCAGTAAATTTCAAAAACTCCGCCTAAAGTCGGCACTTTTGAGTTAATTTCATACCGGTCTGCTTTTGAAAGCGCAGACCACTGCACAAAATAGTAGGCGTCTTCCTTCTTTTCTTTTACCGTAATCCCGCAGTCCATAGCTAACTTTATCATATAAAGATAATATTTTCTATACAATAAATAATGATGATTGTATAAAAAATAATACACTTTGAACGATCTCGGGCTTGAGCGGCGGATGATTTGTATATTTAACTCCTTATCTGGCAAGGAATTATAGTTTTATTTATATATATTGATGCACTTGGCATGATTTTTGCTATGTTATACTTGCCATTTTTAGAGAAGTGGCAGGAGTTAATATGCGCAGTAAAACATTTAAGGCCGGCGACAATCTGCTTGATGCGTATTTCAGGCAAATAAAGGTATTTCCTTTATTATCATTCGATGAAGAGCTGGAATTATCCAGAAAGATTCAGGAAGGCAGCGAAAAGGCGGTACACAAGCTTGTAAACTCCAATTTACGGTTAGTTGTTAAAATCGCGGCGATGTATCATCTGCACGGAATCTCAATCATGGATATTATTCAGGAAGGCAATATAGGTCTTATGCACGCGGCGAGGAAATTCGATTACCGCAGAAACGTGCGGTTTTGCACATACGCATGCTGGTGGATACGGCAGTTTATCAGCCGTTATATTTCCAACACAAAACGGCTTGTCAGACTGCCTCAGCGCAAAGAAGAAACTCTGCGCAGAATTCAGCACGCGTACAATTCGTTAAGCCAGAATCTGATGCATATGCCTAAAAATACTGATATCGCGAAGGAACTCGGCATTTCTGTTCAGGATGTTGATTCTTACTTTAATATCGCCTCTGATTCATTGCCGTATGAATATACAACTGACGATACTTCATGTTCGGTGGATCTTCATGAGGATTATACTTATTGCCCTGAGCGTGATTTTATGAAAAAAGCGTCAAGAGATAACACTATGCACATATTGAATAAATTGATGGACAGGGAAAGACGCATTATAAGCTATCGTTATCAGCTTAACGGCTGCGAATATTTTACATTGAGGGAAATCGGAGACAAGATGAATATATCTCCTGAGACTGTTCGTCAGATTGAAAGACGCGCGCTCAGAAAAATCCGCGGTCATGTGGATAATTTAAAAGAATACTTATATGTCGAGGCGATTTAGTGTATAATGGGTAGATGTCCGAACCTAAAGAAGGCGCCTTGGTCATTTACAAGGGTAAACCCGCGGTTGTAAATGAAAAGACAGATAATAAATTTACCATTTCACTGAAAGACGGCTCATCTGTAAAGGTGCGCGATAAAGATATTGAATTGATCCATCCGGGTCCTGTAAAAAATTTTAACGGAATTGAAGAAGGGCGTTTGCTGCCGTCGGCTGTAAGAGAAGTGTGGGAACTGCTTTGCGGCGAAGGCGAATCTTTATCATTAAAAGATTTAACAGTTTTTATTTATAACGAATATACGCCCGCCGCCGCGTACGGCGCGTACTGTCTGCTTTGCGACGGACTTTATTTTACAGGCGCGGTTGATTCTATTTTGCCGCGCGGTAAAGAGGAAGTGTCAGCTGAAGAGGTCAAACGCGCGGCTGTACAGCGCGAGAGCGGAGAGAGGACTCAGTTTTTGGACAGGTTGAAAGCCTGCTTAAAAAAACCGCTTGAAAATAAAATGCCCGAAGATGACGCGCGTTTCCTTCAGGATGTGCAGGCTCTCGCGTTTGGAAAATCGGCAAAGAGCCGCACAATGAGGGATGTGGGACTTGGTGAAACTCCCGAAGACGCCCATTCGCTCCTTTTAAAAACCGGCTTCTGGACAGGAATGATAAATCCGCATCCGAGCCGTTTCGGCTTGTCGCTTGCAAGTCCAAGCCTCAGTCCGTCTTCACCTAACGAAAACGATCTTCCCAGGACAGATTTATGCCATCTTCCTGCGTACGCCATCGACAGTCCGTGGAGCACTGATCCCGATGATGCCGTATCAATTGAAGACGCAGAAGATGGCAGAAACTGCGGCACACTTTATATTCATGTTGCGGATCCGGCATCATGTATTGCGTTTGACAGTCCCGCGGAAAAAGAAGCTAGAGACAGAGGAGCTACTCTTTATCTTCCCGAAGGCGCTTCCCGCATGTTAGCCGAAGAATTTATTCCCATGTTCGCGCTCGGTCTTTCAGAGAAATCTTTTGCTTTAACATTTAAACTGACAATTGACGAAAACGGCATGGTTGTCGATACTGAAATATTTCCTTCTGTTGTTAAAGTCAGGCGTTTAACTTATGAAGAAGCGGATAAAATAATTGACGAAGAAAAAACCGAAGACGCGGATTATAAAACATTGCGTTCTCTTTATAATTTGTCAAAAAAAATATTCGAGCGCAGGACCTTGCACGGAGCCGTTAATATTGATCTTCCTGATGTGAATATCACCGTTAAAGACGAAAATGTTACAATCGAGCCGATTGTTGAATACCGCTCTTCCTTCATTGTAAAAGAATGTATGATAGCGGCAGGCGAAGGAGCGGGCACATGGGCAGCTTCCCGCGGACTTGCTTTTCCGTACATCAGCCAGGAGGTTGAGATGCAGGGTAAAGTCTCAGGCGGTCTTGCAGGTTCCATTCAGCTTCGCCGCTGCATGAGACCTAGAATTCTTTCTGTAAAACCGGGCAGGCATCAGGGGCTTGGTCTTGATACTTATACGCAGGTAACTAGTCCTCTGCGCCGATATACAGATCTATTGTCGCACCTGCAGATTCGCGCTGTTCTTGGCGGGAGCAAACCCTTATCCGCCGATGAAATTTCGGCGCGTCTTGGTTTCAGCGAAGCCGGAGCTATCGCGGCTGTTCACGCGGAAAGGGCTTCTGATAATCATTGGAAGATGGTTTATCTTTCTGATAAAAAGGAATCGTTATGGGACGCTGTTGCGCTGGAAAATAAAGGAAGGTTCTGGACCGTGATTATTCCTTCTCTCGCTCTTGAAACTCAGGTTTCGCTGCAAAGGGATGCTGCGCCTAATGATGATATTAAACTTATGTTAAAATCTGTTAATATCGCTAAGGGTGAGGCGGTGTTTCAGCAGTGTTGAATTTTTATCCTCTCTGTACAAGCATGGCGGGCGGCGCCGGCGCGTAGGCAAAACATCTGGGGAATCCGCCTCCGAGCCCTCTGATCGCTTAATTTATCTAATCATATAGTGTGCAAGATTTTTTATCGAAATTAAGCGATCAGACTTTCTTTACCTCAAAGGGGGTTGGTGCCGCTTTACAGGTCTCTACGGCGGGGAGCTCCAGAAGATTGTTTTGCCTACGCGCCGGCGCCGCCCGCCATGCTTGTACACTTTGGTTAAACAAGCAAAAAAAAGCCTGCATACTAAAATCAAGAATGCTAAATCATGTTGACATTTGTATTTTACAGAATACTAAGGTGTTGCCCTTAAGTCTTGTTCAATGAATACTGAGTCGCTTTCTCTGTAGCTTCTCGTTCTGAAGTTGAACCACCGTATGATTCAGTAGAAGCATATTGCCTTCCAGATTCATCTGTTGTAATTACAGTAATTGTTCCACTGTCTCTATCACCATTCTTTATAACCTGATCTACTTCTCTTGCCATTTTTGGTCTCCTTTATATTTACTTTGGAATATTTATATATTTGTCACAGAGTGCAAGAACAGAAAGCGGTATCTGTTACTGTGCGTGACCTATAAAATACTCCTTCTTATTCCGTCAACGACGGTTATTTAAAAACAATTTACGCCAACAGCGCATTCATTTGTTTTTTCCTAAGTTTTTGATGCTATAGCAAATACCATAGCGTCTCCATATTAGAAACAGTTTTACCCCTTAAAAAGCACGGACGGCACGGATGATGCAGGAGCTGTCCTGTTTAACGTCGAGCGCTCTGCCACTCTTGAAATCCTGCAGCCACGCATTATACCAAACAGTACCCTGCGACGAAGACCAGTACCACTCTGATGAAATTCCCAAATAACTCCTTCCCTTATACATTTCATTAAGTTCGTCTTTGCTTGGAAGAAACCAGTCGGTTTTTCCATTGTTACTGTATTCAACGCAAGCTTTTGCGGCAGGTGTGTCTCCGCCTGTGGCAAGTATCAATCTTGTGTTTTCCTTGCCTGTTCCTATTGCAGTACCTGTATTTATAGTTTTAGGTCCTGATAATGACCATTCTTCTGCAAATGGTAGATCTACAGGGGAAGCTTCAAGATAATAGGCGGTAAAATAATCTGAACCTGTTACTGTAAATCCTAGAGAATTTTCATAAAAAATTATTCCGCCTGCGGGTCCTGTGTCGCCTCTTGCTGTGTTCCGTGCAGTGCCTGTTGTATTGTCACAAATGGAACAGGTTTGTATTGATTGAGCAGGATATGTTGTGCTGGCTACTTTCCATATATAAATATGTGTATGTACCGTAACTTCGCACGCTGCGGTTTTACTACCGTCTGTTGTTGTTACGGTAATGGTTGCTATCCCTTCGGTTATTGCGGTTACAAGACCGTCTTCTACCATTGCGACAGAGGCATTGCTTGTTGACCATGTCACCGCTTTGTTTATTGCGTTTTCGGGAGCGACTGTTTGATGTAATGTTTCGTGTTCTCCCACTGTAAGTATAAGGGTAGTTTTATCCAATGTAACTCCCGTTACTGCTCCTGTTGCTACCATAACTGCGCAAGTAGCGATTTTTCCGCCGTCTGCTGTTGATACTAATATGGTTGCAGTTCCTTCAGCGACTGCGTATACAACACCGTCTACTACCATTGCGACAGAACTGTTACTTGATGACCATGTTACCGCTTTGTTTGTCGCGTTTTCGGGAATAACTGTCTGTAGTAATGTTTCATGACTTCCCACATAAAGAGCAAGCGTTGTTTTGTTTAATGTAATACCTGTTACCGTTACTGGTGTACTGTCTTCTGTTACCGTAACTGCGCAAGTTGCGGTTTTTCCGCCGTCTGCTGTAGTTATCGTTATAGTTGCCGTTCCTGCGGCGACTGCGGTTACAGTGCCGTTGTTTACTATCGCGACAGAAGGATTGCTTGAGACCCAAGTTACATTTGTATTTGTCGCGTTTGACGGCGAAATATCCGCAACTAATGTATCTGAACCGCCAACCGTTAATGCAAGCGTTGTTTTATTTAACGTAACTCCTGTTACTGGTACTGAAACCCCGACTGCTGTTACCGTAACTGTACAAGTTGCGGTTTTTCCGCCGTCTGTTGTTATTACAGTTATGGTTGCCGTTCCTGCGGCTACTGCGGTTACAGTGCCGTTGTTTACTATCGCGACAGAAGGATTGCTTGAGACCCAAGTTACATTTGTATTTGTCGCGTTTGACGGCGAAATATCCACAAGTAATGTATCTGAACCTCCAACCGTCAACGCAAGTGCTGTTTTGTTTAATGTAACGCCTGTTACAGGTATTGTAACCCCGACTGCTACTACCGTAACTGTACAAGTTGCGGTTTTTCCGCCGTCTGCTGTTGTTACAGTTATAGTTGCCGTTCCTGCGGCGACTGCGGTTACTGTGCCGTTGGTTACTGTCGCGACAGATGTATTACTTGAGACCCAAGTTACATTTGTATTTGTCGCGTTTGAGGGCGAAATATCCGCAACTAATGTATCTGAACCTCCAACCGTCAACGCAAGTGCTGTTTTGTTTAATGTAACGCCTGTTACAGGTACTGTGTTGTCTCCATTTACACCGCCACCGCTGTTGTCGCAGGTGGTAAACCCTTGTCCGATTATTGCGACTATTGCAATAAAACATGAAATTTTAAAATTGTTTCTCATAAAATTCTCCTGAAATTAAAGTATTAAATACAATATATTAGATATACTATATCAAATATATTAGATTGTTGTCAATGCTATCAGGTATGGTATAAATGGTTTTTATACTTAATAATGACCAATATAAAGAAACACTTGGGTTTAAATATTAAGAATTACCGTATAAATAGCGGAATTTCGCAGGCAAAATTGGCTGAAATGGCTGATATGGCGACAAATTACCTTGGTTTAATAGAAAATGGCAAGAAATTCCCGTCTTCAGAAATGATTGGACGCATTGCTTCCGCTTTAGGGAAGGATACTACCGATTTATTTATTTTGGAGCCTATTGAGCAGAATTGGAAAGAAAATATACTGTCAAAAATTGAAATGTTAATAGATATCGAACTAAAAGCTCTGCATAAAACACGATAAATGTATTACACGTAATAATCGAAAAAATCGGTCCCAATGCTCTGGATGTTAATTTACCAAAATACCAGTTTTCCCTGGTTGCTTATAAATCCTGATTTTTTAAAACTTTCCAAGAAGATGATGTTAGTTATCTACGCTATGTACGGTATGGATAAAATTTTTTTATAGATCAGTCGCATAGGCGGGAAAGCCTGCCTGCGGGGAAAACAATCTTTTGAAATTCTCCGCCGGAGAGACCTGTAAAGTAACACCAACCCCCTTTGAGGTAATAATGGTAAAGCATCTAAAATGCGCGCTTATACCTTGAGAAAAAATAATCTTAGTTCATTTTAGATGCTTTAGGGCTCGTAGGCGGATTCCTTCAAATGTTTTGCCCGCAGGCAGGCTTTTCCGCCTATGCGAAGAGGTATTAAAATAATAAGGTGTCACCTACGCTGTTAACAGCGTGGTTAGAATTTTTCATTACACTATATGTGTAAGTGACTGACGCCTTTTTTCATATCACCAAAATACCAGTTTTCCCCGATCGCTTACAAACCCTGAGTTTTTAAAACTCTCTGCGAAAACGCTCTTTGCGCAGTCCTGTCCGTTAATTTTTTCTACAACAATTTTCTTTTCCGGCATTACGGTTCTTGTACGCGGTATTTTTAAAAGCGCGATTAATTCACCAAGGCAAGGATCGTCCGCTTCTATAAAAATCTGCAGCTCTTTGTTGTTTTTGATTGAAACGGCGATTAATGCCGCGCCTTTAAAATATAATCTGCTGTTTGTATTTCTTGCGCATAACTTGTATCCAAGTCCTTCAATTTCAAGACCTGCAAGGCTTGCGGGGTCCGCGGCGTTCATCCAGTAAATGCCGTCAAAACTTTCCGACTGTTCGAGCTGTGTCGCGATTGAAGGGGAGGCGAACTGAAGAGAGTTAAGACCTGCGAAAAACCTGCCCGTTACAAGTTCTCCCGCAAGTTCCATTCTGCGCATTGCAGGTAACAGTTTTGACCATGAAAAAACATGAGCTTCATGTTCAAGAAGGGGGCGGCATAGTATGCCGTAACGGTTTAATAAAAGTCTTACGCGGTCTCTGTTGATAGCGTCTTCTTCGATGGGATCGATTTGAGCGTCATCCATTAAAAGTGAAAACCAGTTTCCATGGACGGGCGCTCCGGTTTTCCAAAGATTTTTAAGCGCTCCTGGGATGCGCCTCTGTCTTCCAAACGGGCTTTGTGTCTGCGTATTCTGATTCATTTCCATCTCTTTTGGAATAAAACCGAACTCAACTCCTCTTCTTGCGGGATCAAATGAATCCGCGCTGAGGTTTCCAATCCATACCTCCTGCCAAAGCGCTTTTGCGCAGGAACGGCTGTCTGTGTTCAGCTCGTTTTTAATTTCCCAAAAATCACGCGGACGGTTAAAAAATTCTGATGCTGAAAGACGCGCCATTTCTGTACCGTCCTTGTTTTTTTTATTTTCAAAAACCAAATCCAAATCTTCGCCGCGGCAAAAACCGATTTTTTCTTTTCCTGCGCCATACCAGACAAGCTGCCCTTCGCGTATCATGCGGTCTAGTTTGTCTGGGTCGTAGGATGGATTTCTTGCTAAAAGGATTTCAGTTTCCCATAATTTTACGGGCGCTGTCCATGCGTATAATGTTTTTTCAAAGGTTTCGGTTGAATTAACGCAAAGCCCCTGGCGAAGGGCGAGGAAGGGCGCAAGCAAACATGATTGTCTTTCTTTAATAACAGGGCGTTCTTTTTTGCGCGAGATGCGTAAAAGAAGCTCAAGATTTTCGTGGTCGCAAATTAATGATGAAAGCGTCTTCCCATCTAAATCTGAAGGTATTTCCACATCACATACGGCTTCGTCAACTTCAAAAAGCGCGTGAGCGGCATCTTTCGCCTCTGTTTCTGTTACCCCGAAAACGGCGCATATGCGTTCAACGGAAACAGGCCCTTCATAGCGAAGCCACTGACCTAAGAGGCTTAAAGGCTCGTTAAGCCAAATATCTTCCATTTCGCGGTGTACAACCGAGGCGACAGACGCTCCGTTACGTGTAATGGTTTTAATTTTACAATCGTTAATTTTATCTGTTAAAGGCTGAGGAATTACAGCGCATAAAATCTGCCATTCATCGTGAGGGATCGCTGCGCGTTCCTTTACCCATTCAGAGAGTGAAAGAACATCTTCAGGCGCGTAACCGTTTATTTCTCTTCGCAGCCTGCTTGTAAAATTTTTAACAATTTCCTGTTTTAACGCGGGACGTAAGGCGCTGTTGTTAACCGCCTCTTCAATAACTTTATCGGAAAGGGTTGCGCTTACGCCGCTTCTTATTAAATCTTTTCTTTCATCATATTCATACATGAAGGTGTTGGTTTCTTCCCTTACAACATCTCTGGAAAAGGGACTGGGGCTGACTGTCTGAAAAAATGACACAGTAACGCTTGTGTTGTTTATCGCAAGAATTAAATCTTTAAAACCGTCCATATCAAAAATATCAACAAGGCAGCTTCTCCATGCTTCCGCTGTGACCGGGAAGCCGTCTTCGCCAGCCGCGGAATCAAACAGTCTTTTGGAACGCTGGCGCATAATCCAAAGCGGCGTGCGTTTACCGAACGGCGCCTTTGGAAGCAGCATGCTCCTTTCCGCGGCTTCGCGAAAGCTTGCGCCGAAAACCCCCGAAGATTCAAGACGGTTTCTAAAAAGTCTTTCTGCCCGCGTGATGGAGCCTGTATCCGTTCTTGCAAGAGCGGATAACGCCCTGCGGACAATATCTTCAATTGTGTTTGCGCCTGTTTCCTCCGCGCCGAGGCGGGGAATTAAAAATAGTATGTTATTGTCGGCGGAGAATCCCGCGACGCGAAGTTTTACAATTTCTTCTAATTCCGCGCTTAGAGCAAGGGATAAAGGATAATTTATTTTTCCGCCGCGAAAATTGTGTAATACAACAGAGCAAAAGTCCCTGTTAAGTTCTGTTCCGGTAATGATCTCTATAACAATGTTTTTATTGTCAGGTAACGCAAGACCTCTTTGCGACGCGCGCTGTAAATCTAAAAAATCCTTAAGCGCGTTGACTGCAGGTTCAGACAAATTACTTTTAACACAGTTTGTTTTATTGTACTCTTCAAGAATGGAAAGTAATCTCTCTGTTAAATTATCGCTTCGAAATTGTGTTTCCGCTTTCCAGAACGGAATAGAATCAACCTTTTTATCAAGGGGAACAACTTCCACAGCTTCAGAAGTTATGTTTGTGATCGACCAGCCGCGCGCGCCGAAATCAAAACGGTCTCCGGTTGAACGTTCCCAGACAAACTCCTCGTCAAGTTCGCCTATTTTTGTGCCGTCCGCAAGACGAAGAGAATATTGCCCTCTGTTTGTGATAACGCCGCTTGATGTGTACAGGAGGGTAGTGGTTCCGTCAAGCACTCCGATTTTTTCTTCAATCTTGTCAAACCATATACGCGGTTTTACGTCGCGTAACCTGCCGCTTTCACCAAGACCTGCAAGCATCCGCACAACGCGAAAATATGTATCGTAACTCAGAGTTCTGAATATATAGAAAGTTTTTATTAACGAATAAAGTTCTTCGATATTTCTTTCTTTTTCAGAACATAGGGCAAGTACAAGCTGCGCAAGTATGTCCTGAGGGTTTTCTATAGGATAAATCTCTTCGATGTCTTTATCGTCAACAGCGCTTTTTAAAGCTGACGCGATGAGCAGATCCATGTTGTGAAAGGCAAAAAGCCTTCCCCTGCTTACCTGTCCAACGCCGTGACCTGAACGCCCGATTCTCTGGAGAGTCTGCGAAACGCTGCCGGGGCTTCCTGCAAGCACGACTTCGTCAATGTCGCCGATATCTATTCCAAGTTCAAGGGAAGCTGTAGCGACTACGCACGGCAGTCTTCCTTCGGCAAGCCCTTTCTCTACGCTTCTTCTAAGTTCCTTTGATAGGGAGCCGTGATGAGGGTACGCGACAGCGGCATTTGCTTCACGACCTGGAGGGCTGCCGTGACGCGCAAACAGGATGGCGGCTTCATTGTTTAAAAAATAACACAAACGTTCTGTTCTCCGACGCGATTCTGTAAATACAAGCAATGTTGCGCCTTCCCAAATGCGCCGTAAAATATAATCGATTAAAGGAGTGTAGCGCGTAACAGGCTGCTGTCCGTCACTGATTACTTCAGGATATTCAACATTAAATTCAATTTTCTTTTGCGCCGGCACAGCGGCGATATGAACTTTTCTTCCAATGCCGCCTGTAAAATCAGCCGCTGCCTGCGGATTTCGCACGGTCGCAGAAAGACTGATTCTTTGAAATTCTCCCGCGATATGCGAAAGCCTGTCGATCTGGCAGGAAAGGTACGCTCCTCTTTTATTGCCGATCAGCGCGTGGATTTCATCGATTATCACGCATTTAACATTGGACAGAATCTGCCTGCCCTTCGGGTTTAAAAGAATAATCGCAAGGCTTTCAGGCGTAAGAGCCAAAATTGACGGCGGATGGATAAAAAACCGCCTGCGCGCGGATTGCGCAGTATCCCCTGAGCGCGTTTCCACATGCACAGGCGGAAAGGTTAAACCTTCTTTTTCAAAACGTGTTTTAATTGCCGCTAACGGAATGAGAAGGTTGCGCTTAATATCTTCGTTTAACGCTTTGAGAGGCGAGACATACAACACGGAAAGTTTTTCAGCGTTATATTTATGCGAACCATCTGAACAAAAACGCGATATCGCTGAAAGGAACGCCGTTAAAGTTTTACCGCTTCCGGTCGGCGCGATGGCAAGAACATTTTCACCTTTTTCTATCAAAGGCCAGGCTTCTGCCTGCACGCCCGTAGGTTCGCCGTATGTTTCGGCAAACCAGCTACGGATTATCGGATGAAAGCCCTGAGGCAGCATAATTAAAACACCGGATTAAATGACCGTCTTTAATATTTTCCAATAACGGGTGATCGCTCAAACATCGCTGTATCGCGTTAGGACACCTCGCCGCAAACGAGCAGCCGCCTTCATTAATTATTTCTTTGCTTTTTTTTCGAATCTGCGGTTCCGCGGAAACCTCATGCGAAACTCCGCTTGCGCAGGAAAATAAAAGTTTTGTATAGGGATGAAGCCCTTCGCGGTATAAATCCTGCGCTCCCGCTTCTTCCATTAATTCGCCCTTGTACATAACGCCGATACGATCGCAAAAATAGCAGGCAACTTTTAAATCGTGCGCGATAAATAAAAATGAGATATTTCTTTTTTTGCGAATGTCGAGTAACAAATTTAAAATCTGCCCCTGAATTGAAACATC
>JGI24695J34938_10000510_pt1 | contig 37808 bp, 29 predicted proteins | sample TergutCo191P3_FD_34938 | JGI IMG/M metagenome (IMG submission 34938)
GAACTTTTTTCCATGTTAATGCAATAGGCAATTAAGGATGAGACAACTTCGCTGTCGCTGGTGGCGTTAAAGTTTAAACCGAGGTTCGCAAGCTCCGCTCTGATTTCCTTTGCGTTTGTTATGTTTCCATTATGAGCTGTCGCTATTCTGCCTGTAAGGTACTCTGTAACAAAGGGACCTGCGTTTGCTTTGCAGCTTTGTCCTGTCGTTGAATAGCGCGTGTGCCCGACTGCCGCTTTTCCTTTTGGGAGACGGGCAAGCTCCTCGCCGGAAAACACTTCGCTTACAAGCCCTTCGTCTTTATGGCATACGATGCTTCGGTTATTGGCAACAGCGATGCCCGCTCCTTCCTGACCTCTGTGCTGTAAAGCCAAAAGACCGTTATATGTTACCCCGACAGCTTCCTCGGCATTTAAGCTGACGCCGAAAACCGCGCATTCTTCGTTTAATTTATCAGTTTGCATACGTTTTTAATATCTCCTCTGCTATTGATCTTTTTGTAGAACGTAAATCCATTGCCTGTTTTTCGATAAATCTATGCGATTCCTGTTCAGTCAGGTTTAAGTAAGAAATAAGAATACATTTTGCCCTGTCGATTATACGTATGTCTTCTATCTTTTGTTTTAGTTTTGCGTTTTCTTCCTGCATACGTTTTAATTTGCCGCTTACAGACTTGGCGAGGGAGAGGGCAAGCCAGAAAAAGTTTTTTTCTATTGGTTTGGAAACTGTAATAATGCCGTCTTCCTGGCACACAGCGCTGACTTGATTAAAATGTTCGCTGTTTACGGCAAGAATCACCTGCGAAAAACCTTTTACTGCTATATGGCGCGCCATGTTCTCGCCGGATTCATCAGGAAGGGGAGCGTCAATAATAATAATGTCAAAATCTTTTTCCAAAAGCGTACGGCGGGCTTCTCCCGCTTTTCCGATGACGGTTATCTGGCCGATGGAAGCAATAGTTAACGCTTCAGAAAAAAAAGATACGCTCTTTTCTGAACTTGTTACTATCAAAGCACTGCCCGAATGGGAGCTTTCCATTATTAACCGCCTTTTCCCTTCTCCAGATAAAATTAATATACGTTAAAATATTTATCTTTATAAAACTGCGCTTTATCCTGCGCCATAGAAAATTCCTGTGCTTCTGTCTTCTTAATTCTAATATAATCAGAAAGCAGTCTCTCACCAAGAACATTCACCGCAAGTTCGCTCTTTTGCGCAAGCTCAATCGCTTTTTCCAAAGTGTCAGGAAGTTTTGTAAGCCCTTTTGTTTTTTCTTCGTCTGCCGTGTACAGGTCTTCGTCAACTGCGGCGGGGAGGCTCATGTTCTTTTCGATGCCGTCAAGTCCTGCGGAAATAATTAGAGCGAACGCAAGATACGGATTAAGCGAGGGATCAGGCGAGCGCAGTTCCATCCTGACATTATCGCCGCAAGCGGCGGGGATTCGCACAAGCTGCGATCTGTTTTGATGTGACCACGATACAAACCTGGGAGCTTCGCATTTTCCAAGCCGCTCGTAAGAGTTTGCAAGTGGATTTAAGAAGAGGGAAATCTCAGGCGTTTTATCCATAATGCCAGCCATAAAACTTTCGGCGGTTTTGGAAAGCCCGTCATTTTCATTCTTAAAAATATTTTTACCGTTTTGATACAGCGAAAGATTAATGTGAAGTCCGCTTCCCGGAGCGTCTTCAATCGGCTTTGGTAAAAACGAAGCGAACAATCCGTTGCGCGAAGCGATCGCCTTTACGACTTTCTTGAATGTCTGCATGTTGTCTGCGCTCGCCACGGCATCATCAAACTTAAAATCAATTTCGTTTTGTCCAGGTCCCTGCTCGTGATGAGACCTTTCAGGTTTTATTCCCATCTCTTCGAGGGTAAGGCAGATCTCGCGGCGTATGTCTTCTCCCTTGTCGAGGGGAGCTATGTCCATGTAAGTGCCGTTATCCAAAGTGGAATAATCGCTTAACCGAAAGGCGCCGGATTTATTTTCCTGAGCCGCTTCGGCTGCTTCTGCGTTTACGCCTGTTTTAAAAAGATAGAACTCGCACTCGGCGCCGATCTTGCAGACATAGCCCATCTTTTTCGCCCGCTCTGTTACATTTTTTAAGACAAGCCTTGTGTCTTTTTCGAAGGAGACGCCTGCCGCGTCTTTTATGTCGCAGAAGAAACGTATAACTCTTCCGGGGCCGGGACGCCAGGGAAGAACAGCGAGAGTTGACGCCTGCGGAAACAAAAATAAATCTGACTGGGTAATATCGCGAAAGCCCCGGATTATATGAGCGTCAAAGGAGACGCCGTTCTTAAACGCCGACTCAAGCTCGTTTGACATGATGGAAATATTTTTTTGCTGTCCGAATATATCGCAGAAATTGAGACGGATAAATTTGACATTATTTTCTTTTACAAACTCTAAAACTTCATTCATGGTTACTCCTACCTTGTTCCTTATTGAAAGCTAATCAGCGTAACTTTCTTAAACTCTATTCAACAGTGACGCTCTTTGCGAGATTGCGGGGCTTGTCAATATCAAGACCTTTGTTCGCCGCTACATAATAACTGAAAAGCTGTAAAACTATAACAGACAAAGACGGCGAAAAAAGTTCATTAATCTGCGGTATGTCGATGTGATACATTTTTTCGCTCTCTTCGCCTGAGGGCGTATGCGGGCAATTGCCAATAAGGAGCACTTTCGCTCCTCGGCTTATAACCTGCTCAGCGTTACTCATTATTTTTCCATGCAGGTATGAACAGTTGGAAAGCGCGACAACCAGCGTGTTCTCCTCTACAAGGGAGATTGTGCCGTGCTTTAATTCGCCGCCCGCGTAGGCTTCCGAGTGAATGTAGGAAATTTCTTTAAGCTTGAGAGAGCCTTCAAGCGCGATTGCGTAATCGATATTTCTTCCGATGAATAAAATACTTTTATAGCCGACGCATGTAGAAGCGTACATTTGAATCGAGCCGGTTTTATCAAGAAGCGATGAAACCTTGTCAGGCAGCGAGGCGATTTCTTCAAGGCAGCTTTGTTCTTCTTTGCTTGTTATTTTTCCAAGTTTGAGGGCAAAATTAATCGCGAGTATGTACAATAAAACAAGCTGGGCGGAAAACGCTTTTGTTGTCGCTACAGCAATTTCCGGTCCTGCCGCCGTAAAAAGACAATAGTCAGTTTCTTTTGCGATTGTGCTTCCAACCACATTCACGATGGAAAGAGTAGAGGCTCCTTTTAATTTGGCTTCCCTCATCGCCGCGATTGTGTCGGCTGTTTCGCCTGATTGGCTCACGAGTATTACAAGAGTCTTGTTGTCAATGATTGCGTCCTTGTAGCGAAACTCGCTCGCCAGTTCTACCTCGACAGAAATCCTGCAGAGCTTTTCAAATACATATTTGGCGGTTACGCCTGCATTGAACGCCGAGCCGCAGGCGGTAATTACAATTTTATTAAACTGGGATATGCAGATATTGTCCAGAATATTTTTATTGTCTCCGCTAAAGACAGCCGACTGGATTGTGTCACGAAGAACTTTTGGCTGTTCCATTATTTCCTTGAGCATGAAGTGCGGGTAGCCGCTCTTTTCGGCGCTGTCAATCGTCCATGTTATTGTCTCAAGTTTTTTTTGCAAAGGCTCTTTGTCAAAATTAAAAAACTCAACGCTTGCATCTGCTGTGCTTCCGCTTTTTAGAACCGCGATCTCCTTATCGTTAAGGTAATAAACTTTGTTAGTATGTTTAAGTACGGCGGGCACATCGGAAGCGATGAAGTTACCATGATCGCTTACCCCGATTATTAACGGGTTGTCTTTTTTTACGGCGATCAAAGTATCAGGCTCATCGATACACATGATTCCAAGAGCGTAAGAGCCTTCGACCGCGTTTGAAACTTTTATCACTGTGTCGATTAAATTGCTATTGGCGGTTTCGCCGTCAGCGATAGCTTCGCAGTAATAATGTTCGGCAAGCTGAGCGATTACCTCGCTGTCAGTCTGTGAAACGAACGAAACGCCGTCTGAATCATGCTTTGGATGTTCAAGGCGTTCCCTTAATTGTTTATAGTTTTCGATAATGCCATTATGAACAACAGCTATTTTATTTTTGCTTCCAACATGAGGGTGCGAGTTTATGTCAGACGGTTCGCCGTGAGTAGCCCATCGTGTGTGCCCGATACCAAGATGCCCTGTAAGAGGTTTGTTTTCCAGAAGACGCGCAGAAAGACGCTCTTCCAAAATTGCGAGACGTCCTTTTTGCTTTACAACATCAAAACCGTTCCGCCCGTAAACAGCAATGCCTGCCGAATCGTAACCACGGTATTCAAGTTTTTTAAGACCGTCAACTATGATAGGGACAGCGTCTTGTTTTCCGATATAACCGATAATTCCGCACATGGTATACGGCTCTCTTTAGTTTGCTGTGTACAATTGCTTGTATGGATTTTTCGCGTTGGGTCTTAAAATAAAAAATTGATCTTTTAAGAGAGCCGAAGCGTCCATGTCAAAGTAACCGGCAAACTCTTTTATAATAGGCTCGATTTCCATTAAATCTTCTTTGGAGGCGATTTCCGCCGCAACCTGCGAAGGAAGAGAAACAAGCTCTTTGTTTGTTCTTATAAATATTTTTCCGCCGTGCATTCCGGTTCCTGTAAAATTCCCGACAGGAGCCGCCTGCTGATTGCTTGATTCTTCAACGCCAAGCACTATGATGATTCCGCCTGCAAGATATTCGCCGAGGAAACTGCCGGCTCTTCCTCCGATTACGATAACAGGTTTTTTTTCCTGATATTCCTTCATGTGAATGCCCGTTCTATAACCCGCGTTGCCTTTAACAAAGATGCTCCCTCCGCGCATTGCGTAACCTAGTGCGTCTCCTGCGTTTCCGTGGACAATAATTTTTCCTTCATTCATTGTGTCGCCGGTTGCGTCCTGGGCGTTTCCTCTAACTTCGATAACAGCGCCGTCAAGATAGCAGCCAAGAGCGTTTCCAGGCGTTCCATTGATTGTGACAGTCTTATCTTTTAGCGCGCTTGCGATAAAACGCTGTCCATAACAGTCTTCGACATGAACATGAGCGCCGCCTGCTTTTATTCGCTCGTTTAAATCCCTAAAGTGAAGGTCTTTTGCCAAAATACTCATATAACTCCTCCTGATGGCGTAAACAAATTAAAAAAGGCGCTCACCAAACGGCAACAAGAGGCTTCCAACCAGCTATAAAAGCCAATTACCGCCGCTTTTGCAACTTGATGAACGCCCTTGTTCAATATTTAGATTATGGTGAAATCTGCCGGTTTTGTCTAGCAGTGAACGTAAATGTATCATTTTTTACCGTAATTTTCCGCAAAGGGTACTTTTTTTGTTTATTATTCTGCAATACAATTAATAATATCATGGCTCACAGTGCCCATTTTCAACCAGCAGTTCTTAAACTGGCTAAAGACTCTTATATTTTTGTCGAAGGGAAACCGAATGCCGATAAGTTTTACATCGTAAAACACGGTAAAGTGCGTATTGTCCGCGAAAATGAAAATCTGGAAGGAGATATTTTAACTCCCGGGGATATGTTCGGGGTGATTTCCGTAATGGCGGCTCATGGTTATATTATGTCGGCGGTCGCTGTGACAGATGTCACTCTCCTTGTTATAGAACGCAAACAATACGGCGATTTGGTGCGTAAAACAAATTCTGTCGCCATGAAAAATATTAAACAGTTTTCCATCCGCCTGCGCGAGTTGAACGATCATTTATCAAGCCGCCTCTCCAAGACCGCCGCCGCGGATGATCCTTCGGTTCTATTTCATATTGGCGAGTATTATGAAAAAGCAAGAAAAATAAATCATGCTGTATATGCTTATCATCAGTATGCGGAACATTCCCCCAACGCCGATAACATCGAAGATGTCAAAAAAAAGATAGAAGAGCTTCAGCCCCGTGTAACTTCTGATAGACCGTCATTTCCCGCTAACGCGATGATTCAAACATATCCAAAAGACTGCGTTCTTTTTGCCGAAGGCGAGAAAGGGCATAACCTTTATATTATTCAGAGCGGATCTGTAAAAATTACAAAAATTATTAATAATCAGGAGATAGTTCTCGCCGTTCTTGGAAAAAGCGATATTTTCGGCGAAATGGCGATGCTTGACGATAAGCCCCGTGCCGCAACAGCAGAAATTTATGAGGACTGCACGCTGCTTGCTGTAAATAAAGATAACTTTTCCAAGCTGATAACCGATCAGCCCGATATGGTAGTAAAACTAACAAGTTTGATGGCAGAGCGTATATGGCTTTTGTACCGCCAGCTTGATAATACATTTATCGAAGAGCCGATGGGGCGCCTGTTTGACGCTCTTATATGTCAGCTTGAAAAAAACAGGGTCGAACTAACGTCAAGAGATTCATATCAATGCAGTTTTGGTTATAAAGAATTGATGGGTATGGCAGGGCTTGCCGTGGAGAGAGCCGACGGTCTTTATAATAAATTTGTCGAAACAAAAAAAATAAAAATTGTTGACGAAAAAATCCTTGTCAGTAATGTCAGCGAAGCGTTAAAAGAAGCCGAGTATTACCGCAATAAACAGAAAAAAGCAAACGCCATTACAGACAGCAAAACAAGTAAAGATTAATATATATTTAGTTAAAACATTTCCTAATAAAAACTTGCCGCCACTGTCAAATTTTCGTAAATTTAATATGTGATATTTATTATTTATAAAATGGAGGTTATTATGAAAACTTTTGAATTAACAAGGGACGCTATTGCTATTGTGCCGGAAAAACTCATCGGAACCAAATGGAACAGCTGGTGCGAATTATATCGTGAGAGAATGTCTGTAGAATTTATCGATAATTCAAAGTGCGTTGTTTTAATGCAGCCAAGGAAATTTACAGAGACATATACTGTCACGGAAGGAAAATTAAAGATCAATAACATTGAAGGACCATTTGAGTTAAGGGGGAATGTGCTTTTTAACAATGACATTCCGGTCTTTGAAAAAGCGGCATAAATGCAAGCCTCAATTCGTAGGTCTAAAGACTTAAGAATTGAGGTTCTTTTTTTTGGAATTACGTTCTATTTAATTTAACCCAGTTTTATCTTTCGATCTTCTTTTGTAAACGCCATAAGGCCCGGCTTTTCGCAGACAAGAGCAAAGTCGATTGAATCAAGCGGAGTTCTTTCGCGTATAAGACTTGTGTAAATTCCCGCTTTTTCAACTTCACCTATAAGGATATAGCCGTTTAATTTGTTGTCACTGTAAAACAATTTTTTATAAATAGCGCCTTCGCTTTTAAGGAAAACATCACCGGTATAATTTCCCGCTGTGATCATGTGAAGCCCGAAAAAGCCGATTGCGTTCATCGGGATTGCCTTCTCGAAAGATTTATCGCCCGATGCCATGTTTATTCCGGCGCATTCACCCTGAATGTATGCGTTTGGAAGAAGCGCCATGATCTTGTTCTGCCCGCTGGATACATCAAGCGCCTGGGTGCAGTCGCCTGCTGCGTAAATATCTTTTGCGGATGTTTCCGACTTTGCGTTTACAATTATACCCCGGTCGATATTGGCGATATCTTTTAAGAGAGCTGTATTCGGGCGGACGCCGACAGCGAGAACAAGTATGTCAAAGCTGAGAGTTTCGCCGCTCTCAAAAATTGCGGAAGATCCGTCAAATTTTTTTACGCTGCTTGCGAGTTTAAACTCAATTTCTTTTTGTTCAAGATGGTTTTGAACAATTTTCGCTCCGTCTTCGTCAAGGATACTTGATAAAATCCTCGGAGCGAGATCCGCAACTGTAATTTTGGAGACTTTTTTCGAGATTCCTTCGGCGCACTTTAGCCCGATTAAGCCTGCGCCGATTATTAAAACTTTTGCTCCGCTTTTTTTTGCGATGGCTTCGTCAAGTTTATGCGCGTCATCAAGGCTCATAAAGGTAACTTTTTCTTTTACTGTGTCCAATCCTTCAAAAGGCGGAACAAACGGAGAGGAACCTGCTGCCAACAGCAGTTTGTCGTAAGGTATTTTATTGTTATTTGACAAAGAGATCTGTTTGCTTGCGGCGTCAATCGCTGTCACTGTTATGCCTGATAAAAGGGAGACATTATTATCGGAGTAGAAATTATCTCCTCTGTACCGCATTTTTTCTTCTGTGACTTTTCCAAGTAAAAGATACGAAATAAGCGGACGCGAGTATGTATGGTGCGTTTCGTTTGTGATAATTGTGATTTCACCCTGTTTGTCTATTTGGCGGATTCCTTCTACAGCGCCTACGCCTGCCGCCGAATTTCCTATGATTACATATTTCATAAATACTCCAGCCAATTAAAATTTCAATTTTTGATTGGCTAATTTAAATTTTTTGGAGAAAATAGTCAAAGTCCATTTTCTCCTGATATTACCAAAAAACTAACCTAGTTTTATGGTAATTTCACCTTTCTTCAAAAACAATAGCGTTGTTGGGGCAGCCTTTAACGCATGCCGGGGTACATCTTTCAGTGCCTTCAGATACGCTTCCCATTGTTTTTACGCACAGCTCGCATTTTTCTACAGCGCCGTCCGGCGAAGGAGAAATTGCTCCGTAAGGGCAGCTTAATATACATGTATAGCAGCTAACGCACCTTTCGTGATTAATCGTAATTACTCCATTGCTGATTGTAAGAGCTCCTGTAATACATCCTTTAACGCAAAGAGGTTCTTTGCAATGGCGGCAGGAAACGGCGAAACTAACGCCGTCTTTTTCTTCAATTTTGATTTTTGGCCGTATCTTAATATCTTTTAAGGCGCGAGCCATATCATTTTCGTTAGCTCCAGAATCAGTTCCGCTGATGTTGGCAAAGGCGCAGTAATACTCGCAAAGATGGCAGCCTAAACACCATTTCTCGTTAACGTAAACTCTTTTCATCCTATCATCCTCATTTTATAATTCCATTTCTATACTGTAGTTTTTATTTATTTCTTGCTTCTTTTTTTTTAGAGTTTCAAATATTCGTCACGTCCTGCGCCGACTGACACATAGCGAATGGGACACCCGACAGCTTTTTCAATATAACGGATATATTTTACCGCTGCCTTGGGAAGATCGTCCGCCTTTCGGCATTTTGAGACATCGGTTTTAAAACCATCGAGATATTCGAAAACCGGTCTTGCCCTTGTTAGCTTATCGCCGGAAGGGAAGCGTTCATGTTTCTCTCCGTCAATTTCATACGCAACGCAAACAGGGATTTTATCCATGTATGAAAGCACGTCCAGTTTTGTAAGAGCGATCTCATTTGCTCCCTGTGTCATTACACCGAATCTGCTTGCGGGGACATCAAAAGCGCCTACTCTGCGGGGTCTTCCCGTTGCCGCGCCGTATTCCGCTCCGGCTTCACGAAGAGCGATTCCGTCGTCTCCCAGCATTTCAACGGCGAACGGTCCTTCGCCTACGCAGCTTGAATATGCCTTCATAACGCCGATTACATTATCAAGTTTTTTTCCGGGAATACCGGCTCCGATTGGAGCGTATGCTGCAAGTGTCTGTGATGATGTTGTATACGGATAAATACCGTAATCAATGTCACGTAACGCTCCAAGCTGCGCTTCGAATAAAACTTTTTTTCCTGAATTTATGGAATTGTTTAAATATTCAGAAATATCTGTAATAAAAGGAACAAGGCGCTTGCTGTATTCGCGAAGCCAGGAAAAAATACTCGTCCTGTTAAGCTCTTCTGCGTTATAACTTTTTATCGTTAAATTTTTCCACGAGATGATCCTTGCGAGTTTTTGTTCAAGGGTATCAAGCGTTAAAAGATCAAGCATTCGTAAACCTTTTTTCATATATTTGTCGCCGTACACAGGAGAGATGCCCCGTTTTGTTGAGCCGTATTTTTGATCACCGAGACGATCTTCTTCGAGTATATCGAGTTGTTTGTGGTACGGCAGACATATAAAAGCTTTATCGCTGATTTTTAAATTTTCAGGCGTGACCTTTATTCCCTTCTCCAATAATCTGTCAATCTCTCCGCAAAGATGTTCAAGGTCTATGACCATTCCGTTTCCCATTACATTCACAACGCCGTCACGAAGAATGCCGGAAGGCAGAAGATTTAATATAAATTTTCCTTTTTCGTTTACAACCGTATGTCCTGCGTTATTGCCGCCCTGATAACGGCAAATAATGTCGTAGCCTTCGGAAAGTAAATCGACCATACGCCCTTTGCCTTCATCACCCCAGTTAATTCCGACTATTGCTGTAAGCATACTGTTCTCCTTAATGATGTCTTTGCAAGGCTGCCTTTGCAAAGTTGATTTTAATGCGGCCTTAAAAAAAAGGCGTCCGCCTTACGATTTAATCCGGCTTTGTCCGCATAGGACAACATAAAAGCCATAAATGATTAAATAGCTGGGGGAACGCCTTTGTTCTGGTTGTATTATTACATGATATCCGCGGCTAGTCAAGCGGTATTTATTAATTCTTCTTATACCAATAAACAATTTAAACTGACTGCGGTATGTTTAACTTCGGCATGTCAATCCTTTTCGTCTGCTGATATTATACCGATATAACTGCTTCCTCATCCGTGAAGTTTTTATTTGCAGCAAGAATATTTTTTACAGAAATTAAAAATTCGCATGTCTGTTCTTCCGCTCTGCCTGTAAACTGTTCGGCGTGTAAAAAACTTTCCAGTTCTTCGCGAGTTACGCCGATCAGAGTGTCTTTTGCGATACGATCAGGCAGATCATTTTCGCCGCCTTCCTGTTTTACTTTTTTTCCGGCTTCTACCGAGTGCAGACGTATCTGCTCGTGAAGCGTTTGTCTGTCGCCGCCTTTTTTTACGCAGTGCATAAGTATATTTTCTGTTGCCATAAAGGGGAGCTCTTCGTTTAAATGTTTTTCTATTGTTTTTGGATAAACCGTAAGACCGCCTGCGATATTGATCATCAGCATGAGAATAGCGTCCACGGCGAGGAAAGCTTCCGGGATCGAAATGCGTCTGTTTGCCGAATCATCAAGGGTGCGCTCAAACCACTGGGCGCTTGCGGTAAGAGCGGGATTAAGAGCGGTAACTGTTACAAAACGGGAAAGGGAGGCAATGCGTTCGCTTCTCATTGGATTGCGCTTGTATGCCATTGCGCTAGATCCCACCTGCCCTGATTCAAACGGCTCGTCAACTTCTTTTAGGTGCGAGAGTAGGCGGATATCATTGGAAAACTTATATGCGCTCTGCGCGATGCCTGACAGCACCGAAAGCGAATAATAATCGATCTTGCGTGAATATGTCTGTCCGCTTACCGCGTAGACTTTGTCAAAGCCCATTTTTTTGGCGATCATTTTTTCCAGGGTTTTTACTTTTTCATGGTCGCCGTCAAACAGGGAAAGAAAACTTGCGCATGTGCCTGTTGTTCCCTTGCATCCAAGCAGTTTTAGATTGCCTGCGGCAAACTCAAGCTGTTCAAGATCGAAAAGAAGATCCTGCATCCAGAGGGTTGCCCGTTTTCCCAAAGTTGTAGGCTGCGCCGCNTGAAAATGCGTNTAGGCAAGGCAAGGCANGGATTTATATTCATCAGCGAAATTGTAAAGTTTNTCCAAAGCGGTTATTAAAAGCCGTTTAATCCGAAGCAGAGCGGAACGCTGTACGATAATGTCTGTATTGTCGCCGACAAAACAGGAAGTAGCGCCAAGATGAATTATCGGCTTCGCTTTGGGACATTGATCGCCGAACGCTTTAATATGAGCCATAACATCGTGCCTGATTTCCGTTTCATATTTTGCCGCCGCTTCATAGTTTATATCGCTCTCATGAGAAGCCATTTCCCTGATTTGTTCATCGGTTATGCCGAGCCCCAGTTCTTTTTGGCTTTCGGCAAGAGCTATCCATAATTTACGCCATGTCGAGAACTTGAAGTCATCAGAAAAGAGACGCTGCATTTCTTCGCTTGCGTATCTTTTGCATAAAGGATTTTCATAACGATAAGTAATATCGTCATTACGATCATGCATTTTGCAGCCTCTTTAACACGTCTCTGTAACCTTCAAGTACGTCTCCAAGATCACGGCGAAATACATCCTTGTCAAGTTTTTTATTTGTGGCGGCATCCCAGAGTCTGCATGAATCAGGGGATATCTCGTCGCATAAAATAATCTTTCCGTTAATTCTTCCGAACTCAAGCTTAAAATCAATCAGATTGATTCCTGTTTTCTTAAACAGCGCAAGCATCAATTCATTTATTCGAAGCGAAAGTTTTATCATCTGCGAAAGCTCGTCCGCAGAGGCGATGCCGATAGCAGTAATCTGGCTTTCGTTTATCATGGGATCGCCAAGCGCGTCGCTCTTTACGCAGAATTCTGTAACAATATTTTTTAGAGGCGTGCCTTCTTCGACGCCGTACTTTTTGGAAAATCCGCCTGCCGCGGTGTTTCTGACAATAACTTCCACCATGATGATTTCCGCCTTTTTTACAAGCACGGAAGTATCGTCAATTACTTTAATAAGATGGGTCTCTATTCCGTTTTTTGCGAGGTACTCGTAGATCAGATTAGAGATTGATGCGTTTAGTTTGCTTTTACCGGGCAATTCTTCTTTTTTTTCGCCGTTAAAAGCTGTAGCAGTGTCTTTATAACGTATGACGAAACTTTCATTATCCGGTCCTTCGCATACGATTTTAGATTTGCCTTCGTAAAGTACTTTATCAGACATAATTTCCTCCATTTACTTTTACAGTAAATTACGATAAATAGTCTAGTGGGTAAATTATATACCAGAAATTCGTAAATTTAACGTTTTTTCCTGTTTCTGTAAAAATTTTTGCGTTTTTAAATTTTTCGAATTATAATTAAGGGTGTAATGAAGGAGTTAATCCTGAAAATCTGCTATATTATACATTTTTGAGCAGTATAATTAAAAATGGAGGTCTTAAACTATGAAGATACGAACAAAACTGGTTGGAGGTTTTGCAATTATAGCCTTAATCGGCGCTTTTCTGGGTATTTTAGGTCTTATTAGCAATAATGCTCTTACAAGATCGGCGTCAGATATAATCCATATCACTGAGATTGAAGCCAGAGTTTCCAAAATATTGAGTTCTCATTATACGTGGAGACATGCGCTTACAGAAACTGTATACACCGGAGCGCGGTTTACAGGCTCTCTTGACGGCAATACCTGCTCATTGGGTGAGTGGCTTAACAGCGATGAAACTAAATCCATAACAGACCCGGAACTGCAAAGACTCGTNCGTGATATTGTTGAACCTCATAGAATAATTCATATCAAGGCAAGTGAAATTATCNATCATATANATAATAACAACAGGGAAGAGGCGTTAAGGATTTTNGTCGAAGATGTTTTTCCCAATACAGAAAGAGTCATTCAGGATTTAACGTTGATTTATGATCAATACGGNCTAATCCTCCATACCGAAATAAACGAAATCTACGCGACCGGAAAAACTTTTGCCGCAACCATTATTATTGTTATTTTAGTCGCTTTTACCGCGAGCGTTGTTCTTGCGATGCTTGTCACAACCAGTATCGTTAAACCGCTATTCAGCGTAATGCACACGCTAAAGGATATTTCCGAAGGCGAAGGGGATCTGACAAAGAGGGTGAGTTACAATAACAAGGACGTAATTGGAGACCTCTCGCGCTACTTTAACAAAACGATGGAAATAATTAAAAACCTTATTATCAGCATTAAAAATGAATCAGCATCGTTATCTGAAATCGGCAGTGATCTTTCCAACAATATGAACCAGACAGCTTCGGCTGTAAACGAAATTACGGCGAACATTCAGAGCATTAAAACCCGCATTATAAATCAGAGCGCAAGCGTTACGCAGACAAACGCCACAATGGAACAGGTAACAAACAATATTAACAAGCTTAACGGCAATGTCGAAGAGCAGTCTAATCACGTTTCACAGGCGTCTGCCGCGATTGAAGAAATGGTAGCCAATATTCAGTCAGTAGCCGATACGCTTAACAAAAACACCGCAAATGTTAAAACCCTTTTGGAAGCTTCCGAAGTCGGTAAAACGGGTCTTCAGGAAGTATCAGGGGACATTCAGGAAATTGCCCGTGATTCGGAAGGCTTGTTGGAAATTAACTCGGTCATGCAGAATATCGCAAGCCAGACAAACCTCCTGTCGATGAACGCCGCAATCGAAGCCGCTCATGCCGGAGAATTGGGAAAAGGGTTTGCCGTTGTCGCTGACGAAATCAGAAAGCTCGCCGAAAACTCAAGCGAGCAGTCAAAAACAATCGGCACAGTGCTTAAAAAGATAAAAGAATCTATTGATAAAATTACCAGTTCAACAGAAAACGTACTAAATAAATTCGAGGCAATTGATTCAAGCGTAAAGGTTGTAGCCGAGCAGGAAGATAATATCCGAAACGCGATGGAAGAGCAGGGAGAAGGCTCCAAGCAGATTCTTGAAGGCATAAGCAATGTAAACTCAATAACGCGCCAAGTAAAAAGCGGTTCGCATGAAATGCTTGAAGGCTCGCAGGAAGTTATCAGGGAAAGCCAGAATCTGGAAAAAGCAACGCAGGAAATTACATCCGGTATGAACGAAATGGCTACAGGCGCAGACCAGATCAATATCGCTGTAGATCATGTAAACAGCATCTCCATTAAAAACCGCGAAGGCATCGATACACTCATTAAGGAAGTATCACGTTTCCGTGTTGAGTAGGGAATAAAGGAAAGAAGAAGGCGGCAGTTACCGTAAAAGGAAGCTGCTGCTTTTTTTTATCCCAAGCGCGATTCCAAAGCCTGCGAATGCTGATATTAATCTGTCAACAATATTTACTGGGATACGGGAAGCAATTTCGGCAATGATTATCGGGGTATTCTCTTTAAACATAGTCGCGCCAAAAAGCGAAGTAATGCCTGAACCTCCTGAACTATAGGAAGTGTTTAATGAAATAATGACAGAGGCTATAAATCCGCCGAGTAAACTCATGGCAAGACACAGCGCAAAAGATAAAATGATAAGCACTACTATTCTGTCCATTACAATGTTTATATGATATTTTTTACCGGCAGCAGTTTTTTGATTTGCGGTATCGCTTTTCTCTGCATAGTCAACAGGCTGTAAAAATTTTGGTATCAAATTAAGCTCGTCCGGAAAAACCCGCATCATAAACCATGTAATAACCGCGACCGAGGCGTTGCAAATAATGAAAAGATATCCTTCCCAGCCGCCGCCAATTATTGTATTTCCTGTTATATTTGTTAAAACTCCGCAAATTATTCCCCAATAAAGACCGCATGTTAAGGTGATGGAAACAGTAAGAATAGTATCAAGGTACAGAGGGAATCTTAATTGAAGATTTAAAAAATTTATTGCTACATTCAGGAATGAACCGGCAATGCATAAAAATAATGGTATTATTATCTTGCGCATTAATGATTGTATCATATATTATTCTTTTATGCCATTTTATAATGCCGATGTACTGGGAGGGATTGAATCTTATATCCGCCTTGTATGGTTCTTTACATTATTTACCACTGTTCTTACGCTTTTAATGAGTTATCTTTATCTGTCAATCAGAAAGACAAGAGAGCAGGAACAACTTAACCGGGAATTTTCCTGTTTGGTTATTGAAGGACTGGAAACCGAACGCAGACGTATTTCACGGGAACTCCATGATACAATTCTGCCGCAGGTTCGGGATATTTATTTATCCAATCAGATTAGAGAAATATGCACTAATCTTATGCCGCCTGATTTTTCCTGTCTTGCATTAAAAGACGCCATCGCTCAGTTAAGCGTGAATTTTTCCAGCCGAAGCGGAATAAAATGCGTTTGCTGTATCGACGAAAAAATTGATTTCTCTCCGCTGTGCCCGGAAAACCAGCTGCATGTTTACCGCATTGTTCAGGAATCATTTAATAATATAGAAAAACATTCACACGCAAAAAACGCTTCGGTTATTATAAGGCCGGATCAGCAGGGAGCAAATGAAAGCGTTACAATTTGCGTTTGCGATGATGGAGATGGGATCAAACCCGGACGTTTTCACGAAAATCTTGGCATGAAGAGTATCCGCCAAAGAGCTTCTATTCTGAATGCCAAAGTTGACTTTTTAAGCGAGATAGAAAATGGTTTAATGGTAAAGATTCATTTTTTACTGCCCAGCCGGCATTTGGCAGGAGAGTCTTTAGGTGGATAAAAAAACAAGCGTTATCATCATCGAAGATCATTCTATCGTGCTCCAGGGTCTTATTGATTATTTTCATAAAACAGACCGCTTTACAATTGCGGGAGCCGTCAGCAATCTGGAAGAGGCTAAAATACTTTTAGGCAATGTTACGGCGGAAGTTATAATTTTGGATATTCAATTAAAAGACGGTTTTGGATTAACGCTTATTCCTCTTCTTGCTTTTAAGCCTGTTATCGCAGTATATACAGCGTATGATGATTTTATTCATGTAAATTCAGCTTTAAGCAAGGGCGTACATGTTTATATGAGCAAACACCGAAGCGTAAAAGAGCTGGATGAAGCAATTACCAACGCTCTAAACGGAGAAAAATATATTGATGATTCTGTTCAGGTAAAACTGGACTTAATAACAAATGCCGCGGAGACCCTTACAAAGCGTGAATCAGAAATATTTACGCTGGTTAAAAACGGTTTAAGCAACAAACGAATTGCCAGCCAGCTGGGTATTGCGGTAAGAACAGTAGAAAATATACTAAGCTGCGTGTACAACAAAATCGGCGTACGCTCAAGAGCGGAACTGCAGGATTTGTAATACCCAAAAATCGTGCGTAAATGNGATTGTCTGTNTTATTCGTTTTACAGCGCTTACTCGCCTGCGTGCTTTATCCCCAGTATCTCGAGCTCTTTTTCGTTGAGACCAACNCCCCTAAGCATTGCCCTGTTTCCTTTTAAGCTCTCTATCGAATTTATTCCCATGCCGCCCATCATCTCTTTTATTTCATGCTGCCATGCTGTTAAAAGATTGACGAGGCGCTTGTAGCCTATNTCCGGGTTTAATCTTTTTGTAAGTTCNGGGACTTGAGTAGCTATACCCCAGTTNCATTTACCGCCGTGGCACGATCGGCACAAATGGCAGCCGAGAGCGAGAAGAGCGCTTGACGCTATGTAAACGCAATCGGCTCCAAGCGCGACTGCCTTAACAACATCCGCGCTAGAGTGAACGCTTCCGCCGACTACAAGCGATACATTGTCACGGATTCCTTCGTCTCTGAGGCGTTTATCCACGGAAGCGAGAGCAAGTTCTATCGGGATGCCGACATTGTCACGGATACGTGTGGGCGCCGCTCCTGTGCCGCCGCGATAACCGTCGATAGAGATTATATCAGCGCCGCTTCTTGCGATGCCGCTTGCTATTGCGGCGACATTGTGAACAGCCGCTATTTTTACAATTACGGGTTTTTTATAATCTGTCGCTTCTTTTAGCGAGAAGACAAGCTGGCGTAAATCTTCTATGGAATAAATATCGTGATGAGGAGCAGGGGAGATTGCGTCGCATCCTTCGGGGCTCATCCTTGTGCGTGAAATATCGCCGACAATTTTTTTTCCAGGCAGATGTCCGCCGATACCGGGCTTTGCGCCCTGTCCCATTTTTATTTCGATTGCCGCTCCTGCGTTTAAGTATTGAGGATGAACGCCGAATCTGCCGGAAGCAACCTGTACAACCGTGTTTTTTCCGTAGCGGTAAAAATCTTCATGCAAGCCGCCTTCTCCTGTGTTGTAAAGAATGCCAAGCTCCTCAGCCGCCCTTGCGAGGCTCTCATGAGCGTTGTAACTTATGGAACCGTAACTCATCGCCGAAAACATAATCGGCATGGAAAGTGAAATCTGCGGTGGCAGATTGTTTATAAGCCTGCCGTTCGTATCGCGTTTAATCGACTGCGGCTTTGCACCGAGTGAGACTTTTGTTTCCATCGGTTCACGCAATGGATCAATCGGAGGATTTGTTACCTGGGATGCGTTAAGCAGAATCTTGTTAAAATAAATNGGATTGTCTTCGGGGTTGCCCATGCTGGANAGAAGAACGCCGCCGGAATTTGCCTGTCTGTAAATCTCGTTTATGGTTTTTCCGGTCCAGTTAACATTTTCTTTGTATGTGTTTGCGCTCTTTATAATTTTTAAGGCGCGTGTCGGACAGAGAGAGACGCAGCGATGGCAGTTTACGCATTTGGCGTCATCGCAGACAAGTTTATTGTGCTCCTCAAGATACTCATGCGCTTCATTCGCGCATTGTCTTTCGCAGGCGCGGCAGCTTATACATCTGTCGTAATTTCTGGATATTTCATAATCAGGATAAATATAATTAACGGGCATAAATATTGATACTCCTTTATTCTCTGCTGTCTGCTATGCTACCTTAATGATAACCGGCTGTCCGCCTTTTGGCGCCCACACATTATCAAGATTTGGCTCGATAATTCTTATTGCCGCTTCTTCGCTTGCTATGTAAACCGTATCATCCTTTTCGCCGATTACCATGCTGCGGAGTTTTAGCCTGTCGTTAAGCGCCATGATCCCGCGCTCGCCCGGTCCGTTGTCAAAACCGACAAGTATCGAAAACGGTCCTGTAATAAGCTGATCGGCGAACATAACACGCAGATATTCATGGGTCTCTTTATCCTCGGCTGACATTCTGCTGATTGTCTGCCAGAAAGGAGCAGCTATTACAGAAGCGATCTCGTTAAAGGTAAGCCCTACTTTTCTGTGCAGGTAATCGATTATATATGTGATAACTTCTGTGTCGGTCTGCAGAGTGCATTTGTAACCGTACATTTCGATGGCGCGCCTGTTTGCGTCGTAGGAAGAGATTTCTCCGTTATGCACGACCGTATAATCCAAAAGACCGAATGGATGCGCCCCGCCCCACCAGCCGGGAGTATTTGTCGGGTAGCGTCCGTGGGCTGTAAAACACCAGCCTTCATATTCTTCCAGCTTGTAAAACCGTCCAACATCTTCCGGAAATCCTACCGCCTTAAAACAGCCCATATTCTTGCCGCTGGAAAAAACATAGGCGCCGTTAATTCTTGTGTTGACCCGAAATACGCATTTTGCGGTAAACTCCCGCTCATCAATCTGGCTGTCCGCAAGTTTTGTGGGAAGCGGAGTTACAAAGTAGCGCCAGATCAAAGGCTCGTCTGTAATTTCCTTGATTTTTCGAACCGGTATTTTGGAAAGGTTTATTATATCGAAATGTCTTTCTATAAATTCTTCACATTCTCTTTTTGCTGATGTCGAATCGTAAAACACATGCAGAGCGTAAAAGTCCTTGTACTCAGGATAAATCCCGTACGCCGCGAAACCGCCTCCCAAGCCATTGGAGCGGTCATGCATCACCGCAATGGAATTGATAATCGCCTCGCCGCTTACACGTTTCCCGGACTTGTTGATAATCCCCGAAATGGCGCACCCCGACGGGATTCTTGTTTGGCCTTCAAGAAGGGAACCTTCATTTGACCGCTCATGAGTAGCCAGGTGAGGTTGAGGTTCTCGCTGCATATTGTCTCCTTGATAAATGGTAAAAAAAGGGCGTCCGCCGAATAGCAAGAAATAAGCGGAAGGCACCCTGACCTTCGAGCCGAAATCCTACTATTTGGTGAACACCCTTGTTCTATAGTAATTTGTACAAAAAATGGGGGATTTGGTCAAGCGGGGAGGGGTTTATTTTGCATTTTAGTCAATTTTTTAAACTCATTTACAACAAAAATCATTGATATCACCGATGAGCATAAATCCGATAAAGGAAACGCCCAATAAACGCCGAATATCGGGCGAAGTCCCGCGGACTCAAACAATACAGGCAGAAACAGAATGGAAGGAATTAAAAACAATATCTGGCGTGAAAGGCTTACAATGGAAGCCTGAACAGGTTTACCTATTGCCTGGAAAAGCTGTCCGCCCATTAACTGGATGGCGACGATTGGGAACATACAGGTGCAAATCCGCATGGTTTGTATTGTAAGCTCACGCAAACTGCTTTTGTCATTGCTGAATAGCGAAAATAACATTCCCGGCGCAAGCTGAATAATAAAAAAACCTGTTGTAAGAAAAACTGTGCATGCAATCATCGCAAGCTTAAAACATTTTTTTACGCGATCAAAATGTTTCGCTCCGTAATTATAACCGATGATCGGCTGCGCTCCCTGACCTATTCCCATCATCGGCATAAATATTACAGTAAACACCGTAAAGAAAATTGTCATAGCCGTGAGGGCGTCGTCTCCGCCGTATTTTATAATTGTCGCGTTTTGTAAGATGCCGACAAGGCTCATCGCAAACTGCATAATAAACGGAGCAAAACCGATCGCGAGGATTTTACCGGTAAGCATTAGTTCCAGTCTCATGTACTTAAAGCGAAACCTTAAGCGTGTCCACTTTGAGTTAAAATACCCGATAACAAAAACAAGAGAAACAAACTGAGAAATAACCGTAACCCACGCCGCTCCGGCAACGCCCATGTTCAGCGCGAAAATAAAAATCGGGTCAAGAATAATATTTAATAACGCTCCGATAAGCTGAACCATCATTGAGGTTTTTGGATGTCCGTCGGATCGTATAAAATGAGTGATTCCGGGGCTCATCGCGGCGAACGCCGCTCCGTAAAGCGTTATGCGCAAATATGTTTCTGCGTACTCGTAGACTTTTCCTTCGGCCTTCATGATATCACGAAGGATAGGCTCCATGAAAATCAATACTGTAATGATGCAGATTGCCGGTAAAAGAAAAAGCAGAACAAAAGCGTGCCCCATTATTTTTTCAACTTCGTCGTGCCGCCTTTCTCCCATACGAATGGCAAAGAGCGAATTTGCTCCAATGCCGACAAGCATGGAAAACGCCATAATGATCATTGTAATCGGCATAACAAGACCAATGCCCGCAATCGCCAGAGGATCAACGCCGTTACTTAAATAGATGCGATCAACAATATTATAAAGCGCATTTACCAGCATCCCGACAATCGCTGGAATCGAAAAACTTAAGAGCAAACGTCCTATAGGTTCTTTTCCGATGCGGTCAGTAGCAAGTGATTGCGGCGTCTTTTGCGGCGTTTCAGGTGCGGCAGATAGCTGTGATGGTTCAGATGGGTTGGAATCAACAATCAATGCCTGGCTCCTGTGTGGTTAATAAAGTATATGTTAAATGGTGTGCTTGGGCAATGAGGAGCTAGTAATATAAAAAATTAATAAAGGGTGAGGGCGCAAAGCCCCGGCAGCTAGGATGGCTGAAATTTACTGCTAATAAATTTCAAACCGCTTTGCGGTTTTGAGCATCATTAACTTTGTAGAAAACCAGCCAAGCTGCTTTCGCAGCAATAATATGAGCCGTCGGGGTTTTGCACCCTCACCCTTGAGATTTTTTGTATTGCACGCAAACCAAAGACTTAATTAGAATTTTGCGTCTCTGCTCTTGCGATTAGTTGGGTAATACTAATAGCAGAAATAATTTTTATAAACGCAAGAGGTGTTTTCTCTTGCGTCATTGCGTGGCTAATTATTTGTAGTCTGAGTTAGATATTGCTTGATTTCGTCAGTTGACAAACCTTGATCCAAAAGATCAATGAAACGCTTTATATCTTCTTTACGAGTTTGTTCACGACCTCGCTCAACGCCATCTTCATGACCTTCTCTGTATCTGATGTCACCTAACTCTTCCATGCTTATCTCATCGAATAACATATTGATTACCTCCGACCCGTGCTTTCTTAAGAAATCCGTAAGGATGTTGTTGTCTATACAGTATTTTATAGCCTTTCTCATGGATTCATCAAGGGATAAATACTGATTGTATTCCCATATCTTGGACATGAATATACTGTAACTGTTAAGCGTTTCGCTCTTTTCGAGTATCTCAGTGTTGCAACCATGTTTAATGTTGTATACATGGACAGTAAGCTCAAGGGGAAGAACGTCCTTTAGTCCTTTTATGTCCTTAAAAGCGTCAGAGAGCCTTAGCTCTTTATGGTCAGGATAGGCTTCTTTGCCGTTATACAAGATTATAAACTCAGGTGTGGGGATTTTTATCAGTTTTTTCTGGTAGAGCTTATCGTTTGAGAGGATTTTCTCGTACACCCTGCCTATGTACATTAATAATCGTACAGGGACATTTTCGTTGATTGTAGACTGATGCTCGATAAGTACCACGACTCGATCGTCTATCGTGAATGAGACATCGTTGATCTGGCACATGTAGATCGCCTCAGATAGGGTGTTGATGTCTATGACGGCATCTTTCGGCACTTCGATACCCTCGATAGCCGAGTAGACTTCCCGTAGTACTTCCGGGGTACTGAACAGTGTAGAGAACACGCTGCTTTTGTGTTTTCTGTTGACATTGTTGGATTGCTGGAAACTTTGTTGTAAGTCCATAGGAACCTCCATAAAATAGATTCAGCTTGATAAAAAGCTGCATATATATATGGCGCGACTATGCGTGGCGCTTTAGTGAAAATGGTAAAAAGTGAAAAAAATGGCAAGAATTAAATTACATCAATCTAAGTGCAAGGGCAGAGGCGCAAAGCCCCAGCGGCTCATATTATTGCTGCGAAAGCAGCTTGGCTGGATTTTTAACGAGTTAATGATGCTCAAGACCGCAAAGCGGGTTGAAATTTATTAGCCGAAAATTCCAGCCATCTTAGCCGATGGGGCTTTGCGCCTCTGCCCTCGCGATTGGTTGGGTGATACAAACAGTAGTATTTTTTCCTCTGTTTAAGTTATTAATTAATAGATAGTATTTTTATTTATGAAATCTCGATTTTTTCATTTTTTTCGAGGGTTTTTAATAAGGATACAGCTAAGCAACGATTCTTTTTATTCAAACCGCTCCAAATCTCGATTAAAAAACGCAGGTCTTTGGGAATAGAAGCCTCTTTCCTTACATAATTATCTCTACCGGTGACAAGATATTCAACTGAAACCCCCAATGCTTTAGCGATTTTCACGGCTCCAACAGCATTCGGGATTGAATTATGCGTATTCAGGTAATTATCCAGCGTATGCCGTTTAATTCCTGTAATAGCCGAGAGCTCTTTTACCATCATTCCTGAATATTTTAACTCAGATTTCAGGTTTTCTTTAAATCCCATTAAACAGACAATAACCTAAAAAGAATAATTATGGGTTGACATTATTCTTATATAAATAATATTATTCTTATAAGAATAATATGCAAATAATTAGAATAATGAGTTTCAGAGTATAAAAAGGAGTTTCTTTATGAAAAAAACAAGCAGTTTATCAATAAAATCGCTCCTTATTTATAAAATCCTGTCTGTATAGACGGGATATATAACAAAAAGGAGTTTTTCAATGAAAAACGTTCTTAAATTTTTTGGGATTTTCGCTCTTGTTGCGATAATCGGATTCACAATGATTACATGCGGAGGTGATGATAATCCTGAAGATGACGGNAATAGTATAGGTGATTTACCACAAGCAGGAGACGGGTCAATCAGTTTTGCCAGCCCTTTAACAGCTTCTGCGNTTTCATATTTTAGAGGGAGTCCGAAATGCGGCGATGATGAATGNGAAGAATTGGATTGCTGGTTAAAGAAATACAGCGGCAGTCCTATTAATTTTACGCATATTTATTATGAAAATGATGATGAATATTCATCTGGAGAATTGATACCGCTTTCCAGTATCGGGACAGGAACATGGAATGTAACAGTATCAAACAGCGGACTCTCGCTGCGGTTTGGAACACCATATAATAATATGTTGTTTGATGTATCAGTTCATTTACCAGAGTTTGTAACTGCAACAGAAAATTTGAGTGTATTTACTATACTAGATGATTATGAGAGGATCTATGATTCATCAGGTGATTTGGACCTTATATGGATAGATTTTGAAAACAACGCAAGAGCTGGTTTTGTATATGCAGATAGGGATGGAATTTATAAAGGTGATTTTGATGGATACTGTGAAGACTGTGAGATGTACGAGTATTTAAGTTATGATCTAAAATTAAGAAAAGGCTGGAACAGAGTTATTTTTATAACTGATTGGGGTTATAATGATGAAATTGAGGATTACTTTGAAACATTTATAATGTATACCGGAAAACCAGGCAATTCGTTTAAATGGATTATGTGGAGCTATGAAGATGAAGAAGAGCCTATGCTAAACGTACAAAATGTAATACCAAACAATCAACAACTAAAGCCAAGCATTGTTAATAATTCGCAGCCAAGAGCAAGATGTAACTCAGGATTGCGAAATAGTATAATTAATAATTAAAACTACTTAAAATTTATTTCTTGTTTGTCGCTTGATAAACAAGAAATAAACTGTTGGNGTAAACGTGACAANGAGGGTCTTCTACAATATTGCCAATAATGCTATAAATTCAATATGGATAAAGAAAAAAAGACGTTAATAAAATTATTAATTACCATTTTTGCAGGTGTTATTGTTACTACGGTATTTTTGGGCGGTTTAATTGTTTCGCTTCTTACTCTTCAAAGAGAGATATTAAGCTCTTTAGTGCTTGTTTCTTATGCGTCTATAATTGTGTTTCTGGTTTTGCTCAACAAGCTTCAATCAAAAAGGATTTATTTAATTTTATTGATTCCGGTTATTTGTTTTGCGGCGGGAATTGGAACTGCTCATTATCAATATAATATCGATAAAATTCCAAAAGTTGAGGAATATGATATTCATTTATGGAAATATATGCCTTTTGACAGTTTCGATGCTCTCGCGTCTCTTGACGAGGAATCAACATTAAAATTCACTGACAATTTTCCTGTTCTGGACGGAGCTACCGCTCTTTTTCCTGTTTATTCATCTTTTGTGCAGGCAGTTTATCCAAAAGACTCAATTAATCCGGATTCCGCGTTTCTGCTATGCAGTAAAACCGAAGGCGCTTACGCAAATCTTTTTGATGGCAAGGCGGATATTATTTTTTGCGCGTCTCCTTCTCAGTCGCAGTTAGACTATATTAACAGCAGAAATATTAATGTAAAATTTGTTCCAATAGGAAGGGAAGCGTTTGTGTTTTTTGTGAATAATGAAAATCCTGTTAACGATGTAAGTGTGGAAAACATTAGAGGTATTTATTCAGGAAAAATAAGAAACTGGAAGGAACTCGGAGGGTTTAATCAAAGGATAAGGGCTTTTCAAAGACAGCAGAACTCAGGAAGCCAGACCATGTTTATAAAAATGATGGAAGGCAGCCGCATAATAAAACCGGGAAGGGAAAATGTTTACAAAGACATGCTGTCGATAGTTAACCGGACCGCATCTTATAGAGATTTTCCTAACGCCATTGGTTATTCATTTTTATTTTATGTATCGAAAATGGCGGCAAACGAAGAAATAAAGTTATTATCAATTAACGGCGTTCATCCGTCGGCGCAGACTATACAGGATAACAGCTATCCTTTCGCTGATAATTTTTACGCAATCTATCTGGATAATGAAGACAGAAATAAAAATATTGATGCATTTATTGAATGGATTTTATCAGAGCAGGGTCAAACATTAATTCAANAAACCGGGTATGTGCCGATTAATTAATATATCTATTCACGGTTTTCATTCCATTTTAANCAGTTAAATGTTAATTCAATTTTATGTCAAAAATGTAAAAGTTCACCCTTATACCAATATCCTCTCTATGCTATAATACAACCACATGGAAAAATATCCGGAAAAATGCAGAAAAAACTTATTTTTTAACAGCGTCGAAAAAGAAAANTANGATACGGCGATAAATGAATGGTATTTTCANCATGAAGTAATAGACAATAATGAATTTATTGATATGCAGGAATCAAAACCTTCATGCGAACTCTGTGAACATGAGGATTTAAGATGGCAGTTTGTTATTTACAATATAAATAATAACAATCAATTAAAAGTAGGTTCGTCATGTATCAAGCAGTTTAATATTGCTCTTTTGGAAAAGGATGGAAGAAAAATATTCGGTAAAGACAGGGATACGAAGCTTAATAAATTGATTAATCTTGCCCGTATAGGTTCTTCCAACAAATTGACTTTTCTGGCATTAAATGAATTGTGCAGAATAAAAAAGGAAATGGAACAGAACAGCATGTTTATTGATTGCTGGACGCAGTTAAAAGTAAACGGAGAAATAGAGCCTAAGCTCGCTTTGTTTATTGTTAATAATTTAATAGAATGCGGAATTGAATATGAAAAATTGGATATGAGGATAAATATAACAAAAAAGAAAAATATTGATCAAATAACTAAAATGAATAAAGACAGTTATTCCCTTATTAAAGTATTATTAAATGAAAAATCAATCGCAAAATTGGATAAAATTACGAATAAAAAATAGTTAAAAAATATTTTTAATACGCAGCCTGCAGGAAATTAGCCGCAACATTAACGGCAATACGGAAATCTGTATGATCTGCGTCATCGTCGTCAAAAGAAGGACGGAAATTTTCATAAAGGTTTACGAATCTTCCAATCTCCTCAATGGAAAAACTTCGTATTTTTAATTTTGTTCTAATAATATTTTCCGGAACTTTCTGCTTTAACTCATATAAAATATGATGAAATATATTTTTATCATAAACGCCGCTGTGAGGATAACAAAAATAATCGCTTATATAGTGAGCAAGAATACCCAGATGAAACGAAAATAAAAAAGAGCGTTTGCTTAATTTTTCAATCTTTTTTTTGATATATTCACGCGAATGCTGGTACTCATGCTTGCACCATAAATAAGAATGTACCAGATCAGGATAAAAATTTCCCAATAAAAACAAGATCTTGTTAACACGGAGTCCATCCGCTTCCAATTCGCTGCAAACTTTTTGCCCGATTTGATAGTGAATTGCCAGTCTCATATTCCTTCCTTTGCATTATTATAGTTAAAATAAAGGCATTCAATATAAGGGAATTATTAATTAATTGTTTTAACTTGGTTAAATAGCGTTTATGTGTAATAAAACGCATTATAGACAGATAGCTTAAAATATGATAAATTGATGTTATAAGTAAGGAGATTTCGGCTATTCATGAAAACGATTTTTATAGTCGATGATAACGCTACCAGCCTTGTAACTGCAAAAAGCGCTCTGTCCGGCGTATATAAGACTTATGCTCTGCCGTCTGCGGAGAAAATGTTTAATATTCTGGAAAAAATAAATCCCGATTTAATTCTCCTGGATGTTGATATGCCGGATATGAACGGTTTTGAAGCTTTNGCCATTCTAAAAAAGGATGAAAAACTTAAAAATATACCTGTTATCTTCCTAACGGCAAAAAATGACGCTGAATCGGAAATTCATGGCTTTGAAATGGGAGCGGCTGATTTTATCAATAAGCCGTTTTCTCCTCCTGTATTGATTAAACGTATCGAAACCCATATAGGAATTGACACTCTTATTAAAGAGAGTCTTAGAAGCGTTCGTAAAGTTCATAACGCTACGATTAACATAATTGCGAATATTGTTGAAGGACGCGATAAAGTAACTGGCGGTCATATAGATCGCACACAAAATTACCTGACTATAATTGTAAATGAGCTTATGCGTTCAGGAATTTATAAAGAAGAAGTGTCCAAGTGGAATTTGGAAGTGCTTTTGCCTTCCGCGCAGCTGCATGATGTGGGCAAAATTAAATTAAGCGATATGGTTTTAAATAAACCAGGGAAACTTAACGGCGAAGAGTTTGAAATAATTAAAAAACATTGTGAAGAAGGTGAAGGAATAATTGACGGAATCATTAATAAAGTAGACGAGGATGGGTTCCTTCTGCATGCAAAAAGATTTGCCGGTTATCACCATGAAAGATGGGACGGCACCGGTTATCCAAGGGGTCTTGCCGGTAATGATATACCGTTGGAAGCAAGAATTATGGCAATTGCAGATGTGTACGACGCTTTGGTTTCTGAACGTCCTTACAAAAAACCTTATACGCACGAAAAAGCGGTGGAGATTATAAAAAATGAATCAGGTACGCATTTTGATCCAAAATTAGTTGAAGTTTTTTTAAAAATTTCTGATGATTTTGTATCACATGCCGAGTTTGACATGTCAAAACTGATTGATATTTACAATGAGATATAAAACAAAGGAATTAAAACATGGGTATAATTCCTAAAACTTCAAAAATATTTGTAAATAAGGATATTCTTACCTTTTCGATTTTTTTCTTTTTGGTAGTTTCTTTGGCGGCGATTACCGCGTACGCAATTTCTTCACGGCAGATTAATCACTCGTATGTTGAACAGCAGCTTGCGCTTGCTTCGGAAACAACGCGCCTGCGTTTGGCAAAAATTGTGAACAGCGAACTGGCGCTGGTATTAAAAATGGCTGATACTCCCGTTATACGTCAATATTTTTTAAATCCATTTAATTCGGAGTATAAAGCTCTGGCTTTCAATGAATTTGCGATATATCAGCATTATTTTGAACAAAAAATATTATTCTGGGTTAATGATGTTGATAAAATATTTTATTCCACCGGGAACGATTCCTTTGTTTTGGATCCTGATGACCCGGACTCTTATTGGTATAATCTGACTTTATTTAATACAGAAAAATACAACTTTAATATCAATTACAATCCTAACCTTCAGCAGATTAATCTTTGGGTTAATGTTCCTGTGTTTACAGAAGAAAATGGAATCAAAAAACCTCTTGGAATGCTTGGAACAGGAATTAATCTTACAAAATTTTCCGATTTTATTATTAATTCCTACAATGAGTTTGATACAAATATTATTCTTTATACTTTTAATAAATCAGGAGAAATAACATCAGCCGCCGATTATATGCTCGCAAATAAAAAAGTACGGCTCGAGGATCATCTTGGCACGGCGGGTACAGAACTTGTCAGATTTGCAGAAATGCTGCCTGACGGCGAAAGTATTTCATATATTTATGGCAATAAAAAATATCTGATAAACTCCATTCCTGAAATGGAATGGAATCTTGCGGTTATTTATCCTCTGCCGGGGCTTCTTTCGCTTAATCAATCCATGAATACATTATTTTTCTGCATGCTGTTTCTTATTTTTATTATTTTAATAGTGATTAATATTATAGTTGCGCGCTCGGAAAAAGCAATGTCTGATCAAAACATACAGCTGATTGAAGCGAATGAAAAAGCTGAATCCGCTTCCCGTACAAAAAGTAATTTTCTGGCAACGATGTCACATGAAATTAGAACGCCGCTTAATGCCATCATGGGAATTGCTCAGGTTGAAATGCAGGACACAACTCTCCCTGATAAACACATGATTGCTTATGAAAAAATACAGAGTTCAGGCAGCAGCCTTCTTGCAATCATTAATGATATTCTTGATATGTCAAAGATCGAAACCGGAAAGCTGGAACTTAATCCTGTTTTATATAGCGTTCCTGATATGATAAACGACGCTGTTCAGCTTAATATTGTACGAATTGGTTCCAAGCCAATTGAATTTTTATTAAATATTAATGAAAATTTGCCCTCCTATCTTTTTGGAGATGAGCTTCGCATTAAACAGATTTTAAATAACCTGCTTTCCAATGCGATAAAATATACCGGGAAGGGACAAGTTAGTTTATCCGTTGGTTATAAAAATGATAACGAAAATATAATTCTGGAGTTTATTGTAAAGGATACAGGACAGGGAATAAAGGAAGAAGACGTAAAAAAATTATTTTCTTCCGAGTATCAGCGTTTTAACGCGGATGCAAACCGTACTACAGAAGGAACAGGTCTTGGTTTAAACATAACCAAATCAATTGTAGAAATGATGAACGGTATTATCACCGTTGATAGCGAATACGGAAAAGGCAGCACATTCGCTGCGTCAGTACGGCAGAAAATTAATGAATATACGCCGATTGGAAAAGAGATTGCCCAAAAACTTGGTTCATTTAACTATTCTGTAAAAAAAGAAACTGAAAAAATTACAAGGGAGCTGATGCCTTACGGAAGCGTGCTTGTAGTCGATGATGTTGATACGAATCTTTATGTCGCTCATGGTATTTTAACTCTTTATAATCTGGATGTTGAACTGGCTGGCAGCGGGTTTTCCGCAATTGAAAAAGTGGAAAGCGGTAAACGCTATGATATTATTTTTATGGATCACATGATGCCGCAGATGGATGGAATTGAAACTACGCATAAATTAAGGGAAATGGGTTACGAAGGAACAATAATTGCGCTGACGGCAAACGCTTTGGCTGGCAATGAAGCAATGTTTGCGCAAAAAGGATTTGACGGTTTTATTCCAAAACCTATTAACGCCATGCAGCTCAATAACGCTCTAAATAAATTTATTCGTGACAAATATCCTGAAGAAGCAAAAAAATATAAACCGCAAGTTTTTACGCAGACGGAAACAAAAGAGATAGCGCCGAAACTAAGAAAAATTTTCTGCGATGACGCAAGAAAAGCAGCTGTTACATTGAGAAAAACATCGGATTTTAACAGCGAGACAGGTGATATAAATTTATACAGGATTTCTGTACATGCCATGAAAACTGCGTTAAAAATCGTCAACGAAGAGGATGCGTCCAGGTCGGCACGAGCGCTTGAAAATGCCGCAAGGGAAAATGATTTTAACTATATTATTAATAACACAGACAGCTTTATTAAAGTTCTGGAAAAAATAATTATTAAACTCAGTTTTGATGAAAATAAAAAAGAAGATAATACAGATATAATGGAAGATAAAACCTTTTTAAAAGAGCAAATGCAAAAAATTAAAACTGCGTGTGAGAATTATGATGATGACGCAGCGTATGCCGTTATTAACAAACTCCGGGAAAACAAATGGCGTGCAGAAACAACAGATTTGATAGAGAAAGTACATGATATGCTGTATGTATACAGTGATTTTGAAGGAGTAATAAAAAAAATCAATACAGTTTAAATCTGTTTTTTCCGGTAAATATTATTTTTTTACTGCGCAGAGGATCTCCTGGCTTGTAATATCGGAGTACAGCGTTATACCGTTTATCTGCGATAAATGAATAACCTCTTCCCATCTTTTTTCTGATGGTAGATACTTTTCCAGCAGGTTTTCGCTGTTTGCGACAAGCTTTGGATTAAATGTCACATCCTCGTCGCCGTCAAAAATGGCGGCATAGAAAATATCAGCCTCTACTATATCCTGAAAAAAGTGGCTGCCGAATGAAAGCTCCGGGATTAATCCGCCCTGATTGTATGACACTTCGCACATTACCGCCATGTTGCAAAGCTCGCTGAAATGAACAGGCACGCCAAGTGATGGAGTTGTTGTCCCCCATCTGCCGGGACCTATAAGCATGACGCTGCTCCCTTTTAATTTCTGATTCAACATGCCTATAATTCTTGCGACCTGATACTTGTCCCGCTCCGCGAGAGCAAGGTAACTTCCGGCTTTTACAAAAATGACATAGTCAAGAAGCAGGCGGACATTGCCGCCCATAAAGTTTCCGGTAGATGAAAAGAAAATATCTTCCTTGTCCGGTTTTGGAATAGTAATATCCAAAGGCGAAGTGCCTGATCTTTTTATCTGAAGCGGACGGCATTGAAGCAGGTTGAACTTAAAAATTCCTTCGTTGTTAAAGTTGGCGGAAAACTCAATATCGACAGGGTAGTTGTACGCTTCTTCTATAGTATGCATTACTTTTTTTACAAAACCCGGAAATAATGTTTGGGAGAGCAGTCTCTTAAAATCAAGGACATAGGGCTTTTTATCAATTGGACGGTTAAGCTCCCGCATTCTTGCTAACATGGCGGAATCTTCGCTAAAAAATATTTCCCTGTCTGTTTTTATATCCTGATCGTCGAGTGTTTCCAATTCGACTTCCGCCATTTTATTTTCTCTCAAGTTCAGAACATCAACTTTATGCTGCGAAAACTTTCTCTCGTCGCCGTAGTGGACAGGCGGACCTTTTTCCGGCTGATCGAGCGGAACGAGACGCGCATAATCTCCGCTTACGCGATCTACCGCTCTTGTTCCAAGTCCAAAGACAAGCCGAATCATTCCCGCCTTTGGATCCATCTCCTTGTTCCACACATATAAGTTGGAAGAGTGCCCAACTCCTGCGATGTGCGGGAAAAACATTTCATTGTAGTGATCACCGGAGACGCGCTGCACAAGAATAGCCATTTGCTCGTCTTTGTTTGCAAGGCCTCTTCCCTGTCTGTAAACAAGAGCGTCTTCGCTCATCGCGCTTGCGTAAACTGTTCGTACAGCCTGTTCAAACGCCTCGAAACGTTCTTCGGGCGTTCCCTGATTCGCGCAGAAAACGCTTTCGTATTTTCCGGCAAAGGCATTTCCAAAATTGTCTTCCAATAATGAACTTGACCTTACAATTATCGGAGACCAGCCGTAGTATTCCATCATCTGATAAAATTGTTCGCGGATAACGCCGGGGAATTTCCCCTTTAACAATTTTTCCTTAAGCTCCGCCGCATGCTCAAAAAATCCTTCGGGAGTTTTTTGTCTGCATCGCAGTTCCCACCAGTCGTTTTGAACGATGTATGTGTAAAAAATATCGGAACCAAGATACCATGAGTCATGCGGCTCCCAATAATTGTAAAGAGCCTCGCCATTTTCCAGAACCGCAAGATTTTTTTCCAAAACTTTTCTTCCCAATAACATGCCGACGCTTTTTCCGCCGATGAAACCGGAGCCGATCTCACGTGACGCTATGTCAAGAATGTCCTGCAGCGAAAAATAAGTCTGCGCAAGCTCGGTGATACGCGGCTCTCTTCCGATCATAAGACTGATTAAAAGATTTTTAATTTTGTTTTGACTTTCTTCGTCTTCGTCAAGCGCTGCGCGAGCCTTATCCAATGTAATGTCCCAATAGTCGCGTGCTCTTATGCCCTGCCCAAGGCCGGAAAAAAGAGACGCGGCGTCCGCGCTCGATGTGATGGGAACAACATTATCAGGCTCAACAAGATGGGGGAAGAACATGGTGGGTGAATACCTCTCCCACACTTTTAACGGATGAACGTAAAGTTTTTCATCAATATGATAAAGATCCAAAAGGAGCTGAGTAGTCTCGCGAATACGAGCAATGGTTGAATGAGTATGCACTCCGCGAATAAGGGCGAAGTAGGCAATCGTATCAAGCACATATAAAAACGGACAGGTGACACGGAAAAAATTTCCAATCATTAAATCTGAGTACCAAAACTGGAGAAGGTCGCTAAGGCAGTCAAAAACATAAAAAGCCTTAACCCCTTCCTTCTCGATAATGTCATGCACCTCTGTCGCGAAACTTTCAAAGCCGACTGAGGCGTCAAGTTTATAGACGACAGATGGTTCACTGTCTTCCATAATGGGAGCATGATTGCCGAAACGAAAATAAACGAGACGCCGTCCGTCACGCTTGGACTGCTCGATATAGGGGCGTACAACCATCAAATAGTCGTCGATTGACTGTACCTGCCAAACAACATTGTCGCCGATACGCAATTTATCGATAACCTGATCAAGTCCGTTAATACCTGTGCTGCAAGCCCGAGGCATGCTTACATTTTTATCGATACTGCTCATATTAATTCCTTTTGAAGAAAGAACCCACACAAAGGCTTAAATGTTTCGCCTTGGTGTGAGTTCTTCTTTATTTTCTATATATCATCCTGCAATGCGTCGTAGCCTTCTTCGCCGGTTCTAACTTTAATTACATTTTCTACATCGTATACAAAGATTTTTCCGTCGCCGATTCGTCCAGTATAAAGCGCCTTCTTGACTGTATCAATAAAGAGCTTGAGCGGGACTTTGCAGATTACGACCTCAACCTTAATTTTCGCAAGGAGAGTTGATTCAAGCGGAACGCCTCGATAATATTCTGCTCCGCCTCTTTGCATACCGCATCCCAATACACGGCTTACTGTCATTCCAGTTATGCCGATTTTATCAAAAGCGGATTTTAATCCTTCAAAGCTGGTTTGCCTTGTTATGATTACAACCTTTGTCATTTTTGATCCAGGCTTTGAATTATTAACGACAGGTATTGCTGTCTCTACAGGAGCTTCAGCTGCCGCAGGTGCGCTTGAGGAACCGATTGTTGTAATCATAAAGTCTGCATAGCTGCTTGCAAGTCCGTGTTCTGTAATATCAAGACCGGCGATTTCATCCTGCTTTGATACCCGAAGCCCGTTGAGTTTCTTTATTATAAAGAATGTTAAACCGACAGTAGCGAATGTCCACGCGGCAATTGTTAAAACGCCGAGTGATTGTATTCCAAGCAGAGAAGCGCCGCCGCCGTAGAAAAGGCCGCCATCCAAAGCGAACAAACCAACCGCAACTGTTCCCCAGATACCGCAGACGCCGTGAACCGCTACAGCGCCGACAGGATCATCAACTTTAAGTTTCATGTCGATAAACTCGATCGCGATAACTACAAGAACACCAGCCGCCAAACCAATTATAAGAGCGCCCAATGCGTCAACATAGGCGCATCCTGCTGTTATTCCGACAAGCCCTGCGAGAGCGCCGTTAAGAGACATCGATACATCCGGCTTTCCTGTTTTGATCCATGTAAAGATCATTGTAGAGACAGAAGCTGCTGTCGCGGCGATTGTGGTTGTAACAAAAATCGATCCAAGTTCTGATACATCCCCTGCGGCCGCTCCGTTAAATCCGTACCATCCAAACCAAAGAATAAAAACGCCGAGCGCACCAAGCGTCAAGCTGTGGCCGGGAATGGCTCTTGCTTTTCCGTCTTGACCATACTTGCCGATGCGCGGACCAAGAAACGCTGCGCCGATGAACCCAGAAATACCGCCGACCATGTGGATGGCGGAAGAGCCTGCGAAATCAAGGAAGCCAAGCTGCGCGAGCCAGCCGTTTCCATTCCATACCCAGCCGGCTTCGATTGGGTAAATTACCGCGCTTATAACAATGCTGTAAATACAATACGCGCTGAACTTGGTTCGTTCCGCCATCGCTCCTGATACGATTGTGGCGGCTGTCGCGCAGAAGACAAGATTAAAAATAAAATCGGAGTAATCAAAATTTTGGTAGTCGGTAAAGATACCAAGATTCGGAATCCCGATTAAACCGAACAGATAATCCTCAGCTGCAAGAAGGCAGTAACCTAGCAGCATGAAACTGATTGCTCCAAGCCCAAAGTCCATGAGGTTTTTCATAATAATATTGCCTGCGTTTTTTGCGCGGGTAAAACCTGCTTCGAGCATCGCGAATCCGCATTGCATAAAGAATACCAATGCAACGCCTACCAGAAACCAAATTTGAAAGTCCATACTTTCCTCCAAAAAAAATAGCGTGTGTTCCTGTCTGCGCCAAGCGCTAACAGAAAACACACGCCTTTGTGTGAAACGGCAACGCCGTTTTAATAAATTAATTTTTTACCACGAACCACACGAACCATTGCTTCGATGTCTTATCTACTTCTTCATGGTAAAATATTTTTAGAACTTTTCTTTTCACCAACTTATATCACTGAATAAAGCAGCTCAGCGTAAGTCGGGATTGGCCAGTGCTTCTTTGCTACCAGCGTTTCCAGTTCATCTACAATGAGGCGNAGCTCNGACATTGCCGTGAAAACTTTGTCACGGTAGAATGTCGCCTGCGCAAGTATATCCCGATCCTGCGATGTTTCNAAAATCGCGCCTTCCAAAGCGGTGAGCTTGTTTAGTAAGCACGCCGACAATTTTGTGATGGCGTTCATGAAGTGCTGCTCAAGCGTGCAGTCGATGTTATCGCCGCCGTACGTTTTTTTCTGGCGCAGGAGATCAATTAGTTCCCTTTGATAATCCATGCACGCAGGTATTATGTCGCCCTTAACCATGTCTACCATTGTAAGCGCCTCGATATGAAGCGTCTTGCAATATGCTTCCATCATTATTTCGTAGCGTGAATGAACTTCGGTTCCTGTAAATACATGATGCTTTTCAAAAAGTTCAATGCTCTTTTTTTCTATAAACCTGGGAAGAGCGTCAACTGTTGTCTTCAAGTTGGAAAGTCCGCGCTTCTGCGCTTCGTGTACCCATTCATCGGAATAGTTGTTGCCGTTAAAAATGATTCTCTTGTGTTCGCTGTATGTCTTCTTTACAATCGCGGCGATGTCGCCGTTAAAGTCTTTGGACTTTTCAAGTTGATCTGCAAACTGATTCAAAGTTTCCGCGACAATCGTGTTAAGAACGATGTTCGGTCCCGCAATCGAGAATGTCGAGCCAAGCATGCGGAACTCAAACTTGTTTCCGGTAAACGCGAAAGGTGATGTGCGATTTCTGTCCGTTGAGTCTTTGGGGAAGTGCGGTAATACAGTTACGCCGATCTCCATCTCATGCTTTTCTTTTCCTTTATAGCTCTTGCCGGATTCAATCGCGTCAAGGATTTCCTTTAACTCATCGCCGATGAACATTGAAATGATCGCAGGAGGCGCTTCATTCGCTCCGAGGCGGTGATCGTTTGCCGCGCTTGCCGCAGAGAGGCGCATCAAATCCTGATACTCATTTACCGCTTTTATAACCGCTACAAGGAACAATAAAAACTGCGCGTTGTCCTGCGGAGTATCGCCTGGCTCAAGCAAGTTGATACCTGTATCTGTTCCGATTGACCAGTTGTTATGCTTGCCGCTTCCATTTACGCCCGCAAACGGTTTTTCGTGAAGCAGACATGCCATGCCGTGTTTGTTGGCTACAGTCTTCATCATCTCCATGACGATTTGATTGTGGTCGGTTGCAATGTTTGTTGTCGCAAAGACAGGAGCGAGCTCATGCTGCGCGGGCGCGACTTCGTTGTGCTTTGTCTTTGCGCAAACGCCGAGCTTCCAAAGCTCTTCGTCAAGTTCTTTCATGAACGCTGAGACGCGCGGTTTAATGCATCCAAAATAATGATCTTCAAGTTCCTGTCCTTTGGGAGGGCGCGCGCCGAAAAGAGTTCTTCCTGTGTAAATTAAATCCGGGCGGGCAAGGAATGCCTGCTTATCAATTAGGAAATATTCCTGCTCGGGACCGACAGTTGTGATTACGCGTTTTGCGGTTGTGTTGCCAAAAAGTTTTAGGATACGCAAAGCCTGCTTGTCAATTGCTTCCATTGAGCGAAGAAGCGGAGTCTTTTTATCGAGAGCCTCGCCTGAGTACGAACAAAAAGCGGTCGGGATGCAAAGAGTTCCGTCCTTTATAAACGCGTAAGAAGTTGTATCCCAGACAGTGTAACCTCTCGCTTCAAAAGTGGCGCGAAGTCCTCCCGACGGAAAACTTGACGCGTCAGGCTCGCCTCGCACTAACTCCTTGCCGGAGAACTCGACAATGATCTTGCCGTCTCCTGCGGGAGAAATAAAACTGTCGTGTTTTTCCGCTGTGGTTCCTGTCATCGGCTGGAACCAGTGTGTAAAATGGGTCGCACCTTTTTCAATGGCCCATTCCTTCATGGCGTTTGCTACCGCGTTGGCAACATCCTGATCCAGGTGCGTTCCCTGCGATATTGTCTTTCTCATGGATTTATAAACATCCTTGGGCAGGCGCGCCTGCATGACTGCATCATTAAAGACCATGCTTCCAAACAAACTTGTAATGTCCTTCATCTTACACTCCTTCCTATTGTATAGAAGATAAAAAAATAAGGCGCTGCATCCGGACACCCAGCCGCAAACTTCGCGGCAAGACAACCAGACACAGCGCCTTTGCTGTTTCTAAAATAACTTTATAAAATTTATAGAAAAATGTCAAGGGGGTTTAAGCTTGTTCCAAAAACTGAATTTTTTGAACAGCCTTTTTTTCAGCACAATTTGAACCCTTCGCTGGAAAGCGCTTTTTTAATATGTTGCAAATGTTCATGGTTTCTGGTTTCCATCGATATATTTAAAAAACAACCGTTTATGTCCATGTTTTCGCCGCCGGGCGTATAATGGACGCTTATTACATTGGCTCCCTCATTGGCAATTATCGTTGAAACGGACATAAGCTG
>JGI24695J34938_10000511_pt1 | contig 37801 bp, 31 predicted proteins | sample TergutCo191P3_FD_34938 | JGI IMG/M metagenome (IMG submission 34938)
TATCCTCAGTTTGCAATTCAGCGTAAATTCGATGCCTGCTTTTTTCCGGCAGCGCACCGCCATCTTCCGTATAATTCACCATGTCCGACGATCGGCGTAGTGCATGACATGGCGGCGTATTTCGGCAATCGAAAAACAAGAGTTCAGCTTGGCGCGTTTCTTCGCATGATTCTTCCCAATTCGCTTCGCCGTTTGGACAGAATAATCGCAGTCAGCGAATTTGTTAAGCAGGAACTGATTGACCGCGCTCATGTTAAAGAAAACAGAATTGAAGTAGTTCCAAACGGAGTTGATCATGAAGCTTTTTACCCAAGACAGCGAAACGAGGAAAGCGTTCTTTTAATACAGCCGTTCAGTTTTCGCCGGCCGTATGTGCTGTGCGTTACGCGAATTGATCATCCAATTAAAAACCATGTCCGCCTGATAGAAGCTTTTAATATTTTTAAAGAGAGAACCAAATTTCCGCACAGGCTTGTAATGGCAGGTCAGGACAGCAATAACGCGTCTTTCGTAAAAGAAGCGGCGGCTGCTTCGCCGTGGAGGAGTGATATTTTCTTTACAGGACATTTCCCTACAAAAAATCTTCCTGAGTTGTATGCCGGCGCTGATTTTGTGGTCTTTCCTTCTATGTATGAAGGCTTTGGAATGGGAGTGGTCGAGGCTATGGCTTGCGGCGTCCCTGTTCTTTGCGCAAGAGCCGCTTCTTTTCCTGAGGCTGCGGAACACGCGGCTCTTTATTTCGATCCCTACAATGTTGAAGATATGGCTGACCGCATGGTTACAATCAGCAATGACCGCAATATTTACAACGAATGCCGCCGTCTTGGAATAGAAAGAGCAAAGGAATACTCATGGGACAAATGCGTCGAGCGTACATTACAGATTATTTACGAAACAGCCGGAAAATAAAAAAAGCAGAATAGTTTTTACACCATTCTGCTAAAATATTGGGGAGTGGAGGATTTGAACCTTCGAAGGCTGAGCCAACAGATTTACAGTCTGCCCCATTTGACCACTCTGGAAACTCCCCAAAGTCAAGAATCTGTACCAAACAGTTCCATACCGGATATTGTATAAAAAATTATTTTTTTTGACAAGGGGTTTTTAGCGATTTCCTCGGATACCGTCAGAAGCCCATTCCGTGATTATAGCCAGGCGTTTTGAGATTGCAGAATCAACATGTATCCTGGATGCGAAAAAATCAGAAATATCCGTGCCTGCAATACTGTAAATTAGAACGCCTTCCTGAATCGGCTCAATGTAAAGCTGAGCAATAAATCTTCCTTCCCTGATTACAGGAACAAGCATGTAGCTCATGGCTCTGAAATTGGTCATGGTGTAACGAAGCCCCCCCTGAACAATAGCCATCTCGGCGCGGTAAAACGTATTTCCGAAATTTACGTCGCGAAGTCTTATATAAACGGTTTCTGATCCGGGAAGCGTTCTTGCGGCAGGAGGGTCGGGGATTGCCGTTGTTTGTCTTTCGCTTGTTATACGGGTCGCATCTTCGAATAACGGAATTTCCTGTCCTCTGGTTGCTGAATTATATAATCTGCCCTGAAGATCGCGTATATTTCCAAGGGCGTTATAAATATCCAATAAACTGACAGAACCCAAAACGCCGGGAATAATGGAAATTGATTCAACTATATAACCCGGGTTAATACCCAACGGAATACTTACGATTGACGAATGTAAATTGGAATTTTGACTGCTTCCAAGGATTATAAAACCTGTTGTCCGCCGGCTTGTCATGACATAACCTGCATCGCTGAATATGCCTGCCCGAGCGTCTGCGCTGATATTCGGAAAAATTGCGTTAAATGAACGCAATTGAGAAAACGCGTTTGCTGACATAAAACAAAAAATAATTATAATAACTGCCTTTTTCATTAATATGCTCCCTTGCCAATCAATACAACGCCGAAGGTTTTATATATTATCCAAAGATCCAGCCATACAGACCAGCTTTGAAGGTAATATATATCATATGATACCCTGTCTAAATAATTTGCATCAGACCTTCCCGATACCTGCCAAAGACCCGTCAGACCCGGTTTGATCGAAAAAACGCGTTTATAATCATCGCCGTATTTATTAATTTCAGCGTCTACAATCGGCCGGGGACCTACAATCGACATTTCTCCCTTTAAAATGTTTATAAGCTGCGGGAATTCATCGATACTTGTCCGTCTTAGAATTCTGCCAAGCCCCGTTATCCTTGGGTCTTTTGTAAGTTTATGACTTTCATTCCACTCTTTTTTAATTTGCGGGTCAGCTTCCAAAAGATTTTTTAGCCTTTCTTCGGCATCCATCACCATGGTGCGAAACTTGTATGCGTAAAAATGCTGACCATTACTGCCAAGCCTCTTTTGCTTGTAAAAAACAGGACCTGGGGACGTAAGTTTGACTAAAAGTGCAACGATCATCAAAAATGGTAAAACAAAAAGGCCGCCAATAGTTACAATAAAAAGATCCATAAAACGTTTAATGGCTTTGTTAAAGGGAAGATTTAACTTATTACTGGTGTCGAGGCCTAAAATTCCGTTAAAATCCCGGACAGACATCCAAATGTTTGATATATTAAAAAAGTTTGGAATTATTGTATTGTAGCGAAATGCGCTGACCGATGTGTTTTGCAGGTTTTTTAATTTTTGTGAATCAATTTTTGGCATCGCAATTATTGCCATTTTGATATTGTATCGTTTAACAATTTCCGGCCCTACGCTAAAATCATGAATAATGGGAATATTTCTATATTCATCATCACCTAATGGATTATCATCCAGAAAAAGAACCGGAACATAACCTGTTCTTATACTGCCCATAAGACAGTCCGCGACATGTCTTGCGGTCGTTCTGGAACCGTAAATAACTGTAGGAATACCGCCCAGCTTTGTTTTATGTAAAAACCAGTGAGTTATGCTCCTTGCTATAAGCAGGATAATTGTAGAAAATGCGCAGCTGATAAGAAACGCGGTATTTTCACCGTCCCAGCCTTCCCTGAGGAAACGATACATTACAATGCCGCCGTAAACATACAGGGAGCCGATAAAAAACCGTCTCATTTCCTCTGATGGGGCGAGCGAAACACCGGGATATAATCTATGAATCAGAAAGACTATTATAAAGATTGGAACATAAGGCCAATAGGTAATAAAGGATTTTGCGTTTATTATGCTGCCGTCGTCTATAATAAAGCCGTAGATCCTGACACAAAAGAAACCCCATGCAAACGACAGCAGTATCGCTACAAGATCAGAGAAAATAAATGCAGTTGTGGTAAGTGCCGAACTAGTGCGGCGGTATCTTGTTCTATACCATATGTCAAAATCGGCAAGATTCATTTGGTTTAATTATATTAATTTTAATAGGCATATTCAAGACATCACGGACATTAATTGACTTTTATCAATATTGTCAATATATTACTCTAAAAGGAGTGCGATATGTTAAAAAAAACATCATTTTTCATTGTTATAAGTATTGTATTAAATATATCAGTCTACGCGCAAACACATATATCTGTCCCGATTGGACACCCCGTATATTTAACCATTGAACAGGCTCAAATGAGAGGACTTTGTAATCCGATTCCTTCAGTCAGACCTTTTTCACGGGCGAAGGTTATTTCCCTGATAAACGAAATTCTGGGAAATGATGCAGAGCGCAGGTTTGGCCGGTTAAATGAAACAGAAAGGGAGATTCTTGAACAATTCAGACGTGATTTTAGCCCTGCAAGAGAAGGGTTGAATCTAATAAGGGGAACATACTCATTAGAACATACCTGGAATGACGTTTATTTTTCTTTTGAGTTTGGACTTGGAATGGATGTAACGCTTGCAGGTGCTTTTTTTCCGATTGCAGGCGGTTTTGAAGAACATCCTGCGTCCGGCGATTTTTTTGCGGATATCAGCATAATACTGCCGTCAATTTCGGTTATTGGGGATCTTGGCAGAAACGTTTCCTATGGTCTTACGCTTAATGGATTTATCGGGAAATCACCGCGCAGTATATTAGGTGACTATCAAACGGATATAACTGATCCAGGCAATCCTGAAAATCTTCGTACGGTTTTCAGTGAGCCGCATGCTTATTTTCCGTTTACTTATAAAAAAAGATGGGATAGTTTTGTGTTTGCTCCAAGCGGTCTTTCAAGCGGGGGAATGCTTGCCTGGCCAAGGGATATTTCCCTGGGTTATAATATGATGGCGGAAATGTCGGCATCTTTTTTAAATGACCATGTGTTTCTTAGATTTGCAAGATTAGATCGCGAATGGGCTGGAATGACAACTAACGGAAGCCTTGTCTTAAACCAGTCGGCGCAGCCTTTTTTGGCAATTGAAACCGTAGTACAGCCGTTTAGCTGGTTTTCATTTTCTTCGTTGACAGGCATACTTGAATATGATTCCCAGTTGGGCTCTGGTAATCCGACGGATCTTAAGCTAACTTCTGAAATATTTCAAAATGCATTTTCGATTGTTATGCTTGAACTGTCTTTCAGAAATTATTTTAATATAAATATTGGAAGCAGCGCTGTCTGGCCGAAACGTTTTGAACTTGGGTATTTATTTCCAATGATTGAGAATTTTTTATATCAAAACAATCTCGGTGATTTTGATAATATGGCTTTATTTTTAAATATTCAGGGACAATATCCTGGAATTGGAAGATTATGGTTTTCTCTTTTTCTTGATGAAGTGAATATTGCAAATATCAACAGATTATTTGAAATGGACAGCATGATGTTTGCATTTCAGGTTGGCGGCTCATTTAATTTTCCATGGCTTCCTTTTTCTTCTGTTACATTAAGCTATACAAAAATTGAACCTTACAATTATACGCATTTACGCCTTTCGACGCCCTGGCATTCAAATCCGTTAATGGAACAAAATTATATAAACGCCGGAAGATCGCTTGGTTATTATTTGCCGCCAAACTCAGATGAAATATTATTTCGCTTTGAAACACTGCCAATGTCTTCTTTATTGCTTAGCTTTCAGTACCAGATGATTCGTCATGGAGCAAATTATGGTGATCGTGCAGTAGATGGAAGTTCATTTTGGTCAGAGCTGTCAAGCGAAAGAGGGTGGGATGTATTGCCGCTTAGGAAATATTTCCTGCAGGATGGCGCGTATCAATGGATGCACATTATAAGATTAAGAGGGGAATATTCACTGACAGCATTTAATGTGCCTGTGAAATTATTTGCAGAAATAGGGGGAGTTTATTCTTACTTTACGGATATTGATTCAAGCATTCCGCCGAACTCGGGAAGCCCAAATCCCTATAGTATTATTGATACGCCGCAATATCCGCACACGTTAAGGTTTATTGGAATGATTGGATTACAAATATTTCCGAAGTTTTAATACCTGATATTTACGGAGAGCGAGGCTTGTCCGCCGGTTTGAATATTACCGGAGATATGCGCATTGTTAAGCGAAACAATACCTGTAATACTGGCGTTTAATGAAAGCCATGAATAGGGTTTCCATCCTGCGCCTAAAGAAAGTATGAATTTATTTTCTGCTGTTCCTGACGGCGTTGTTTCATTAAATGCCTGCTCAGTTACTTCCCAATCCCATTTTAGACCGTTTTTGTTATGCTCTCCGCTTGCTATCCATGTGAATCTGCCGGTGAGCTGTAATGACGAATTATTAAAAAACTCTGCGCCTGCAGTTAATGAAATTGTATCCCTTGAATGTGATATTAAATAATAATCAATATTTTGCTGTATAAAACTTGAAAAGGGACTGCCTAACATGTTTAAATAAGGATCTGTATAAATAAATTCCAAAAAGAAAATGGAATTCCACGTATTAAAAGAATGAGCGAAATTGACTCCGGCCAAAAAACCCATACCGTTTGGCGGTTGATTGCTTTCAGCGGCAATTTCCCCGGGAAGAGCAAATTGATTCATTATAAATTGTCCGTAAAAAGAAAATGATTTAATAATATTCCAGTTAATTTCAGCGGATAAAATTGAACCCACCATATCACCGCCGTTAGGTCCCCATTTTTCATAATCAACCCATGCGTAAATGGAGTGAAAAATCAATAATGGATTTAGATATCTTAGTTCCAATGGTGAATTTCCAACCATTGCTCCTTCCATTATGCTTAATGATAATCTTTCAAATAAATTAACATCAATTCTGTGAAGATAAAGATATCTGTGTATTGAAGAATTGTTTTCGGGATCACTCCATCCTGCAGGAGGAATTTGAAATAAAGTATCGTCTATTAAAAAACCATTAGGATTATTTGGGTTACTCAAATAAAGCGGCATATGATTTATTATAAATGAATATTTAAAATATTTATTAAAAAATGAAAGACGCGCGTAATCATAGAATATCGAATTATTGGAAAAAACCATGCTTCCTGTATGAGCAGATCCCCAATAAAGATGATCTTTTCCAATTTGAAAATTCCACCATGAACCGCCTGCCGCAACAAACGCGCGAAACGGCCAATATTCAACGTTAAAATGATATGAATCTATGGGGATATTGGTATAAAACATTCCCGTGTTTGGAATTCCAGGTCTTAATCCAATTGCAGGTTCAATAAAAAGATGCAGTACATTGAAAAAAAAGAATTGAAGGGGAAATTTGATAAGCGGAACAATTGCAGAATCCCATGAATCCCATGAGACATCAGCATTAAATCTAACTTTTGCCTCAAGAGTGAAATCGAAATTTAAAGATGCTGAAAAATAATTTTCGTGCGACCATGATAAAAAAGGCAATGAAGGGGTAAGACGGCTTAGTATTCGATTATATACGTTTCTGTTATTCTGCGATAATGTTTCTGCATCAATTGAATTTAAAAAATTCCTGATTTCATCAGGAGAAAGGGGAGGGGAGAACGAAAGAAATGACTTGCCCGAAGCAACAGATAAATAACGAATATCATCCAATATGGTATCGCCTGTATTAAATATGTTAAAGCGCTGACCATACAGATTTACTGCAAGGAATAATAAAATAAGATAAATGATAATTTTTTTCATTACACTCTTTTTCTTTCATTAAGAACGCGTTTGATTCGTTCAATAAACGCGTCTTTTGAAAATTGCTTTACGTGTTCACTAAAAACTTCGCGGTTATGAAATTTTAATTCTTTTTCAAAATAATCCATTGCAGAAATAAGGGATTCAGGTGTTTGTTCACTGAAAAAAAGACCTGTAATATTTTCTTTAACAGTTTCCAATGCACCGCCGTCCCGATAAGCAATAACAGGGCAACCCGCAGCCTGGGCTTCAATCGGTACAAGACCAAGATCTTCAATACCAGGAAACAGAAGCGCTTTTGCTCCGGCAAAAAGGGAACATGCTTCTTCATTGGAAACTCTGCCCATAAATTTAATAAGACCATTATTTGCATATTTTTTTATTTCTTTTTTTGTAGCGCCGCCGCCTGCTACAATCAACTTTCTTCCTGTTTTAACGCACGCGTTTATGGCAATATCTGCTCTTTTATAACCTGTGAGCTGTCCGAAAAATAAATAATAATCAAGAGGTTTTCTAATTACATTTAAATATTGTTCAATGGGAGCAGGGCCGTACACCACTTCAGCTTCACGGTTATAATAACGTTTTATTCGTTTTGCAATATAATTTGAGTTTGTAACAAAACGATCCACAAGATTGGAAGAAGTAATATCCCATACACGTAACGACGGAGTTAGCTTTTTCATAAAAAAACGAACAATAAAATTGGTTTCTTTTATATAACTGTGATACATATCCCATAAATAACGCATGGGACTGTGACAATAGCAAAGATGATACGCATTTGGATTTGGTATAACTCCTTTAGCGGGTCCCGATTCGCTTGAAATAACCAGGTCATAGCCTTGAAGATCAAAGTCAATTAACGCTTTTGGCATTAAAGGCATATATGCCTGATACAATTTTTTTGCAAAAGGAAGACGATTAATTTTTGATGTAAAAACTTTTCTGTCTTTAATTAAACTGGAAACTTTCTGTTCATCTAAAACATGAGTGTAAATATCCGCATCCGGAAACATTTCCAAAAGCGATTCAAGCATTTTTTCGCCGCCCCTCAAATTTACAAGCCAATAATGTACAATTGCTACTTTCATTTAACGTCCTTTTATATAATTTAAATTTTCAAGAATTACTGCCGCAGTTTTTTCAAATGTATATTTTGTAACCAGATGTTCAGGAAGACAAACAGACGGCGCTGCTTTATTATGTAATAAATGTATCATTTTCTCTTTTAAATCGATTGAATCGCTTGCTTTAAAAAATGTAACAGGAAAATCAGAATATACTTCTTTTAATACAGGGATATCTGAAATAAGCGCATGTGTACCCAAAATCATCGCTTCCAGTGGAGGAAGGCAGAAACCCTCATAAAGCGAAGGTTGTACAAGAAGCGCCGCGGAGCTAAGATATTCCATTAATTTTTCATCAGAAATAAAGCCTGTAAATAATACAGCATCTTTATCAATGGAATCAATTTTTTTATTTATATTCTTGTCAGAAGAGCGAAAATTATCATTGGAACCTACAATAAGCAATTTATTGGAAAAACCATCTTTTCTTAATAAATGAAAGGCTTCAAGAAGGCAGTCAAGTCCTTTATGTTTTTTAATATTGCCTATAAAAATAATTGTATCATTTTTTTGTGTTAATTTATTTTCGTTTTTATAATCTATAAAAATTGATTGAATTGCTGAGTAAGTCACAATAATTGGCTTTTCAGTTCCCAAATAATACTCAATTCTGGATTTAGAAAAATTTGAGACTGTAAATATTTTTTTTGATATTTTATATGCTCTTCTGTAAAACCACATACGTACAGCCAGAGTCACTTTATTTGTCAACTCAGGCAAATCCGGGAAAATTATATCATGAATAGTAGTATAAATTTGTATTTTTAGTCCGCAGGGAATGTTAATATAAGGGGAAAAGAATATATCTGCTTTATTAATTTCAGTTTTTATTTTATTTGGAAAAAACAATAATTCCATTAATGTAAAAGGTTTAACAGAACAATTAATTATTTTTACATTTGAATATGATTCGTAAGTTTTTAATTTTTGATATTTTCCTACAAGTATAAAATTATTATTTGTTTTTATGAACCATGGCAAGCATCCCCGAAGATAAACTCCGATACCGCTTGAATCTATCATTCTGCAGTCTATAACTATAACCATTATATTTATGCTCCAATCTTATTTTAAATTTAAAATTAAATTTAATAATATGTTCGCCTGATTTTCTCTTGTGTATTGATTTATTATTTCATTATTTTTATTATACTTGTATCTTTCCGGATTTGTTATACTTTCAGTCAAATATTGTTCAATTAAATTAACATCGTTTCCAAGATAAACCCCTGTATTGCTCTCTTTAATTAATTCTGCTCCTGAAGAAGAATAATCATTACCAATGCCAATAATGCAATTTGAGTAATATATATATTCAAGTATTTTTCCGGATAAAACACCATCAATATGTGAATTATAATCAACAAATAAAACAGCATTGGAATTATATTGCAAATCCAGTGAAGATTCCATTTTAACAAATCCAAGAAATTTATAACATTCTGATATATCATATTTTTGAACAATATCAGTTATATTTGAATTTTTTCCGGCAAATAAAATCTCTAAGTTTTTATATATTTCTATATTTTTTCTTTTTATACGTGAAATTGCTTCAAATAAAGGTGATATATCCTGTATCTTGCGGTAAAAACTGCCAATGTACACAATAGAAAATTTAGAATTATTCCTATTAGTTTTTGTTAATTTATAAGGAAAAAATCCATTATATATTGTTTTTACAGAGGTAGAAGTCATCATGGATATTATTTTTGTATTTGGTTCGGTAACACAAGTAATTAAATCAGCGTTATTATGAAATGACTTTTCAAGGTTAATTTCGTATGAGCTAAATAATCCTTTGCCATTGTATGTTGGTGTCCACAAATCACGCCAATCAACAATCCATTTAATATTTTTATTCTTTTTTTTAAGTGATAGTCCGACACGATGAACAGAATAGGGACCTCCGCTTGAAAGAATAACATCGAAATCACCTGCTTTGACCAATTTTAAAGCCTTTTTTGACCATAAATCATAAAAAGAAGGAACTCGCTGCAAATTGTCACTTATCAGCATGTATAATTCCTTCATTGGAGAAAATATTTTTACTATAATGTTTTTTAAATTGATTTTATTATTTTTACTTATATTGAGATAGGATGATTCCATACGAGATAAAAATGGTAAAGGTGATTCAATAATATTAATAAAGGAACAATCTAATTCAAGATCATTGTTTTTTTTATTTTTTTTCGTAGTTAGAACTGAAATATTATGTCCAGCTTTATGCCAATAATATGCAAAAGAGTATAATCGTAAAGAACCAATTACATTTTTGGGGGGGAATTGTACAGTTACTAGTAAGATGTTCATAATTTGACTGTCTTTTTATCCAGTATATATTATTTAATTACTTCTTTTAATTTTTGAACAATATAATTTTGTTCTTCTTCTTTTAATACAGGACAGAGAGGTAAAGATAAGAATTCCTGTGAGCATATTTCAGAAATTGGAAACTCTCCTTTTTTATGTCCAAGAAACGCATATGCAGGTTGTAAATGTAATGGAAAAGGATAGTGTATTCCAGTTTCTATTCCATTTTCTTTTAAATAATTCATAACTTTATCTCTGGATTTTATTCTAATTACATAAAGATGAAAAACATTATAGATATTATCAGAAATTAAAGGCAGTTTTATTGGTAAATTATTAAACAATTCATTATAATGCATAGCTTTTTCTCTTCTTTTTTCAGTCCATGTGCGTAAATATTTTAATTTTACACTTAGAATTGATGCCTGAAGGGTATCCATACGCATATTAAAACCAATTAAATCATGTTCATATTTACTAAGGCGGCCATGATTGATTAATTTTCTAAGTTTGCCAGCTAATTCATCATCATTTGTTCCAATAGCGCCAGCATCACCAAATGCGCCTAAATTTTTTCCAGGAAAAAATGAAAAAGTTGTAGCAATGCCAAAACTACCGATGACTTTATCATTAATTTTTGCCAGATGTGCCTGAGCATTATCTTCTATAAGAAGAATATTTTTTAATTTACATATTTCCTGTAACTCAAATAATTTTGAAGGATTACCATGTAAATTAACTGCAATTATAAGTTTAGTTTTTGAATTTATTTTTTTTAATACATCATTTGGATCAAGGCAATAATCATCAGAGCAAATATCTGCAAATTTTACCTGTGCTCCTGTTTCTGTTACAGATTCAGCGGTTGCTATAAAAGTCATAGTTGGTATAACCACTTCATCACCAATACCAATATTTAATGCCTTAAGAAGTACGTAAATTGCATCTGTGCCATTTGAACATGCAATTATATGTTTTAAACCGCATAAGTTTGAAAATTCATTTTCAAACTCCTTAACAGAAGGACCATTTATAAATGAGTTACTATTTATAACATTAGATATGGCTGCATTAATTTCTGGTCGAATTTCTGTATGTAAACGTTCTAAATTCACCAATGGTATATGCATTTTAATATTCTCCCAAATCATCAATTTTTTTATGAACTACAGCAGGAGAGCCGTAAGCAACTACACCTGCAGGTATATTTTTAGAAATTAATGAGCCGGCACCGATTAAGCTATTTTCGCCGATTTCTAATGATGGTAGAATAGTTGTGTTTGCACCTATTTTGGCAAATTTCTTAATTATCGCACCTTTAAGATTTTCCTTTACGTTTTTCGAACGAGGATAACGTGCATTCGTAATAACTACATTAGGTCCTAGCCATGCATCATCTTCAAGTAATGAATATTCCGGAATAAAGCAGTTTGCCTGTGTTCTGACATTATTGCCAATATTTATGTGATGTTCTATAATTGAATTGGTACCAATAGAAACATTGTTACCAATTATATTTTTTTCTCGTATCATTACATGATGTCCGGTATTAAATCTATCACCAATATTATTTCCAGCATATATTACAGTATGGGAACGAATAACTGCATTATCGCCAATTATTGTTTGTAATTCGCCATTTTTTTTATTTCCAGGCGGTATACCAATAATTACATAATCGCCAATAAAACAATTCCTGCCAATCTTCACATTTTTATATATTTTATAATTTTTCATATACCTAATTTTGATCTCTCTGGCTGAAAATGAATTTTTATTTCTTTTCCGGTTTCAATTGATTCATATAATGCGTTAATAAGTAACAGCGATTTACGCCCTTCATGACCATCAACAGGTACTGGAAGATTATTTTTTATAGAATCTACAACAGCTTTTAAATATTCCGAATGACCAAAACCATATACATTCGGAGGATTTTGCCTGAATTCTGACAGAACTGTTTTATCCTCTGGGCGTTCATCAGAAAAATTCCATGTTTTCATTTCATTTACTGCAAAGCCTGCAATTTCAACAGATCCTTTTTCCCCAATAATTGAAATAGATCCTTCCAAATCTTTTGGTCTGGTAGCAGTAGTGGCTTCTATAATTCCAAGGGAGCCATTTGTAAAACGAAGTATGGCTACACCCGTATCTTCTGTTTCTATATTTACAAGCCGAGTAGCAGATTTAGCTGAAACTGATTCAACATCACCCATCATCCATTCTAATAAATCAATGTGATGTGATGCCTGATTTGTAAAGACTCCGCCATCCATTGCCCATGTGCCGCGCCATGATGCTTCATCATAATATTTTTGCTCTCTGCACCAGCGAACACGTACAGTACCTAGTACCAATTTACCAAAACGACCTTCTTCGATTGCTTCTCTTAATTTTAATACAGGATAATTATACCGGTTTTGTTTTACAACAAAAAGCTTAACATTTTTTTGCTTTGCTTTTAAGATCATGGCATCTGCATCAGTTATTTTTAAAGCCATTGGTTTTTCTACGATTACATGTTTGCTGTAATCCAGAACCTCTAATGTATGTTTAGCATGATTACCTGATTCAGTTAATATATTTACAACATCTATCTTTTCTTTATGTAACATCTCATGATAATCAACATAAAAAGGGATATTATATTTTTCCGAATAATTTTGTGCTTTTTTTTTCACAATATCACAAACTGCGACTAACTCTGCGTCTGGAATTTGATTGTATAATAACTCTGCATGGCGGTATGAAATTCTACCGCAGCCAACCAAAGCAAAACGAAGTTTATTCATATTATTAAAGACCTCCAAAAATAAGACCGTATCAGCCAATATCAAAATACTTTAGCCCGGCAGATGTAACCTCCTGCGGCTTGTATATATTTCTTAAATCAATAAAGTTGGGTGAAGAGAGCGTTTCCTTTACGCGCAAAAGATCAATATTCCGAAATTGATTCCACGGCGTAACAATTACAAGCGCATCAGCGTCTTTTGCCGCATCGTATTCATCAGAAGCAAAATAAATTGAAGATTTAATGGAATCTAACCTCCATTGGGCTTCTTTCATTGCAGCCGGATCGTATACCCGTAATTTAGCTCCATTTTGTACAAGGTATTCACAAATGGTTATAGAAGGGGATTCGCGCATGTCATCTGTGTTTTGTTTAAATGCAAGACCAAGAATAGAAATTGTTTTTCCTTTAAGTGTAACCATAATATTTTCTATTTTCTTTGCAGCTCGCAACTTTTGTAATTCATTTGTTTTAATGGTAGTTTCAATAATGTTTAATGTTTCATTGTTATCTCTTGCAATTTTTGTAATTGCTCTTGTGTCTTTCGGGAAGCACGAGCCGCCGTAACCAGGACCTGGATGAAGAAATTTGGAACCGATTCTGCCGTCTTTACCGATTGCTTTGGCTACTGCACGTATATCAGCTCCTGTTTTCTCGCAAAGATTCGCTATCTCGTTAATAAAAGTGATTTTTACGGCAAGAAAGGCATTAGAAGCATATTTAATCATTTCGGCCGATTCAAGATTTGTTTCGATAAACGGAGTTTCATTTAAATATAAAGCTCTGTATACCTCTTTAATTATTTTTAAAGCACGTTCACTTTCAGTTCCAATGACAACTCGATCAGGATGAGTAAAATCATATACAGCAGTTCCTTCCCGCAGAAATTCAGGATTTGATACAATGTCAAAATCAATACTTAATTTTCTTTTATCTAATTCTTCCTTAATCCATTCTTCAACTTTACGGCCAGTACCAATCGGAACTGTACTCTTATTTACTACTACGGTATAATTAAAAATTAAAGAACCAATCTGTCTTGCGGCAGCTTCAACATAAACCAGATCAGCGCTGCCGTCTTCTGATGGGGGAGTGCCTACAGCGATGAAAATTATATTACATTCGTTTTTTATTAACGCCTCTGATAAATCGGTTGTAAATAATAAACGTCCGCATTTTATATTTCGTTTAACTACATCTTCAAGGTTAGGTTCATAAATGGGGATAATTCCCTGTTTTAAATCATTGATTTTATGTTCATTTGAATCAACGCATGTTACATGATTTCCAAAATCTGCGAGACAAGCGCCGGAGACCGAACCCACATATCCTGAACCAATAACTGTTATTTTTGCCATAACTACTCCTGCACAGATACCGCATAAAAGTATATTATAATTCTATAGATAATATTCATTACAAAGTCACTTTAAATATTTTAAACCATATAATAAAGTTTATATATTTCCAAATATTTGTACCGCCATTTTTATTTTGTTTTGTTAATATTTGATCCCAATTCTTTTCCATTTGTGAAATATTAATAAAATGATTAATATCATGATTAACATTATCAAAAACAAAAGGTTTTATTGATTGCAACCAATCATATTCAGGAGTTTCAAATCCAATTTTATCTGTTCGTTCAATTATTCTCTTTGGAACTAAATCCTTCATTGCTTCACGTAATAAATATTTACTCCAGCCATTATGTATTTTATAAATTCCCGGAATGTTAAATACATATTCAATAAGATTGATATCATCCGCAAAAGGCGTTCTTGATTCAATTGAAAATCGCATAGAATTTCTGTCTTCATATTTTAATAACACTGGTAATGAACTGTAAGACATCAATGTATGCAGCATTTGATTCAATGATTTATAAGGATAATATTTATTTTTCTTACTGCGTACAGAAACATATTTTAATTCATATTGACGCAGAATAGTATATCGTAAAATATGTTTTATATTTTCAGGAATATATTTTTTAAATATTTCCTTAACACTATTCATTAGAATTAAACTGCTTATATTTTTATTTCTGAAAGGAGTATTATTAATAAAATTTTCCTCGTTTTTAAGTAATTCATATTCACCATTTCTTTTTGCTTCAGAATAAAATACAAGATAATAAGGTTTATATCCTGTAAATAATTCATCTCCGCCCTGTCCGTCAAGCAAGACTTTTATACCAGCTTCTTCTGCCGCTTTCATAACCCGGTATTGCGCATAAATTGAAGTAGAACCAAAAGGAACATCCTGAGAGTATATCAGATCAGATAAATCATTTATTAATTCGTCTCTTTTAGGAAAAACTTTATACCATTCGGCGGAAACATGTTCAGCGGCACACTCTGCCCATTTACTTTCATCAATAGGTGAATTTTCATAACATGCTGTTATAACTCCCTGTTTTTTGCCGATTGAACTATATGATTTATCTTTTAATAATTTATTTATTGAACAGACAATAGCGGATGAATCCATTCCTCCGCTTAAACATGAACCAACTGTTACATCCGCATTTAAACGCAAATCTACAGCTTGTAAAATTCTGTCCTTTACTCCTTCAATATATTCATTGCTTTTCTTTTCATCAAAATTTTCCCAAGTATCATTAAAATACAGTTCATAATACTGTTTTATTGTAAGCTTTTTGCTGTCAATATCATAAATAAAATAATGCGCTGGTTTTAATTCTGAAATCGAATCAAAAAAAGTATCTCCGTCAAAAGATTCCAATCCTGTTTGCAGATATGCAGCTGATGTATTGATGTTAATTTTCCGCGATACATTTGGTTTTGCCAGTAAACCTTTAATTTCCGAATTAAAAGCAAAATATTCCTGAGTATGAATATAATATAAAGGCTTTATTCCGAATCTGTCCCTTGCGCCGAATAATATATTTTTCTTTTTATCATATAAAACAAAAGCCCACATTCCATTTAAATGCTGTAAGCAATTAATACCCCATTTTTCATATGCACATAATAATACTTCAGTATCTGTATTTGATACAAAATTATATTCAGGAAAATCATTTTTTAATGACTTATAATTATATATTTCACCATTATATGTGATCCAAATATCCTTTTGTGCGTTTGACATCGGCTGATGTCCGGCTTTTGAAAGATCAATAATCGACAGACGTCTATGTGCAAGATAAATATCCGATTTTGCTCCAAATGAAGAAAGATGAGGTAATATAACCGGTGTTTTATTCCCTCCAAGCTGAGTAACAGTTCTTGAATATGAATTAATTGCAAGATAACCTTCACCATCCGGTCCGCGATGAGCAATCGCATTAGACATACTTTGTATGTCTAATGTGTCTTCAAGAGTATTATTAAACGCTATACCTGTTATGCCGCACAATTTAATTATTTTCCTTTTTTGGTAATAAAAATATTTTTATATCATTAATAGTTATAATTTTAAATATAAAAGGTATAGACATGAATACACATCCTATAAAAAATCTAATTATGAAATTCCAAAATATGTTTGAATTTGGCATAATTAAAGAAAAAATAACAATTATCATTAAAATTAATGTGTAAGATATAATAAATACTTTATTATACGGAATAGGATAAAATTTTTGAGATTTTAATAAAATATATATAACCGCAATAAAATTTCCAAGAAATACAGAAACAGCAGCTCCAAATATTCCAAAATATTTACAAAGAAAAATTGAAGTAAGTATTGTTATAAAACCGGAAATAGTATATCCTATTGTAAAATGTATTGTTTTTTCCTTTAAAGTAAGACCAATTCCTCCGCATTGATATAATAAAGATAGTATTAATTGCAAAACAATTAATATTACTATATTTTCGCCAATTAAATATACTGGTTTAGAAAATAATAATATTATTATATCAATTATCGACCAAAAATAAAACGCTAAAGGTACTAATAATATTAGAAGATACAGAAAAATACGCGAAAATATAACCTGAGCATTTTCTTTTTTTGCAATATTCATTGCATATGGCGGATATGCCAGTGATATAGAGAAGGTAATAAGCATAAATATTCCGCTAATCGTTATCATCATTGAATATATTCCGGTTTCTTCCAAACCCGCATAATTATTTAAAATAAATCTGCTGACAGAATTTATAGTCCAATGCATTATTGTAACCGGAACCAAAGGAATTCCGTATTTTAACATTTTTTTAAGACAATAAAAATTTATTTTAAAACGCAGATGTTCTTTATAATAAAAAAACAAAAACAAAGACGGTAACAAAGACGAAATAATTAATGATAAAAATATTTTCTCAATGGTAAGATTATTTGATAAAAAAATAAGAATAAAAGAAAAATATATTACCGTTTTTAATAAATTAATTATATTAAAAAGAACAGGTTTTATTAAAAATCGCGATAAATCATTAAAAAAGGCAATGCAATTATCAAATGGAATAATTGCGGCTCCAAGAATAATTAACAAATATCTGCTTTGATCTTTTAGTAAAAACTGCGCGTCTGCTATATATTTTGAAAAAATATAAAATATCGTAAAAAAAAATACAGCTATAATTATCCTGGTAATAAAGGCTGTACCAAGATAATTTCTTCTAAGGTTTTCTTCTCCATGAAAAAAATAAAATCCAACGGCAGCATCTAAACCCAGAAATGATAATCCTGTAAATAAGCCTACAAATGTAGTAATAATTGTTATTTCGCCAAAAACATCGGGCGAAAAATTTTTGGCTATAATAATAGGAACAACAAGAACTGAAAAGAATTTAGTTATTACATTTCCTATGCCATATTTTACTGTATCACCTAATAAATTTTTTAACAATTTTTATTTTCCAAGTGTTTAAAACTTCTTCTGCCGCAGCCAAAGTTATACGAAGTTTATTCATTTATTCCTTTGTATTAGTTATTCGATAATAATTTTATTTCATTAATAAATTTTGGATAATTAGATTCAGCATTACAATTATTTTCCCAAAAAAGTCTTGTTTTATGTCTTATAGACAATTTAGTATCATCAAACAGATTATAGAAATTAATAATTGATTCACTTATCTCGATAGCCTTACAATTAACGTCAATTAAAATACCAATATTTTCAATTAATTCCGGTATGCCGCCTGTATTCGTAGCAATTATCGGAATTCCAAAAGACATTGCTTCATTTATTGAAACCGGACGACCACCCTCGGCTTCTGTTGTTGAAATAAAAAAATCTATATAATTTTCATTATAAAACTGCATAATTTGTTCACTACTCATAAGGCCTTTAAAATCATATGAAATGTTATTTTTTGTTTTTAATAATTCATCGGCAATAGATAAAATATTATCTGTATCAGGATCATTTCCTATGTGAATCCAATGAATATTTATATCGTTAATATAGCTTAATGCTTCTATAATAAGATTAATTCTTTTACGCGGAACAATATATGAACAGCTAAGCAATATAAAAACGTCATTATTTTTCTTAATCTTGCAAATATCTGAATTATTAATTATTCCAAGAGGCATTGTAATATATTTATTAAGTCCGCTTTTTGCGAATATTTTTTTATAATAATCACATAAATATTGACTTGCAAAAAATATTTTATCTATATTTTTATCCATCCATATTTTATACGGCTGATAATTATATTTATTCTCAAATAAATGCACATCATATCCATGAGCGCGTGTAATACATTTGATTTTATTGTTTAATTTTTTATATAATAAGGCTCCAAGAGACTCATTGTAGTACCAATATGTATAAATTATACTAATGTTTTTATCTTTTTTAACAATATCCATTATATGTTTTTTTGTTACTATTGCTTTAAATAAATAAGATAAAATGAATGATAATGTTTTAAAAGATTTTTTCTTATCTTTTAAAAATTGATTAATTTCAAGATAAAGTATAGAATTAAAAATTGTTTGAATTATAAAAATAATTATTGAAATTATATTGTACTTTCTTTTTATAAAATTAACGGAACAATTATCAGGTATAGCCAATATTTCATTTTTATCTTTAATTATTCCTTTGCATAATATATGTATTTTATCAAAATTTGATGCTAAATAAGGAATTTCATTCTTAATAAAAGATGAATCTCCTTTATTAATCGGGTATTCATGTGTTATTAGTAAAAGTGATTCCAATTGTATGTTATTATTCCCTTCAGTTCCAGTTGCTTTAAGAATCTTTTATCTTGTTTTTTCGATTTCTAACATGGAATATAGTGATGAGTATATCGTAAAAGGAGTTCTGTATCATTAACTTCATGAATCATTACCGCGTAGAAATCCAGCAAACTCATTTAAATCCGTAAAAACATCAACACAAGGGGCTGTAATGTCCTGCGCTTTTCCTTCGCCGCTTGAAATAAAAACAGGTTTACATCCTGCGTTAATTGCGCAATCAATATCCCTGTTATGATCGCCTGCCATGTACGATTTTGACAAATCTATGTTATATTTTTCTGCGGCTTTTAAAATCATACCCGGTTTTGGTTTTCTGCAATCGCAGATTATTTTATATTCCGGTCTTTCTCCATCAAAGCCCTTGTCGGGGTGATGAGGGCAATAAAATAAATCGTCAATATAGGCGCCGTATTTTCCTAAATCAGTTTCCATCTTCATATGGATGGATTCAAGCGTTTCAAAGTCAACTTCGCCGCGCGCAATAACAGGTTGATTTGTAATAACAATTACCAAAAAACCAAGGCTGTTCATTATTTTAATTGCTTCTGCGGCGCCGTCAATTAAATGTAAATCCTGCGGTTTTCTTACAAAATCATCATAAGTATTAATTGTGCCGTCCCTGTCAAGAAAAACGCACCTTTGCTTATTGTGCAGGTTTTTTCCGGATACAATTCCATTTTTTATATCACTTGTTACTTGCGCGTAACGTTCAGGAGTGCCCATATCCTTAATGTATTCGGGAGTAGAGTAGGCGTAAATTCTGCCGCCCTGTATATTGGGTTTTAATATATCGCGGTCCAAATCTATTTTTTCTTTGTCAAAGGAACATTTCTTTAAAAAGTCTGCCGATAATATGTGAACGCCTGCGTTAACCTGATTTTTATACCATGTGCGTTCATCTTCCTTGTTAAGCCAGTTTGTTATCTGATTTTCGCTGTTACTGATTATTAACGAACTGTCAAATGGATGGCTGTTTGGATGAACCGCAAGCGCAGCATACGCGTTTTTTTCTTCATGAAATTTTATCATACGGGAAAAATCCATGTCAAGTATTACATCGCCGTTTAATAATAAAAAATCATCAGTTAAATCATCAATTTTTAATAAAGCGCCTGCAGTTCCCAGAGGCTCTGTTTCTGTAAAATAGGAAATATTGCAGCCGAATGCGCTTCCATCGCCGAAATAATTTTTTATGTGTTGCCCCAAATGTCCAATAACAAGAATAATATCGGTTAGACCGTTTCTTTTAAGGCAGTCAATTTGATATTCCAGAATGGGCTTTCCGCAAATTGGAATCATCGGTTTTGGAATATTATCGGCTATTTCGGCAATACGCGTTCCTTTTCCGCCTGCCATTATTACGGTTTTCATTAAAAAAAATAATCCTCAAGCATCATGCAAATAATGTGATAGACGGGAAGATGCAGTTCCTGAATTTTATAAGTTTCTGTTTCGGGAACACAAATGCAGACATCCGCAAACTGTTTTATTTTTCCGCCTTCCTTCCCGGTTAGAGCGATTATTTTTAAGTTTTTTGCTTTTGCGACGCCGCAGGCATATAAAACATTTTTTGAGTTTCCGGAAGTAGAAATGCCAAGTAAGACATCTTCTTTCTTACCGTAACTGTAAACCTGCTGGGCGAATGTTATATTCCCGTCAATGTCATTAATACAGGCAGTATTTAATGACGCATGTCCGGAGAGAGCAATTGCAGGCAATCCAGGCTGCATACGCGGTATAAGATATTCAGAAATCTCTGAATCTACATTTTTAATGCTTTTTATAAAGTCATCCGGAAGAGATCTTTTTTTTGCAAACGTTTTCATTAATTCGCCTGCAATGTGTTCAGCATCGGAAGCGCTGCCTCCGTTACCTGCAATTAACAGTTTGCCGTTATTTTTATAGGACGTCTTTATAATTTCATATGCCTTATTTATATCTTCCGTTACCCCTTCAAGCTGAGGGTAACGCTGTATTAATTGCTGTAAATGGTCCATGCCTGCGTTCCTGTTTCTGTAAAGCCCGGCGTTAAAACCATGCCCTGCTTTTTCTTTAATGCGTTAATAAGAGAGATTCTATTGCAAGGGTCGCAATAGATCATCATAAAACCGCCGCCGCCTGCTCCGGATATTTTTGCGGACTGCGCACCGTTTTCCATCGAATAATTGTATAAGTCATCAAGAAAAGAATTAGAAATACTGGCAGCCGCGTTTTTTTTTGCAAACCAGCCTAAAGAAAGACAATTTGAAAAACCTTTAAAATCGCCTTTAAGAAGAGCTTCCTTCATTATTAAAGATTGTTTTTTCATTTCATGCATACTTTCGATATTTTTATCGCCTTTTTTTGTATGCTGAATTTGCTCTGTAATTATATTTGCGCTTTCTCTTGAAACCCCTGTGTAAAACAAAACTAAAGACGCTTCAATTTCGTTTCGTATCCAGCGTTTTAGTCTGAGAGGATTTACAATTACGCGCTCATTCTCATAGAATTCCATAAAGTTAAAACCGCCGAATGTTGCAGCATACTGATCCTGCTTTCCGCCCGCAAGTTTTATATCTTCACGTTCAATTTTATACGCAAGAGCGGCGATGTCGTATTCGCCGAGCGGAAGATTCAGCCATTCTACAAATGCTTTAATAATTGCAACTACCATGGTTGACGAAGAGCCAAGCCCTGAACCTGCGGGAGCGTCTGAATATGTTGTCATTTTAAAAGACAAGGGTTTTTTATGAAAGTCGCTTACAATTCTGTTGTATATTCCGGTATGAAGAGGAAGTGATTCTGAATGAGGAAGGTTATTTTCACTATTAAACTCTTCGCGTTTGTCCAAATCGGCGGCGATAAACTCCACTTTACCGGAATCGTTTGGTTCAATTGTACAGTATGCGTACATGTCTACAGTTGCGTTTAATACAAAGCCGCCGAAACGATTGTAATAATCAGCTATATCCGTGCCGCCGCCTGCAAGACCAAGACGAAGAGGAGCTTTTGATCGTATAATTAAATTATTCAAAAATGAAGCTCTGTTCCGATAAATAGTTCCATGGGAGTTCTTTCGGAGATATTCGATAAATCCCACGTAGTTGAAACGCGTAAATATAAACTGCGGAAAAATTCAGGAAAAATAACCAGTTCAAAACCGCCGGAAAAATAAAAATTATTATTCGCGTATGCCATGTCAGCTACCGGGCCTAAATGAACATCAAAATCAAGAATACGCGTGTTCCAGTTAAACCACTGCGATGGTCTTGCCCTTAATACTTTTACAGGTAAATCAAGATTAAGGGAAATCATAAAATCTGTTTGGATGCTTTTATCCAAAATTCCGCGAAGAACATCACCTGCGCTGTCATAATACGAATTAAACCATTGACGGTACATAAGACGCACAGACAAGCCAAGCCTTTCAAAAAAAACAAAATGCGCAATACCGGATGCGTTAATATTTATGCTTAAAGGTTCAGTATTATTTCTATAAAAAAAATCATAATTGAATGTATTGCCGACATTTGCGGAATAACCCTGCTGAAAATTATTAATCCAGTTTATCCTTCCAAAATCAAAAGAATGTGAAAAATTTAAAAAAGGACCTCTTCTGTTATCTGATAATACCCAGGGCGCGATTCCCTGATTAAAGATCGCACTGATGCGCGGCGTATAGGTCAGTTCACCGTAATCCGCTGCTTTAAAAATGGGAATTTTCAATGAAATAAAAGGACGAATTGATATATACAACCCTTCCTGAAAATCTCCGTATTCTTCCTTGTCTGCGTCGTCAGTTTCTTCGTTTACAATAAAATGAACGTCAAATCCTACTTTAGGAGTTGTGATGCCAAACGGAATATCCAATGATAAACCTGTTATGTTTCTGTAATACCAGTCAAAAATCATGTCAGGACGATAACTAACGTCATGATCAAAATTTATATACCAATCAAGATTAAAAAGCCTTAAAGGAATATCCGAATCCAGCATTAATGAAAAAAAACTGCGCCCAAGCTCATCGTATCTGTATCCAATATCGAGACGTAAAGGACTCATTGTGCCCAAAAAATTATAATCCCGCGCTTTTATTGTTATATCAAAGCCGGTATTTGAACTGTATTCGGGGCGCGGGATTGCGACAATATTCCACGTATCCTTGATATGAATGATTAAATCTACGGGATATCTTCCGTCTTCCAGCGCAGATCCTGTTGTATATTCAATTCTAACGCTGTCCAAAACCCTTTCGTTGTAAAGAATCTGCGTCTTATTTTGAATATATCTTTCAAGATTCACATAACCTGTTATCACTTCACCCTCAATGAAATCCGCCTTTTTAATTAACGCGTAAGGACGCGTAAGGCCGTCAATATTAAAAGTAAATGAATTAATTATATATATTAAATCCTGCGCATCTTCTCCCTGCTCTGTTAAATCCTGTTCAGCTGAGCTTATTTCCTGTGAAAAACCTGAAACGCTGATTAAAATTAATAAAGTGAAAAACGCGGTTATTGGTGCTTTTTTTTTCATGTTATTAATTATTTGTTAATACCTCTTCCAGTGTTTTTATCTCTTCTTCTGTTTCCAAAAATACGGTACGGGCGCCTGTTTCATCCGGTATAATGAACGTCATTTTTCCCTGTTTGTTTTTTTTATCGCTTTTCATAACATTTAATAAAACCGACGCGTCCTTCGCAAGCGGATGCATGCATGAACATTCGTAACCAAAAAATGATATTAAACTTTTGATTTTATCAGCTCTTGATTCAGGCGTTATGCGTAATTTTTTTCCAAGTTCGCATGCGCGGATAATTCCCCACGCGACAGCTTCGCCGTGAGTAATGTTTCCAAGACCAGCCGCGCTTTCAAGCGCATGAGCAAAAGTATGCCCAAGATTTAAAAGAAAACGTATCCCGGATATTTCCTTTGGATCGCTTTCTACAATGCCGCCTTTGTATAAAACCGCTCTTTTGATACATTCATGCAAAGTATCAATATTATTATTTGTTAGCTGCTCTTTTTTTGCAATTATTAAATCAAGAAAATCGCCGCCGCAAAGAATTGCGGTTTTAATTAATTCAGCCATGCCGCTTTTAATTTCTTTTGGCGGAAGCGAAGAGAGAGCGCAAAGCGGCATATAAACAATTTCCGCAGGATAAAAAGTGCCTGCGATATTTTTTATGCCGAATAAATCAAAACCTGTTTTGCCGCCGACAGAGGCGTCAACCATGCCAAGCAGGGTAGTTGAAATTAGCGCATAACGGCAGCCTCTTTTATAAATGGAAGCCGCAAAACCGCACAAATCGCCTATAACGCCGCCGCCTGCGGCAATAAAAACACCGTCTCTGCCAAGACCCGCTTTATGGGCTGCATTTAAAATAACATGAACGGTTTCCCATTTTTTGTTTTCTTCGCCGCTTTCTATTGTCAATAAAGGGAAGTTATGACCGGACAGCGCCTTTTTTGCAAGAAATTCAGTATTTTCATCCGCAATAAAAAGAGGTTTAAAGGCGCGGCTTTCAATATCCAGCCCTAAATCTGAAGAAATGCAGTTAATATTTGGAATTTCTTCCTGAATTATAACATTTGTTTTAAATTCACCAAAGGAAAAATTCATAATTTTATCAAAACAACCCCATTCCAGCTTTTAACTGGAATTTTTTCGGAGAAAAAGAAAACCTGTCTGATCAAAACGCATCAAAATTGAGTGACCAAACGGACGCTGACAGCATTGGCGGCCGAAACACGCTCAATGATACAACGATTTATACAATTGAATTCCATAGTATCATTTTTTTTGAGGCGTTACAAGTGTGTTATTCCGAGAGGTTATAGACGTTTTCCTCGATTGAGTTTAAAATGGAGCTTATGGAAATTTCGCTGATTTCCCGCTTTTGAGCAAACAAATCCATCCAATTAAAGATAAAATCATTGGCGGTTTTCCTGCTTATTGGCAGATATTTGCCGATTAAGAGGTCTTCACTGTTTTTATTGCGTAAAATTGACTTTCCCTTATAGATTACACGTATGTCGGAGAGGATATTTTTCTGAGTTTTAGCCAAAAAAACCAAAGATTCGCTGTCAATCGAATCTTCGCGCTTAAATTTCCTGTAAACGGCGTAGTCCCATTGATGAAGGGGAAGCCTTACCCGCGTTAACAACTCCTGTTTTTCCAGGGTTGTCTGTTCTTCTGAATGGAATCTTGCCGCGGAAACCCATCTTGCGGCGGATGCGTTTTTAAATTCATATTGAGCGTCCAGTGCGGTAAGAACCGCCGGTAAGTCCAAAAGACGTGATGCAGTGCATATGTTTCCGCCGATTGTCGCGATGTTTCTAAGCTGAACACCCGCAATATTGAGAAGACATGTGCAAAAAATTTCGGGTACTATTTTTCCAAGATTTATCAGTCTGTTTAAAACTGTCATGGAGCCGATTTCGAGGTATTGTTCAGTTCTTGTTATGCGATGTAATTCTTCGATTTTTTCGAGGCAAAGAAATACGGGCGGAAGGTCAAGCATATCTTTTTTTTGTTTTCCGATTAGATCTGTGCCTCCGGCATAGGGAACGGCGTCGGGGAAGCGGTTCCAGGCCGCGAATAATTCGGGAAGATTATCCGGAAGAAGCACCTGATTAAGAGGAGCGTCCATAAACCCTCCTTTGCCGGTTTAATGAAATCGAATTTACTGCCTGTACAAGCTTTTCTACATTTGTGCATCTGCATTTGATACCGGAAAAACCTGTAAGTATTTGCTCTTTTGTGGGAGTATTGTTTTTATCAAGCAGCGCTTCCGTGCAAAGAATTTTTCCTGCTTCGCAATAACCGCAGTTGCCTAAATGAGCCTCTGCAAAGGCTGCCATTATTTCGTTATATTCATTTGTCTGCGAAAAACCTTCGATTGTAATTATTTCGCTTCCCCTGATTTTAAAGGCCGGAATAAGGCATGAAGGAGATACTTTGCCATTAAAGATAACTGTACATGCGCCGCATTGTCCCGCAAGGCATCCCGGTTTTGCTCCGAATAAACCAAAGTCTTCACGCAGGATATCAATTAACCGTACACCGGCTTCGCCGCGGAAAACAACGTCTTCGCCGTTTAAAATAAAATTTATTGTCATTTGATATCCTGCCTTACAATGCTTTTTTGACGGAGCATTTCCCAGATATCTTTTCGTTTTAATGGAATCGATTTAAATGAATAACCCATCGCCTGTGAGACTGCCTGTACAAAGGCGGCCGGTATGCATGCGGACGGCAGATCGCCGATTCCCTTTGGTTCGCTTGAATCGCTTTCCAAAAAATCAATGTGAATCGGCGGAATATCGACAGGCGAAAAAATTGTAAAATTTTCGTACTGAGACCTTGGCAAAAATCCGTTGGTATATTCAATGTTTTCCGTGAATGCCCAGCCGATTGCCTGAGCCGCTGCGCGCATTAGACTTCTTTTTGCCCTGTTTTCTGAAATGATTTTTCCGCCGTCTATTGTGAGCCACACGCCGCGAATTACAGGAAGACATTCGACAAGATCAACTGATACTTCCACAACACATGCGCAAAGTCCCGGTTTTGTAAAGCCGCTTACATCCATCGCCTCCCAAAGTCCTCCCCTTACAGAACCGCTTTGCGGTTTAATCGAGCGGCGCACTGTAATTGGCAGAGGGTCGTGGAAACGCTGTTTGCGGATTGCAAGGCAGCACTTTTCTACAAGTTTGGTCAGCGCTGTAATATTACGCGACGAGCAGGAAGGGCCGCAGTCAAGCGTGTGGGTAGAAATAATGTGAACCATATCCGGTTTAATGGACATGGTTTCATGCGCGACTTTTTCCCATATTTTATTATAGTCCTCAGATGTTGAAATACCGGATTTTATTTCCAGGATGCCGTCTTTTGTTAACGTTACTTCAACACTGTATATGCCTTTATCATCTCCGTGGTAGAGAAGACCGCTTCCCTGATAACCCACGGCGATTCCAATTCCGCGCGGATTATCTCCTCTTTCAAGAGCAGTATTTCGGCTTTGGCGAATGAGTTCATGACTTGCCCATTTACGGTAATAGTCGCTTTTTTTTGCAACAGCGTTAACCAGGTCTTCACCTGTGATTCCCGATTTTGATGACATTACAGGGAGCAATAAGCGCGGATCAACATGCCGTGCCCGCCAGGCTGCGGGGTCTTCGCCGACTATATCCGCAATTTGCGAAACGTGTCTTTCGATCGCAAAGAGTCCCTGAGCAAGACCAAAGCCTGCAAACGGTCCCTGAGGCGGAATATTTGTACATCTTGCCCTCGCTGAGATTCTTAAGTTGTCATATTTGTAAAATCCAAGGGCTCCAAGGCAAACTTGGTCAATTATCTCATTTGCGTTAACCCCAAAAGCTCCAAGGTTAACGGAAATATCAATTTCTGTACCGTTAATATTACCGTTATCATCTATTACGCTTGCAATATGAATGTTTGCAGAGCATCTTTTGGGTGTGTAAAAGAAATCTTCTTCCCTTGTCAGAATTAAACGGACAGGTTTTTTTGTAATAAATGTTGTAAGGGAAGCGTGGCAGGCGACAAGCGACGGGTACCATAATTTTCCGTCCATGTGAATGTTAAGCGCGCTTGGTCTTACGCTAATGCCGGACGAATCAATACCCAGTGTTTTAATAACAGAACGTTTTACATGATTCGGCCATTGGGTAGCTGTAAGAACCACCAGTTTTGAAAACGAAGAGGCTTCAGCATTTTTCTTTTTTCCTTCAGTTACTTCCTTGTAATACGAGACGGCTCCGATTGGCTCTGCGTACCAGTGTTCCTGAATCCCGGTTGAATAACTGCTTGTAACGATTCTTCCTCTGCTGCCGAAGGCTTCATGCGTGTCGCCGACAATTATGTTACGCACTGCCTCGGATTTTATATTAGGGTCTTTATTTAAAAAAACCGGAGTTTCCTCATCGCAAATAACCTGAAGCCTGGAATACAATTCCTGCAGCTTGTTCCTGTTGTCACCAACAAGAATTGCGACAGGCTCACCGATATAGGAAAGTTCCTTGTCTGCAAGAATCGGCATACTGGTTCCTTCCAGTTTATTAACTCCCGGAATGTCTCTTGCGGTAATTAATTTGTAATTGTCCGGAAGCGTCGGAACCTGAATAAATTTTAAATAACCTTTTGCAATGGGTGATCTTATGGTTACAGCATAGAGAACGTTTTGAGGAAAAATATCTTCAAGGAAGTGCTGGGATTCCATTACAGGCATTTTATGAAAAAGAACAAGGAATTTCTACCACTAACAGCTAGTTTGAGAGGTTCGTTGTTAATGTCTTTCTTAATAGCTCTGCGTTTCTGTAATTCGCCGCTTTATGGGGATCGAAACAGCAAATTGGACGCAGTTCTTCAAGCAGTTTGTTTAAATCCAAAGTTGACGGCGTTCTTCTGTTTATGCGCAATATACGGCTGTAATCGGTTAACGAGGGGATTTCGTCCGAGGAGAGCAGGGATTCGTCGAGTCTTTCGCCGGGACGAAGGCCGACATATTCGATCTTTATCTCGGTATCGGGTTCATAGCCGTGGAAGCGGATCAGCTGTTCGGCGAGGTCGCGGATACGCACAGGTTCGCCCATGTCCAAAAGGTAAAGCCCGCCATTCTCGCCGACGCCGCCTGTTTTTAAAACGAGCGAACATGCTTCTGAAATTGTCATAAAGTAGCGGTTCATGTCGGGATGGGTAACTGTTACAGGTCCGCCTTTTTCGATTTGCTGCTGAAAAAGCGGAACAATCGAGCCGCGGGAGCCAAGTACATTGCCGAAACGGACAACAACAAAATTGGGGTTAGTCTTTCCTGAAACATCGACGCTTGCGGCAAGTACCATCTGTTCGCAGATGTATTTAGAGATACCGTAAACGGAAACAGGGCTTACTGCCTTGTCTGTGGAAATATGAACAAAACGCTTTACGCCGTGTTTCACGGCAGCTTTGATCAGGTTTTCGGTTCCAAAGACATTGTTTTCGATTGCCGCAACAGGGTTTTCTTCCATCATGGGAACGTGCTTGTAGGCGGCAGTGTGAAAAACAGCGTCTGCTTTTAAGTGTCCGAAAATGTAGTCCATGTACGCTGCGTCTTTTAGGTCGCCGATAATCGGCACAATGGCGGCTTTTTCGCCTACGCCCTCGTCCTGCAAGAGACGAAGTTCCCTGTCAATTTGATAAATCGAATTTTCACCGTGCCCCAAAAGGTACAGCCGCGCAACACCGCCCGATAAAAGCTGCCTGCAAAGTTCGCTTCCGATTGAACCGCCTGCGCCTGTAACAAGAACGCGTTTTTGGCGCACATAGGAAAGGCTCTGTTTTAAATTGATGTGAACCGGGTTTCTGCCAAGCAAGTCCTGCAGGTCGATAGATCGCGTCTGTATTAAATGCGCGTCCCCTTCGACAATTTGGGAGATACCGGGCAGGATTCGTATTTTATGAAAATTGGCTTTTTTTAAAATAGCGTAGAGTTCTTTAAGATATTCCCTGCTCGCGCTTGGAATCGCAATTATTGCTTCGTCTGCGCGGCTGGAGCGGATAAATCCTGCCACATCTTTAATCGGTCCCAAAACCGGAACGCCCGGTTTACCTGCAGGACCGTCAATTTTTTTGCCGATTTTTTCCGGGTCGTCATCGAGAAAGGCAACGACTTCGCCGAATATTGCTTTTGAGACAATTTCGTTATAGAGGGTGCGCCCCGCGAAACCGGCTCCGATTATGTACAGACGTTTTGTTTTAGCCATTGTTCCTCTCTGCCGAGCCTATTACCTCAAACGCAAGATCAATTGTAAAGGAATCGTTGTACAGGTCAAGTTTGATTTTTGCCCTGCCTTTTCTTTTATCTACCTTTACGATTCTTCCCTCAAGACCGTACAATGGTCCTTCTACCACTACGATACGCGAGTTTTCATTAAAATATACCCTCGAGCGATCGGCAATAGCCCCTGTGTTGCTGATAAAATGCAAGACAAGCTCAAGGTCTTTGTCGGTAAGCGGAGTGATGTTCTGGTTCGATATCAAAAAGCGGTAAAATCCGCTTGTATGCCTGAAATCCCACTGACGGCTTGCGATTTCTTCGCCGGATTCGGCTTCGATAAAAATATAACCGGGGAAAACTGCCGGCGTTGACGGTACGATTTTTCCTGATTTTTTAATATTCAGCCGTCTTCTTGGGAAATGGATCGAAAAAGGCATATCCGGGTGTTCTTTTTTTATTCTTTCAATGAATTTTTCTTCCGAGTGAGTTTTGACCTGAATGGCATAGTAATTCATTTTTTACATTATGATTCCTATTTTGTGTTTTGAAAAGAGTGCCGATAATGGAATGTGGAATGGGGAGTTTAAGGATGGGTGTTAATATTAAGGTTTTGCTGTTTACATTGATTTTTGGTCTCTTCATCTGCTTTTCGGCATGGGGCTCAATGGTCTCTTTTTATATCGTGGAGGCAGGTCTTGATGAGAACAATGAAAACGCCCGTCAGGGTATAGTTTGGGAAAATGCCTTTTTGGATGTCTTTTTTGAAGCCGGACACATTGTAAGCAATGCGCCGATTCTGCGTATGCGAACGATACCTCAGGGAGACCTGTTAAGAACGGTTGCGTATGATGTGCTGGACGACAGGGGCGGCGGAATTGAATTTGTTATTATCGCCCTGCTGGATTATGGTAATAATGCGATGACGCCGCGTAACGTGGTTTTTTATGTGTATAACGCGATGACAAGAGAAAAAGTTCTGGAAAGAGAAATACAGGGCAGAGCGTACAGAAACTCAAGAGAAGAGTTTGATGATATTAAATCGATGGCAAGAGGACTTGTCCCATACGTTAATTGATTGGAGAGAGTTATGAAGGTTAAAGTATTTGTATTAACATTGACAGCTATTTTATTATTACCTGCTTCATCGGCTTGGGAAGGCGCAGGCGCGGTTGCGCCGGCGGGAGAACTGCCCCAAAGCGGGTATTTTATCGCTACAAATTCATTCCCGCGAAATACTGTTGTAGATATTACAAATATTGAAACAGGCAGAAGCACCCGCGCCATTGTCGCAAATACATTAAACAGCCCAGGTCTTCTTGCGATTGTTTCCAGAGAAGCTGCAGAGCTTATCGGAATGCGCGCAGGTTCTACAAGCAGGATTAGGGTCATTCAGCCTGCTGATCCAATCGCGTATCTTCGATTTACAGAAAATGTAAACACAGGAACGCCGAGTTTTGATTCGGGAAATGTTATTGATGAAGCGTCTTTAATGGCTGAAGTGTACGCAGGTGATACATACTCACCGCCCGCTTCCGTTTCGCAGGCTCAAACACCGCCTGCTCAAAATTCAAATTCGAACAGTGTAACAGGACCAAGTTATGTAATGGAACCCGAGTGGGGAGGACCCGGCAGAATGAACATTGTTGATGTGCCTGGTTTTAATGTCGATCCTGTTGAACGAAATAATGTTACTGAAACTCCGGAAAGAACCGTTACACCGCAAACTCCTGCAGCGCCGGTTCAGCCTCAGGTAGTGGTTACACCGCCTCAGCCCGAAAGCCAGCCTGTAATTAATAATGACAGACCATCCATTCAGGTTGTTGAACAGTGGAGAGACAGCGTTTATGTTACAGAAAGGGAAAGAGATAACGTAACTAAAGATATTTCTGAAAGATATGATGAAGTGCCGTCCGTATCTGTAGATAAAGAGCCGAACGAATTTTTTGCTGAAATTAATTCGGACGAAGTTGATAAACCTGCAACAGAATTTATCGCGGAAGAAGAACCTCGCACAGATGTAGCTAAACCGGAAACAGAATTTATAGCGGAAGAAACGCCTCGTGATGAGTTAATAAAAGATATATCAGAAAGACAAGAATATGTCGCTGTTGTGGAGCCAGTTCAGGAGCCTGTTGAACAAGTTGTACAAGAGCCGGTTCAGGAGCCTGCCGAACAAATTGCAGAGGAACCAGTTCAGGAGCCTGTTGAACAAGTTGTACAAGAGCCTGTTCAGGAACCTGTACAACAGGCAGCAGCGCAGCCTCAGTATAATCTTGTAGAAACCAGTCAACAGCCGCCGCCTGACAATATCTACGGCATTGATCCCAATGATATAATACCGGGAGTTGCCATCGCAAGACCTGAGCAAACTGTAAATCAGGAAACAGTTCAGCCTGCTGTGCAGGAAGTTTCGCCGCCGCCTGTACAACAGCAGCAGCCTGTACAACAGCCAGTGCAGCAACAGCCTGTTGTAACAGAAACGCCTGCGGTGACTGAAGCTCCTTCAGTGACAGAAGTTCCAGCGGTAACTCCAACTCCGCCTGTAACACTTACACCAGTGCCAACAGCACCGCAGCCGCCGGTTGTAAGCAACGTTCCATCTCCTCCTGCACAGCCTCCTGCGGACAGATCATTCGCTGTACGTACGATATCGCAATTGGACAGAGGCAGATATTATGTGCAAATTGCGGCATTACCGGCAGAATCAGTTGATAACGCAATAAGGCAAATAGACAGGCATTACGACCCTGTAGTATATCGGGATGGCAGCAATCTGTACCGCATACTTATAGGTCCGCTTAATCAGGGTGAAGGCGCTGCAATACTTGCTCGTTTTAGAAGCATCGGCTACAGAGACGCCTTTGTACGCATGGGCAGCTAAAGATAGGGCAGCAGGTTAGGTAACAGCTGCCTTATTGACAAAAGACCGCAATTTCTTCAATATAAAACAGTCACATGGTGGATGTAGCTCAGGGGTAGAGTACAAGATTGTGGATCTTGTCGTCGCGGGTTCGAGACCCGTCATCCACCCATAACCATGGGTAGAAAAAAAATTATTAACACAGTACAATAGTTAATAATTTTTAGTGATGCAGGTCTCGAAACTTTTTTGCGGCCTGAAGAAACCGAAAGGTTTCGAAGGTAAATGCGCAGGACGCGCATTTAGCGAAAAAGGCGGCCTGTAGAGAGGCAACAGGATGTTGCCGAGTGGAAGGCGAGACCCGTCATCCACCCTTAGATAACGTAGTTATCAGCGTTCGTAGCTCACCTGGATAGAGTACCAGACTTCGAATCTGGTGGTAGCAGGTTCGAGTCCTGCCGGACGCAGAAAGCTAAATCCTTATGTTATAAGGATTTATATATTGTTTTTATCATCGGAAGAACCGACGTAAAAATTTCCAAACTTTAAAATGAGAAAAGTATGAGAACTTTTTTCAGTGGGAGTTATTTATGTTGGAATTTAAGTTACAAAAGCACCGCGATTATTATCTTCACTCTCGAAAAAACGGCATTTTCTATGTTGAGTTTGTCAATCCGGAAAGTGGGAAAAAAATGACGGCTCGTTCAACAGGCGAAACAGATATACAAAAAGCAAAATTGAAAATAGAAATCTGGAAAGCAAATGGAATCCCAATTGGAAAAACAAGGAAACAAAGACATATTAATGAAATTGCCGAAATGGATTATATTTTAAAGTTTATACAGAAATCTGAACTTAACGCTACTGATGCTTTAAAAATCGTTGAAAAACTAAAGAATAAAGGCTTAATAGACGTTATGGCGGTTAATAATACCGGACGCGGAGCCGTTCCTTTTATCCAATTTTTAACCGAATTCTGGGATTATGAAAAATCAGATTATATTCGAGATCGGCTTTCGCATGGGTATCGCTTTAGTAAAAGTTATTCCAGAGGATGTCAATCAAGAATAAAATCAACCCTTAGCAATTATTTTGGAGATAAAAAGACAAACTGTATAACAAAGGAAGATTTGAAGGAATTATCAAAATTTCTTTATAACAAAGGTCTTGCTACTTCAACTATTAATCAATTTTTACTTATCTGTAAAATCTCATTAAAATGGGCTTATAATGAAGGTATAATAAATGAAAATCCATGTTTGGGACTGACAAAATTTTCTATTAAAAATAAAAAGCGCGGTATATTATCTGATAAAGAAATATCAATTCTTTTTTCTGAAAAAAATAAAAAAATATGGAAAGATAAAAGAGCTTATGTTGCTTCATTGGTTTCGGCTTTTACAGGTGCCAGACAGGGTGAATGTTTAGCTCTCCGCCGTTCTGATATAGGTATTGATAAGTTAAATATTTTATACAGTTATTCCTCTATAGATGGGTTAAAATGTCCAAAAAACGGGGAAACAAGAGAAGTTATTTTAATTGAAGGTGTCAGAAAGGCGTTATTAGATTTATTAAATGATAACCCATTTTTAGAAGCTGATCCGCTGGTTGAAGACCCTTTTATCTTTTATTCTACCATGCCGAATAAACCCTGTGAAAAGAATGTAATAATAAATGGATTTAAAAACGCATTAGATAATATAAATAATTTCTATGTAGAAGAAGCTAAAAGAAAAAAACTAGAAAAACCTGAAATACAGATCGATTATAAAAATCGAAATATATGTTTCCATTCATGGCGACATTGGTTTTGTTCTGCTATTGACAGAGTTGTAGAGAGTAAAAAAGTAGCTAAGATTTCAGGACACCTTACAGAAAGCGTTTTTAAGCATTATGCTGATCATGTTAATGAAAATGATTTTTTAGAAGTTAGAAAAGCAACGGAAACAATTTTTAATAATATTATTCCATTGAAAAAAGCTGTATAAATAAAAAAATAGAAGGAGTTAATAAATGAGAGTACTAACAAGCGAAAATGAAAAAATTATGAAAATTTATAAAAAGAAAGTAATTACGCGTAAAGATTTAGTTTTACTTTTATATAAAACTGTTGGAATGAGTTTAAATAAAACAGAAATCGATAAATTATTATTAAATCTTTTCGATTTAATATACGAATTATTATTTGAAAGGAAAAAAATAATTATTCGTGGATTTGCTACATTTGAAAATAAATTATTAAAAGCTACAAAAAGGGAAAAACCAATAAATAAATATAATAAAAATCAGCAAGATAATTTAATTCATATACCAAATAGAAGAAAAATAAAAATTACACCCAGCAAATCAAGAAATATGCAATTAAAAGATAAGGAGAACATTAATGATAAATAATGAAAAATCATTTATATTATATAAAAAACCTGAATATTTTGAGTATAATAAAATTAATAATGAAATTCTCTATGATATTATTTATAAAATAAACAATGATAAAAATATTAACAAGGAAGTTATTGAAAGAATAATTATACTATTCTTTTTTATAATTAATAAAACAATAGAACAAAGAAAAATAATAAAAATAAATAAATTTGGTAAAATTTATATTAATAAAAAAAATATTATGTATTACAAGCCAGCAAGATATATAATAGATAATATTAATTCATTAGAAAACGAAGGTATTAAATTAAATATATTTAAAAAAATATATGTTGACAATAAATATAAAATATTGGACATAAATGAATCTAAAATTGAAAATAAAGATAAAAATATAGAAAAATATAAAAAAAAGCATAAAAAATTAAAAATTACTAAAAATATAGAATTGGACAAAATTGAATTTGCTTTAAATAAAAGAATAATAAGCAGGATAACTATTATTGATTTAATTCAAATATATTCGGAAGTACAAAATTTAACCAAACAAGGAATTTCAAGTATTATTAAATTATTAATAGATATATTTTATGAAGCATTTATTCATGGAATTAGAATTGAAATTAATAACTTTGGTAATTTTTATCCAAAAAAGAATAAATGGGTTAAAGGTATTGCCGCTTATTCACTTTATTCAAAAGGAGTATTTAAAACATATGAATTCAAAGGACGTTTAACTATTGGATTTCACAGATGTAGAAATATATAAGATATTTAATGTTTTTTCATTTGTGGGATTTTTTGGAGATCTTTGGAGATATCTCTTTTGCGGTTTGGACTTCTTCGTTGTCGCATAAGGATAATGGTATAAATGAGAGGTAGGTTTCTGCTTTCAACGTCTCTATCGTCTACACCAATTAAAGTCAAGAATCTTCAAACGATATTGGGGTATTTAACGGCTTAAACCTTTGGTTTACTTTCTGTACTTCCATCTAATGAGGATATAACCTTCAACATTTAGTTTAATATAAGAAAAAAGTGTAATTTTCGTCTTGAGGGATTTTTTTCTTATTGTTATAATATCATTATATGAAAGTCATAGGATTTAACGCCAGCCCAAGAAAAAATGGTAACACATCATGGGTAATAAATAAAATTCTAGAAAAATCAAACGTTGAGACAAAAATTTATAATTTCTCTGACCTGAATATTAAACCCTGTCAAGGCTGTTTAGCCTGTCATAAAGACGGTAGTAATGGCTGCGTAATAAATGACGATATGCAGAAACTTTATAAGGAATTAGAAAACGCTGATACTCTTATTCTTGGTTCTCCAATTTACATGGGTCAAATGACAGCACAAGCAAAAACATTTATAGACAGATTATTTGCTCATATTTCACCACGTTTTTCACCTCATTATAAAGAGAAAGAAAAGAAAACTAAATTAATACTTGTATTTACACAAGGCAATCCTGATAAAAGTAAGTTTCAAATATACATTGAATATACAAAACAAATGTTTCAATTATTGGAATTTGATGTTAAGGAAATTATTATTGTAACTGGTACTCGAACAACAGCGGCAAGTGAACAAGATGAATTACATAAATGTTTAGATAATATGGATTTATCATTTTAGATTATGAAAATTACAGATGATTTGCTAACCAATCTAAGCGAAATAATAGGCTCAAAAAAAACGGCGAGAATGTTTATAAAATATTCACAACTTGTAAAGAACAATTTGATAAAAAAGAAGCGGCATTTGTTATCGACCCTAATAGAAAATTATTACTACAAGGTGTTTTCTTTAAGAGAGAAGATACAGGAAGATTAATTGTAATATTAGGACAAAAATATATTGATACATACAGAAAAAACAGTAGTTTACACCATACAATGTTAATCCATGAACTAAAACATCTTTACGATTGTTATTTATTGAAAGTTGAATTTTATAAATGTACATATAATAAAAGACACTGGTTTGAATTTCAGGCAAGATTTATAGAATTAGAGTTTATTTAAAATTATCTTATTAATAAGTTTACACTTACAAGATTAGAAGATTTGATGTTAAATTGCTTTGAAAATAATGATTTTGATTACTATACAATTTTATTTTCACAAGTAAGTTATAATGTTTTTAAGCAATTTCAAGAAATGGAAACAGATTATCTTAATAATAAAGTATCTGTTGAAGATATTGTAAGAGAAGTAATACATGGTTCACATCAATTAATTTCTGAATATCTGACAATAACTGATGATTATAAAAGATATGCCTATTTTATAATTATTAAATCATTTAGAAATTGTTTAGAAGATATAATATTAAAAAGAAATG
>JGI24695J34938_10000519_pt1 | contig 37464 bp, 34 predicted proteins | sample TergutCo191P3_FD_34938 | JGI IMG/M metagenome (IMG submission 34938)
TAGCCGGATTCGAACCGACGACATGCAGCTCCCAAAGCTGCCGCTCTACCAGACTGAGCTACACTCCGTTTATGGGGTGTAGGGGCGGGCACAAGGCCCGCTCCTACACTCTACCTAAAATAAATACGCTGTTATGACCACCGAACCCAAATGAATTTGACATAGCGTATTCAAATTTATGTTCAACTGCGCCTTTTGCGCAGCAATCAAATGGTATTTCGGGATCCTGATTTTCCAAATTCAATGTTTGATGCAATTTTTGATCTGCAAGGGATTTTATGGTTACAATAGCTTCCATTCCGCTTGCAGCGCCTAGCATGTGGCCAGTCATGGACTTTGAGCTGTTGATCTTCACATTGTCTATTTTGCCGCCAAACGCTTTGAGAATGGCTTTGCACTCTGCAACATCGCCTCTCGGAGTGCTTGTGCCATGCGTATTTACATAGCCTATTTGCGAAATATCAAGGCCGGCATCTTTGAGTGCCAAAGAAACTGCCAAGCACACGCCTTCACCGTCTTCTCTGGGAGCGCTCATGTGATATGCATCGCAGCTCGCTCCGTACCCTGCAACTCGTGCTAAAATTTTTGCACCACGTTTTTTTGCATGGCTAAGAGACTCCAAAACCAAAACGCCGGAACCTTCGGCGAGCACAAAACCATTGCGGCCCACATCAAACGGACGGCTTGCCTTTTCAGGAGCATCGTTGTTTGTGGAAAGTGCTTTCATTGCAGCAAAGCCTGCTAACCCTATGGGGCAAACAGCTTCTTCTGTGCCACCGGCTACAACTATATCTGCCCTGCCCAAACGAATCTGATCTGCGGCGGTGATAAATGAATGATTGGATGTTGCGCAAGCAGATACAGGGCTCCAGTTCGGGCCCATCCAGCCTAAGCGAATGCCAATTTCACCTGCCACCATATTGCCTATGGCTTGAGGCACAAAGAAAGGAGACACGCCACGGGGCCCTTTTGTCTCTAAATTCACAGAGCTTTCTGAATAAATTTCCATGCCGCCCATGCCGGTTCCAACAATAACGCAAGCTCTGGTGATATCCACAGCGGTTTTAGAGTCTTCTATGCCGGCCATTTTAAGCGCAGTTTCTGCTGAATGAACGGCATACTGAATATTCCTTGAAATGCGCTTGCGGTCACGCTCGCTGTAATAGGGAGAGGCATCAAATTCTTTTATTTGCCCACCAAACTTAACAGAGTAAGCCTCTGTGCTAAAGCGGTCAATAGGCCCAATGCCGGACTTGCCGGCAAGGAGATTATTCCACAATTCATCGGGAGTATTACCCAAATTCGTAACACAACCCATTCCGGTAACAACAACTTCTTCCATGGAAAAGGAATATAGAAAATTATAATTTAACCCGTTCTTCAAATGCTCTAAGCATTGTCACATCGTCTATGAAATCCAAGTCGCTACCCACAGGTATGCCACGGGCGAGCCTTGTGCGGTGGATTGCTGAGTTTGCGAGAATGCGGTCTATGTACAGGGCTGTGCTTTCTGCCTCAGGGCTTGACCCCAAGGCTAAGATCAGTTCTTTTACATTTTCCCGTTCTATGCGCTCCATAAGCTCCGGTATGTGCAGGGTTTCGGGTTTTATGCCGTCAAGCGGTGAGAGAACGCCGCCCAGCACAAAGTAAAGGCCCTTGTGCACGCCGCTGTTTTCAAAGGGCAAAATGTCGCTCGCTCTTTCCACAACGCAAAGAACCTCCCTGTCTCTGCCGGGGCTTGCGCATATTTGGCAAACTTCTTCTTCTGAAAATCCATAGCAGCGTGCGCAACGAATGAGCTTGGTTTTAGCCTCCATAAGAGCAGTGGCCAAATGCTCCATTTTTTCTCTATCACCCGATATTAAATGAAAAGCAAGCCTTCGGGCGGTTTTGCGCCCTATGCTTGGCAATTTTGAAAATTCCTGCACCAGTTTTTCCAGCGCAGGGGGAGATGAATACATCCGCTAAAATTTAGAATTATTCAGCGCTGCCTTTTTGAAGCTTAGCCAGAATCTCATCGAATTTGCTCATGGTTAAGCTGTAAGTGTCGTTGAACAACTTGGCCGAGGGGCCAGGTAAATCACCTATGCTTTTTTTGGCAAGCCTGTAGCCCTCTTCCACAGCAGCACGAACCTGCTCTATGTACTCTTCATCGGAAAGCTCCGGGGCAAGGCCTCTGAAGCTCATAGCAAAGTCAACTATTCGCTGAGAGGTGTTTTCCGCATTCCAGTATTCCGGAACTTCTGCAGCTTTGACTTCTCCGCTTTTTTCCAATTCGGAGAGGTCGTAAAGAATGGAATTCTCATTGTATTTGGCAAAGCCAACGCCGGCATCCATCAGGGCTTTTTTAGCCTCGTTTATGGACTGCATGAGCGTGGAACGTATTGAGCCTTGGAAAGCATCCATGTCAAAATCGGCAAAGCCTTTTCCAACTACGCTGTCTGTGGCGTTTCCGTGGTCTTGTTTCTCTTGAGCCGCATCACTGATTTCCAGCTTGTCTGTTGGCTGGTTGTGTTTGGCTACTGCCTCGGCAACGGTTTGCGAACCGGTTTTGCTTTCGGTTTTAGTCGGCTCGTAAGTTTTTACAGCCGATGTTGCGGGTTTATTTGTGCTAACTTCCATGATACACTCCTTTTTTACCATATATCGGCAGATCTAAAAGAAACCTTTAGCGTTTTACCTAACAGGCACCCTTAAAATGCGTTTTTCGCTGCCAAACGACACTTTTACTATGTACATGCCTTTTGGCAAGTCATTTAACGGAATGGAATAGGTTCCGTTTGCGAAATTCACAGTTTTTTGCAATTTTCCGTGAATTGTGTAAATGTCAACACGAACATCGCCTTTAGCTTGCAGCTCCAAGCCGTTTTTTATAAGTGTCGGAGGCTGCTGCTGAATATCCTTGGACATGTCTATGTTCCATTTATTGAGTTCATCCCCAAAGAATTTTACACGATCAGTCCACCATTTTTTCAACTTGTCTATTTCCGCATTATACTGAGTTATTGTAAGAGCAGTCACATTTGCATTTGAACATGTGGCTCCACTACCACAGCCCTGATAATTCTTAGTCGCCGAAGTTTTTATTGCGCCGGTCAGAGAGTCTATGAATGTTGGCATTTCAGTTGTAAAGACAGTTTTATATTTGTCCCATGTTTTTTTGAATTTGACCAAAAATACGGTGTCTGCCCAAAGCCTTTGGTAAAAAGCATGTCTCGGATTTATTTGGCCATTGCTCTTAGTGAAATGCGTATAAGTCATCACACCGTTAAATTCTCCTGTGGACAAGTCAAAATCCCAAAGAGGCCCTGCATGAATTCTCTGCCCAACATCCTTATACGCAAAGTTGGAGCCAGGCAAACCGCCTGATTGTGAATGGCTGTTGAAGTCGTGGTTATCCATAAGTTGTTGTATCAATACGTATTTGGCAAAACTTTCCAAATCTATCAAGTTGCGGTAGCCGTTTTCAGGAAATGAATTTAAATACATGGAATCAACCAAACTGTTGAGATCATTTTTCACAAAACGATAACCTGTAGAATCCGGCAAATCCTCCGGAGATTTTATAAATGTGGTCAGATTATACCTGTTCGTGGTAAAATAGTTCTGGCACTCATCCGATGCAGGGGAGTGAAAATCAAATTCCGCCAGCCAACCGGCTTTATTGTCTATGTCAACCCTGCCTGGATTGACTTGAATCTGTTCCGTAAACAGGTATATTCCCCTGTAAATATTGTTTATATATAGTTCTACGAATTGAAAAGTTGGTGTGTAAGCTAATCCCAAACGCTGACCTAGCGAAAAAGCCATCGCATTCAAAGTGGAAGTTTTATCATAGTGATTTGCCAACAGAACCCAACTCCTAGCAGCTTCTTTTCCAAAAACTGAGACTTTTTTATCAAACTTTATTCTGAAAGGTCTCTTTTCCACGGTTGCGGTAGAATTTCCACGTAACCTTATGGAGTCGGGCTGCGCACTTCTCGTTAGATTGTTTCCTTTCGGATCTGTCAACTTAAATTCTGTTATAGCAACATAATCAAATGCATAGATTTGTGTGAGCGATGGCATACCCCAACCCCAACCGCCGCCACTGTTGCTATTGCAGCCATTGTCAGTCTTGTAACTCGGCATCTGGCTATCCTTCGTAGTTACCCTAATTTCGGGAATCTGCGCAAATGAAAGGACGCTTAGAAAAAACACTGCGATTATTTGTTTCATAATTACCTCCCTTAAAAGATTACCACAACTTCGCTGTCAAAACGACGATGAGTTTGTTCGCTATCTCTATCAATTACTTTCAAACGTGTTCCATAAGTGTTTCGCCACTGAAATGCGGAATTCTTCGCAAAACCAAGTGTTATGCCTGCCCTCAGTTGAGCTTCAAAATTCTGGCTTCCCATATCTTCCATGTAAATTGCCGCCTCTGCAATGGGAATTACCTGCCGCAAACTCTTAAGCCCGGTCTCTATGGGAAAATATTCCTGCATCCTGGCTCCCAAAATTAAAACATCCCTGTTTTCCCATTTTTTAACATCAAGATTATTGCCAAAAGTAAATTCTGTTTCGCTCACAAAAATCTTTGCCGTATATTTAAAGGAAACAGAAGTTGCCCATGTGATTAAATCGTAATCCGAGGCTGTGAAATGCCCTATTATGCCGGCTAAAATCAAATTGGTATTTTGACTTTCGTATTCAACGCTGTAATTCTGAAGAAAAAGCTCCCGAACATCATCTGCCGGCCACGAAAAACCGCCTATCAAACGCCAGTTTTCATCGAGCTTATGGCGATACTGAATGGTTAAATCATGCTCTAAAAGCCTAAACGCCTCTAATCTATCGTTTATCACCGAGCGTTTATGAAAATAGCGTTCGTCAACTCCGGCCTTCTCCTCCAACCCAAAAGCCTTTTTCATATAACCCACACGCACACCGCCAAAATCCGCAAAGTTATATTGCCCAAAAAGCTTGTCTATCACCATTGCGCTGTCTCTGTCTTTGTATTCAAAACCTAACTCCGCTCGAACTTTCTTTACAGGACGTGCGGAAATATTAATTTTTCCATAACCGATTTTATTGTATTCGGTTTCATCTTTATGCACTTTGTTATTTATATCAAAGCCAACTTCGAGAACACCCGACACTTTTATTTCATCTTCATTTTTTCCTTTCTTTTCCTTCTTTTCATCTTCCTGCGCAAAAACAGAAACAAAAAACAATGCCAAAATTAAAGTACCGAGACGCATATCTAGACCCTCTTATAAACCAGCTTAACCTCTGCGCTATCCGTTAAATAATTCATTTTTATCAACGCAACTTTAACAACTTCATAACCAAAACGATTTTTTATGTCATCGTAGAGTTCTTGCCTTTTTCCCTTTCCCAGCAATTTGGTATTATCGTATAGCAAAACAACGGTGTCCACATTGCCCATAAATGCCTTTTCGCAAATAAACATGCTGCTGACCAGCAAAACGTCTGCCAAAAGAACCGCAAACAACGGAAGCTCCTCGGTGGCCAATGAATTCATAACACCGAGAATTATTGACGCAAACAGGAATGTCATTTCACGAATTTGTATTTGCTCGGTTCTATAACGCAAGATTGAGAGAATTGCAAACAAGCCAAAGGCAAAACCGGTCTTCACTTTTACCGAAGCGAGAAGCGATGTAACCAAGAAAATCAAAACATTGGACATTATAAAGCTAAAGGAATATTCCCTTATGCGATGTTCCTTTGCATAAATGCCACAAATCAAGACATAAGCAAATATTATATTCATCACAAAGCGTGCGCCAAGCGATGTTATAAAACTCCAATCATCCGGACCTATAAATACGTTCATACTGAACTCCTTTCATAAACTAATTTTTTTATTCTCGGCAAGAATCTGTTTTTCTTTACATTCTCATGAGTTAATGCAATTCCAATTGCATATTTGGAAAAACCGGAGGGGTTTTTATGTATTCTGCGGAAAAATTCCTGAGAAACGGTTATGTCGGGGCTTCTCTCTCTTTTCAATTCTACTATTGCGGTGTTGCTCAGTTTAAATTCCTCATTGTTATAGCCGTATTTAACGCCAAAGTCAAGAGTCATTCTTTCGGGGAAGTGTTTGTTCAAAAGTGTTATGCGGTTAAAATAAACAAAGAGAGACGGGGCCAAATTTTCAACCTTGTATCCGTTGTTTTGCACCAAAGACAAAAAGCCGTTATCGAAATTCGCAAGATCTTCAAGTATGGGGATATTTGGTGCTTCTTCTCTGATTTTATCTCTGCGCTGGCGGAACTTAATTGTTTTTCCGGTATTGAGCTTTTGCTTTATCTCGTTGAAAATTTTGCCGTTGCTCAAATATTTCCGAGTGCGGAACTTAAATCTGTTTGCCCGCTTGTTGTGATGCAGATTAAAGCAGAGCAATTCCGGTGTATCAAAATAAACCGTTCTGTAGCTTTGAATAACGCCATTGTTTATTTCAAGCAAGGAGTAGTCGTTTTGAATGTTTTTCAAAAAATCAAGAGCGGTATCAACTTTTAAAACAAACTTCGTATCAAACCTGTTCAAAAAAGACATAGCCTTGGATTCTTCAAGCGAAGAGCGTGAAAAAGCCTGCAAGTCATTTTGAAAAAGTTCAAACATTATGAGCCTTCCCTGAGAGTCAGGAACTTTTTTATGTTTTCTATATTGGCACCACTGCAATCTATCGCTGATTTTCTCCTTGAAGCCACAGTGCCACTGCCTCCGGTAACAGTTAAAGTGCCGGTTACTTTTATGCCGTCATCGTTAGCTTCAATATTGATATGACCGCCGATCATGGACATGTTTCCATCTATGTTTATTCCTTTTGACTTATCTCCTGTGCTTTTTATAGTCAAACTTCCACCTTCAATAGATAAATTTCCATCTGCCTTTATTCCTGCGGCATTGCTGGTAGTATCTTCCTTGGAGTCATCTATGTGCCTGCCACCGCTGGTATGTATATCTATAGTTCCACCTTCAATTTTCATATCATTCTTTGACCTTATTCCCTTTGAGCCGTCGCCGGAAACATTCAGTTTAATTTCGGCATTCATACTTATGCTTGTGGAACCGGCACTTGCTATTCCGTGAGATTTTACGCCTTTAGTGTTAGCAGCAATTCTACCGCCGGAAACTTTAACATTCAAGCGCTCGCTTTGAATTGCATCACCTTTGCTGATAATGTTTATGGTTCCGCCTTCAACAATGATAGTGTCATTCGCATGAATGCCGTCTCTCTCAGCTTCCGGTATTGTTATGCACCCGTTTTGTATTTTAAAATAGCCGTCCGAAACTATCGCATGACTGGACTTTCCTTTTACTTCCAATAAGCCACCGCCTTGAAAAACAAGTGACCCTTCGCTGAAAAATGTCGCTTTTTTCGATGAATCCGGAGTCCAACCGAGCCCGTCTGACAGGCTATTTTCCCCTGCCAAATATACGGATATTCTTTTGCCGTTTTGAATATTGATAGCCGGACCTCTAGGGTTTGTTATGTTTACTTTGTTCAAATAAAGCCCTATTCTATGCGAACCGTCAATTTTAAGCGAACCGTTGGTTGTGGTTCCGCTTACAATAAAATTGTATTGCGTCTTTGCCTTTGGAGCATCTACAACCACATCTTCTCCATTTATAACGATTGTAACTGTATCGCTATTTGCAATGACTTTAACTGTATCGCCAGAGGCATTCTCAACTTTCTTGCCCTCGCTATTCTCTATTGTGGGAGCACTTCCGTTATTATATGTAATTCTAATGATGGAATCCACTTCCATGTCGGCGGTACCTGCTTTACCACATTCAAATTTAACATTCTCTATGCTACTGCTGCCGCTGCTGTTGCCATTACTCGGTGAATTTGGCGAATCACTGCTGCAGGAGGCGAAAAATGCTAAGAATGGGAGCGAGAATAGGAGTTTTAACTTCATAATAGTAAAACTACATTTTTTTTCGGCAAAATGTTACAAAAATGTTAAGATTTTGCCGAAACTTGCTTTTTAGCCCAATAAGAACCTATAAACAGCAGGCAAATTCCTATTGTGACCCAGGAATCGGCTAAATTGAAGGTTGGCCAGCGCTGAAAGATGAAGTCCGGGAAGTCCACATCTATAAAATCCACCACTTTGCCTATGCGCAAGCGGTCGCAGAAATTCCCCAGCGCTCCGGCGATTATCAAAACGATGCCGAGCCTTGACAGGTAGTCCTGTTTGTGCAATTCTCTGAAAAAATAAATAGCTCCTATGCAGGCTATGGCGGTTAAAATTCCAAAGAACAAAGTTGGCGAAAGCCAGGGTGCAAGGCTCTGCGGATTCATGGAAAAAGCAGCCCCCTCATTGTAAACAAGCGTAAATCTGAGCAAATCCCCGATAACAGGCATGCTCCAACCCAGCGTATGAGAGTCTGCCCAGAGCTTGGTAGCCTGATCCAGAAGCAATGCACCGGCAGCGATAGCTATGTAAATGGGGGTTTTCATTCTGGTGGGTAATATAGTAATTTACTATATTCAAATTATGGAACTATCACAAAAAATAGGCGAAGCAACAAGCCTTGCGAACAGAAAAACAAGAATGGAAAGAGCACATAGCACCGAATTGTTCAAACGTGCTACCGCGAATGCCAACCCCAATTCAGTCGATAAAGTTCTTAAAGCAAAAGAAGAAGAACTCATACACGACAACAAAAACGGCATAAGCAAAATCGTCGATGAAGCAGCCAGCAGAATGGGTGTTGACATTACGATTTAACCGCTCTTAATCTTGAGTGTGCCATTCCGCATACGCAAATATGCGGACTTTTATTTTCTATATTCATTCCATGCGTTTTTTACCACTTATTACACTGCTTTCCTGCGCAGCCTTTGCCGCAGATGTTTCTTTTGAAGGAAGCTTGGAAGCCGATTACGGAAATTATATTGAAGACGGTTTCTTCAATGGCCATATTAACAATTCCGCAAACCATGACCTGCGGCTGAAAATGAACATCGATATGGACGAGAATGTGCGGGTGGTTATTGGCACAGCATCCAAAAGCCCATATTCATTGATGCGCCACCGATACGAAGCTACCCCCATAAGCTCCGAAGACCGCTGGGCACCATTTGAATTTGACGGAATTTCTTTGGAATGGACCTTTAGCAGAGGCTTGACATTTATCTTTGGCGATCTCTCATATTCCTTTGGCAACTTTAACTACTACTTTTGGCGCAACTCCGATTACTACGCTGCCGTTCTTCCAACTCAAGGGCTGCGTGGTTTGGGTGCAAAACTCGGCGAAGACGGATATGTTTACTTGGGCGCAAGTGATTCAAACGATAAATCCGGCAGAATAGCCGCAAGCTATGCATTTGCCATTCCGGGCTTCAATAAAATCAACAACAAATTTACCCTGGCTCCCATGTTCGACCTGATAAAAGGCGGTGGCCGTGACCATCGCTATACGGTTGGCTTGGATGCTAACTATTCCCGTAGCTACACGGAATTTAACTACGCTATTCGCGGCATTTACGGCCTTTATCCGAGCCACGGAGAACTGGTTAATACCTTCACCGTTGAACCGAGCTTTAACTATAAGAGCTTCAGTTTGGCAAGCACTTGCTACTGGGCTGTGATTCCCGACTCCTCAAATGTTGATAATACTTATACGCCGGATGAAAAACTTATTTACATTGAACCTTCCATTGCGGCCAACAAAAAATTCAGCGCAGGCCTAGGCTTTGAATGGCACAAGCCGGAAGGAAAAAATAATGACTGGTATTTAATAGCCCCCACAGGGTATCTTTACCCGACAGCCGGTGTGGATTTAGCTTTTTGGCTAAGCTATGCCATAACGGAAGGGCCTAACAACCCGGGTTTCGGCATAAGTTCGGCAGTTAAGTTTTAGCTTGTGATAATCTCTTTGATAGCAGCCGTAGCGGAAAACGGCGTAATAGGAAAAGACAATAAATTGCCTTGGCATTTGCCGGCAGATTTGCAATTTTTCAAAAAAACAACTCTTGGCCACCCGATAATTATGGGCAGAAAAAATTTTGAAAGCATAGGCCGTATGCTCCCCGGCAGAACAAATATTGTATTGACAAAAAATCCGGATTTTATCGCAGATGGCATAAAGATTGCCAATTCATTAAACGAAGCGTTCAAGATTGCCTCCGATACAGACGCCGATGAATGTTTTGTAATAGGCGGTTCGGAAATTTACAAAGAAGCTTTGCCGTTTTGCCAAAAACTATACATAACAAAAGTGCATGGAAAGTTTGAGGGAAACACTTATATGCCCGAATTTGAAAATAATTTTCGCAAGGTTAGCTGCGAAAAACATTTCAAAGACGAAAAGAATGCATGGGACTGGGACTTTGAGGTATTTATTCCAGCTTTCTTTGCTTCCTGATTCCAACCAGTTTTGCAATCAAATCGTTCAACTCGCCTTCTGCCAGCAGATCTTCGAGTAAGCATGGCATTCTCCAGCTCCAGTTTTGAGCGCCGATGGTACCGGGAACATTCACCCTGTCTTCTTCGGGATTTGCAGGAATGAATTTTTGAGAAAGAGCCATAAAGTCCTGAAGAGGCAATATTGCCAACAAGCTATTGGCGGTGAACATATTCTCAATCATCAGCTTAACATGCTCCGCAGCCAAAACCGCAGGAACACGACCGCTCTGCCCCAAATGCTTCCAATACAAATCCTTGTCAAAATCGTGCTCGTTCCAAAGACCCAAAATTGTGGAAGAGTCGTGGTTGCTGGTTGTGCATACGGAAAGCCTAGGATATTTGTTCAACTGAATATAAGGGCTGCCTTCCTGCTTCCACTCACGGGTCCACCGCTCAACTCTGAGAGCCAAGATACCCAAATCCTCCAAAATGCCCGGAACACAATTGGGAACTGCACCCAAATCTTCTGCGCAAACAAGCATGTCTGCTTCCTTGGAAAGAACGCTCAAAAGCTTGCGACCGTTTTCACCCCACAAACCTTCCTGCTTGGCTTCATTGTTCTTCATAATTTCTTTAATTACATTTACTTCATGCTCAGGCAATGTGTAAAGCACCGGCGCATTATACCAATACCAATACGGCCACAGAACATCATCGTTGCTGCTCGGCACAAATATTCTGTTCCAATAAGCATTCAATAACTCATCCTTAATAAACTGCTCCTCTTCCAAAGCCATGATCGCACGCTCGGATTGATACTCTTTGCGCAAAAGATAACGGCCCGGAGAACCCTGCAACGGCTCAAAATATGTATGCTTCACCCTTTCCGTAACGTTTCCGAACCAGTTGCCCAACTGCTCTTCGCCAAAATTCGGCGAGGTCAAATAACGCACGGTTTCCCTTGGAATGCCGGCATTGCAAAGTTCATTCATATAAATGGGAACCGCAGGCATAAAATGCCCTAAAATACCGGTGTATTCCTGTTCCGGCACAACCCATATACGGAAGAACCCCAGCACATGATCTATGCGGTAAGCGTGGTAAAATTTCTCCGCCTGTTTGATTCTCGCACGCCACCAGCTAAAGTTTTCCTTTTCAAGATTATCCCATCTGTAAGTGGGAAACGCCCAGTTTTGACCGCTATAGCAGAACATATCGGGTGGTGCGCCGGCACGATTGTCAAGGCTAAAGAACTGCGGGTAATGCCAGGCATCTGCGCTATCTTCGTTGATCAAAATCGGAATATCGCCTTTTAAACGCACGCCGAGATTGTTGAGTTCGGCAACAGCTTTCAAGAATTGCTCTTCTGCTATCCACTGCATCCATTCCTGGAATAAATTATCGCTGGTTTTAACCTTGTCCTGTTTTTTCCACTCTTTCCAGGAGGCTTCATCATTCATCACCTTTAAAGAGCAAAAATGCGCATAAGGACGCAACCATTCGTTTTGCTTAATCCATTTATTGAACTGTTCGTCCCTTAAAATTTCCGCTTTTTGATGGTTAAAAATTTTTCGCAGGGCTTTGCGTTTGTAGCGAACAACCTCTACATAAGGAATGCGGGGGTGTTTTGCAAATTCCTCATTATGCTTTTTAGGTTCATCACCCAAAATCTCCGCTGCGCCGTTAATTTCCTGCAAGCGTATATACACAGGGTTCAGAGCAAAAGCGGTTCTTGCGCTATAAGGGCTGGATTCTTCACCGGTATCGTTCACCGGCAAAAGCTGAATCAGGTCCAAGCCGCAATTTTTAACCCACTGTGCAAAGGGAATGAGATCGAGGAACTCACCGATTCCAATGCTTTCTTTGGAGCGCAGTGAGAATAAAGGAACTACGACTCCGGTTTGATACGAAGATATTTTACCATAATGCATGATAAGAATTTAGAAAATGGATAGTGATAGCGGAAGAATTACCATTTGCGGGGGTTTGCGGGAGAGTTTTACATCTATGGCTGATTTTACCGCTTGGCGCTCTTCAAAAGACAGAGTTTCTTTCCACACATACTCATATTTGCCATCCTGACCTTTTTTTCTGTTTAGCACACCATATAGGAGGCCGGCATCGTCCTGATAAACAATCCACTGATTGCCAATGCGCAGAACATTTGCGTTTATCACTTCGCCGTTGCTGCGGGTTATGGTGCGATTGCTTATTTGCACTTCATCGCCAAAGCGAATTTCTTCGGCGTAAATTGCCCGCAAACGGGAGAATCCCTCTTCTGCGGTTGCGGCTCCGTTTTCCAAATCATGGCACAAAACCGAGACTCTTTCGGTTCGGCTTTCGGTATCCCAGGGCAATCCGTTTTTCACAAGTCCTTCCAGATTGCGGCAATGCACAACAAGTTGTGCGGCCAAGGCCTTGCGGGTTGCATTTACATTTTCAACCCTCATTTGAGAATTAGCAATTGAGCTCTTTTCCCTTCTCATCTCTGCGGCGATTTCGTTGAGTTTTTGATTTAGTTGCTCTATTTCATTTTTTCTTCGCTCAACATCTGCTCTTTGCCGAGCTTGCTGTTGTAAGTTGAATTTCTGTTCTGCCTTTGTAAGCGAATCTGTTTGCGATATTTGCGCATTTATTTTCTTAATATCGTTTTCAAGAGCAGCCTTCTCTGCAAGCAAGGTTGCTCTTTGCTGCAAGGAGTCGGCTTGTCCCGCAGCAAGGGTAATGAGAAATAGAATTAAAAGCAGAATTTTCATTTGGTGTTAATGTAGAAAACTTTTGCTGAAAACTAATAAATAGGTTCCTTATTGGCGTTTTCCAGAATGTCTTTCTTTAACTTCATAATCACAGCCCTTTTCTTTTTATCGGAAGCCTTGTCTCCCAAAACATTCTGAATTATAAGCATATCATCATGGCCTGCGGTTTGCATCGCTTTTTTCTCGTATAGATGCCAGCGCAATTGAAAATCAAGGTTTTGCTCCGCCTCTACCTGCACGTAATTATGCCACCAGTCTTCAGGATCCTGCATCAAATATAATTCCGCAATAACGTCCAAAAGCAAAATGACCCTCACAACGTTGCTTGCGCTTTCGTCCAATGTCTTTGCCCCTTCAAGCCTGTGCAAGGCAAAATTCCTGTTAAAAATTTCCTTGAACTTGTTTCTGCTGTATTCCTCAAAACCCATGAACAGCATTTTGAAACAATATTTTAAGTATTTAAGGAACTCGTTTGCTATATGAGCCATTGTATCGTCATAAGACTCAATGTTGCGCTTATAATATTTGCCAAAAGTATAATAAAACTTGTGAAGGCTCTTCAAGGATAAGCTCGGCTCAAGCTCCATCCACTTTCTAAGGCTAGCCTCAACTGCAGGCAGCAAAGTTAAATATGCGCTAACCCAATCCGTAACTATTGTGGAAAAGGTTCCATACTCCAAAACCGGGAGGTAAGGCTTGAAAATCTTGGTTTTTTTATAGCGAAACTCCATTTGAAACGCACGTAGCCTCGGCGAAATCATAATGCCAACCACATCATCAACAATGTTCTCATCATTTTTTAGCTTGGCATAAGATCTTTCTATAAAGCTCTCTTCAATAAAATTCCTTGACGGAGGAAGGCAGAGCGCACTTCCTTTTAATACGGAATTGATTTCCTCCAGCTTGCTCCACATATCTTTCATCTTTATTTAAAATATAGTAAACGCCGGGTGAAGAAATTTCTACATTTACCCACGAACATTCAAAAACGGAGTTAATATGTTTAGGGAATCCATTAAGGTTCTAGACTGCTCAATCCGCGATGGCGGGTTGCTCAACAAGCACAAATTTTCTTTTGAACTTGTGCAAAAGGTTTATAAAGCGCTTGCAGAGGCAGGCATAGATTATATGGAAGCCGGCTATAAAAACTCCGATCAGCTTTTTAGCAGAGAGGAATTCGGACCTTGGAAATTCTGCGATGACGATTTGCTCTGGAAAATGAAAGAAGGCGTGGAAAACGGCCCAAAAATCTCCGTTATGGCAGACATTGGCAGAGCCGATATGAGCAAAATCAAGCCGAAATCGGAATCCCCTTACGACATGGTACGTGTGGCATGCTACGCCCGTGAGATTGACAAATGCATAGCACTGGTAAACGAATTCCACGACCTTGGCTATGAGACCACCATAAACATCATGGCGGCAAGCCGAGACAGCGGGCCCGAACTTGACGAAGCCCTTGACCAGGTGGAAAAGGAATCAAAAACAGACGTGCTTTACCTTGTGGATTCCTTCGGCTATTTTTACCAGGAAAACATAGACAAGATGATGAAGCGCTACAAGAGATGGGTTAAATCCAAGAAGTTCGGATTTCACGGGCATAACAACCAGCAGCTCGCATTTTCAAACACAATCCAGGCCATAATAAACAATGTTGATTATCTGGACTGCACAATCTACGGCATTGGGCGTGGCGCAGGCAACTGCACAACGGAATTGCTGCTCGGTTTCCTGAAAAATCCCAAGTTCGACATCCGTCCTATTTTAGACATAGTCGCAAGCGATTTTATCCCTATGCAAAAAGAACAGGGCTTGGAATGGGGCTACATTATTCCGCAAATGATAAGCGGAATTTTTAATTCACACCCCGAAGATGCAATCAAATTCCGCAAAAGCGAAGACAAAGAAAATTACCGCAAATTCTGGTTAAAGACTAGCGGTCAGTGACCGTCCGTCCGTATTCCTCTAATTTGCGCCACAACGTTGTGCGGCTAATCCCCAATTTATCCGCAGTCAGAGATACATTCTTGTATTTCTCAAACATGTTTATTATGTGCCGGCGTTCCAATTCCGCAATCGTCAAATCTTCGCTCTCCGGTTTTGGCGATGGCGAAGACAATAGCAAGCGGTTATCCGGGATGGTAGAGCTTGGGTGCAAGGCCTCCGGCAAATCTTCTAGAGTAATTTCCTCGTCTTCTGCCATTACCATAGCATGCTCAATTATGTTTTCCAATTCCCTTATATTGCCCGGATAATCGTAGCTCTTCAAGGCTACCTGCGCAGGTTGGCTTATGCGCCTTATTGTTTTGCCCGTTGTTTTTTGATGCTTTATCACAAAGTGCTTTATCAAACTGCTTATCACAGAGCGCCTCTCCCTGAGAGGCGGAAGCGCAATTTGAAATGTGTTGAGGCGATAATATAAATCTTCCCTGAATTTTCCGTTTTTAACGTCTTCCTCAACATTGCGATTGGTTGCGGCAATAATGCGAACATCAAGGGTTCTGCTCTCCGTTTCTCCAACTCTTCTTATTTCTCTGTTCTGCAAAAATCTCAAAAGCTTAACCTGAACCGCCTGAGAAAGTTCCGCAATCTCGTCCAAAAAAAGAGTTCCGCCATCTGCTTCTTCAAACAAACCTTTTTTATCCACAGCTCCGGTGAAAGCTCCCCTGCGGCTGCCGAACAACTCACTCTCAACAATATTCTCAGGGATTGCGCCGCAGTTCACAGCTAAAAAAGGCTCTTCTGCCCTTTTGCTCAAACGATGTATAACATTAGAAGCGAATTCCTTTCCCGTGCCGGACTCCCCTGTGATTAAAATAGTGCTTGTGGTAGGAGCTATCTTGTAAATTGTTTTCAAAATTTTTCGCATCTCGGGAGTTTCGCCAAAAAGCTCTTCAAGAACCTGGCTCTCCATAAGCTGGTAACTCTGTTTATTGCTGCGTTTTTGCAAGGCTTTCCTAACAGCATTCTCAAGAACAGGTGCCGCTACGGGCTTAAACAGATATTTGCTTGCGCCTCTTGCCAGAGAAGCCTCTGCCACAGGCTGATTTTTCTGTTCGCACAGAATAAAAATTTCAATATCCGCATTGAGATCTTTAAGGTAAGAAATTACATCAAGCTCCGCTACCCACAAAAAATCCGCATTTAAAAAAGCAACCGATATTTCGCCGTTTGCCACAATAGAAATCATATCGGCGGTGTTTGTCACGGCAGATACAGGGATATCGGCGATAGACCAAGATTCCAGGATTTCATTTACAAACTTCTTATCGGAATCCGCAAGCAGAACCATGATTGTAAAATCCCTTTAAGTGCCTTCCAATTTGAGCGATGCCGTTATCAATTCAACGCACTGAGTCAAAATCTTATCATTAAAATCTTTCTTTGACAAATCCATGTAAGATTCTGTTGGCGCATCTTTATACACAAAGTGCAAAAATTCGTCTTTGATCGTTATAAATGTTCTTCCGCTTTTGTGATCTCTCACTAAGTCTTCATGCAACTCAAGCTGAGGCACTGCCGTCATCAGGCGCTTTACGAAATCTTTCTTTGAATAAAAACCTCTTAAATGCAATTTAGACAAAATATCATAAACTTTCATCTCCGCTTTGCGCAAAACCAAAAGCGCATGCTTGAGATTATTCTCACTGTATTCGTATTTATCTTTTGTCACATAAAAAAAACGATGAACGCACTCATCAAAAGTCAAATCCGAGCGAAGAATAAAATATTCATCATAAAGCTCAAGCAAATATACTTTTTTGCCTTCCGTCGGCTCATGCATTGTACCGGAATAGAATAAATTTCGGTCATCAGGATCTCTCATAAGAGCCAATCTGTGTGCCGCAATGCCAACTGTCAGCATTGTTTCAAATTCGATTTTTCTCATATCTCTTCTCATTTGAGGAAATTTAGAAAATTTCCTTCCTTATCCTGTTGCTATATGAATCGCCACCCATAAATAAATATCGATTAAAAGCTTTTTTCGCCTCTGAGGGGTCAGCTTTGTAATATTTTTGCAAAACTCCTATATTTTTCCAGAAAAACGGATCACGCGCTCCGTTACTCACAGCCGCTTCCATGGTTCTCAAGGCTCTTTCGTAGTTTGCAGTCCTCATATATATTATGGCAAGCATTTTTCTCGAAGATTCAAATTTGGGATTTAACTCAAGAGCCTTCATAAAAGCATATTCCGCCGCTCTTGTTTCCCCTACAGATAAATGCAGCATGCCTAACTGCTCCTGCAATAGAGGGTCGTTTTTAGACTGGGGATTATCAGCTATTTGCGCACGCCTTCTTTCATATTCGGCAAAAGGCAGAGGCGGCGGACTCAGCTTGTCGAACGGCGGATTAAAATCTCCGAGCATCGCTGTTGCAAGGTCTGTGCGTAAACTAAAGGAGTCGTGATCCGTAAAAGCATCTTTGTGTTCTAAAAATGCGAACAGATATTTTGCAGCTCTGTCTGCATCCTTTCTGTAATACAGATTTAATATAGTCATGTTTTTAAGGGCTGCAAAATCATTTTGATCTATTTTCAGCGCATTGTAAAAAGCGAGCTCTGCCTGGCTAATCTGCTCCAAATTTATGAGCACGGAACCCAATTGATTCCAGTTATCGGTATCTTGCGGGTCTAAGGCTACAGCTCTGCGTGCTGCGGTTTCCGCCTCGGAAAATGCTCTTCTCATCTGCTCCGCAATTGAAATCCATCTGGGAATGCTGCTGTTCTTTGGGTTTAGAGATTCTGCCTTGCGAAAGAAAGTCACAGCGCTGTCTAACTCCGGCATAGCACCGGCTTCGCCAAAAGTTTTCCATTTTTCAGCATCCATTCTTTTGCGTGCTGCGCCTATATAATACTTGCCTTGCAGCACCAAAAGATCCGTGTTGGCAGGATTTTCTCTGAGCTGCCTTTGTATGCTCCGTTTCGCTTTGTTCATATCGCCTTTTTGCAACTGCTTTTCCGCTTTTTCGGGGCTAGGCTTAAGCTGAGTCTTGATCCATTCGTATTGCAAGCTGGCAAAAGCCGCAAAAGCCACCATAATGAGCATAATGAACAGCAGGCAACCCAAGGGAATTCCTCTTTTGGGCAATTCGGTTTTCGGCTCCCTCAGCGGTTTCGCAAGTTCTTCGTCAAGCGGCGGACTCACGTCTATTTTGGCACCCAAGCTGCTGAACATATCCGCCATTAGCGCAGCTTCTTTTTCGGGCAATTTCTCTGCGAGCGTTAAAGGCAAATTCTTGGCCTTTTCAACAGCCGTTCTTTTGTCTATCTCCAAAACATTGCAGATGGCACCAATAATAGCCCTTAGATCCGACTCGGTAGTTAACTCTGTAAGGATTATCTTGTACATCAATCCTCTTTACGGCTCAATTCTTTTATATTGGCAACCGGAATGCTGAATTTGCTGCCGGCATTTTTTGCCTTTATATTTCCCTCTACGCAAAGAAAACCCTGTTCCGGCACGGAAACCGAGTCTTCCAGCTTCAGTGTTGCTGGGTAAAATACTTTGCCGTCAATTATTTTCTGCTCCGCATTAGGAATGGAAAGGGAGACTATATCTTTTACGGCAAGCTCTCTAATCGCATCGCCGGCTCTGTATTCCAAATTGCCCTTTATATCGAGTTCCGGGTTTTCAATCACAAAAACAGCCCCACTCCTGTCCGTAAGGTTATAAGGCTTGGAACAGGACAGCGGCAGCAAAAAAATAAATGCCAAAATAAAAAAGCGAAACATATATATAATTTAGAAAATTTTGTATTTTTTGGGTAATGACAGAAACATTTCCAAGACCCTTTAACTCTGATTACGAACTCATAGGCTTGCTGGGAAAAGGCGGCATGGGGAGTAACGTATACAAGGCCAGGCAAATAAGGCTGGACAGGCCTGTTGCATTAAAAGTGCTGGACTCAATAGGCGATGAAGAAGCCGAAAAACGCTTTATAAGCGAAGCTAAAGCCATGAAAGGCTTTAACCATCAAAACTTGGCATCTATTATAGATTACGGCACCAACGAAGACAAAATGTTCATAGCGATGACCTATATAGACGGTGAATCGCTTGCAGATGTGATAAAAAGAGAAAAAATTCTGGACACAAAAAAGGCTATGTATATAGCTTGGCAAATAGCCCGCGGTTTGGAGCACGCACACAAGCTAGGCGTTGTGCACAGAGATATAAAACCGTCTAACATAATGATGATGAACGACAAGACAAATGAAATTTGCATTATAGATTTCGGAATTTCAATAGCCGCAGGTTCCCAAAGAGTAACCCAGGCCGGCATGACAATGGGTACGCCGGAATACATGTCTCCCGAGCAGTGCCAGAACAGAAATGTGACCAAGCAAAGCGATATTTACAGCTTGGGAATAGTTCTTTACGAAATGCTCTCGGGCGATCCGCCATTTATGCCCAACGGCACAGGCGCAGCGGCATCAATGGCTGTTTTGAACCAGCACATGCATGATAAGCCGCCATCGCTGAGAAAAAAGAATTCCGAAGTTTCATTGGATTTGGAGAAAATAATAGATAGATGCCTTGAGAAAAAAACAATTGATCGCTATGAGAATCTCACTGAATTTATAAAAGAGATAAAAGAAGTTATGAACAACACCGTTAAGGTTGATGTTCCCAAAAACCTTGTGGGCAGGCTTTCGAATTCAGAGCGCATAATGTTTGTGCTTTTGTTTCTCTTAATTATTTTGGCGTTTTTTGTATCTCTTATTTTATACAAAAGCATTCCAAAAATCCCGCAGTCTATCAACTCTTTAACACCAACGAAATCATGGTCCATAATAAACGAGGTCCGAGCCGGAGAATCAACGGATTCATTGCTTTTCGATAAGGATTACAACACATCTTGGAACATCACCAGAAAATCCGCACTAACCGGCAATGAAGGAAAACTGATAACCATAAGATTTAAAAAACCAGTTTTCATAAGCCATTTGGGGTTTGCGCCCGGCGATCAGAAGTCCAGCAAACCAAAAGATGTGTGGGTTCGCTGGGTATATAAGAATTCAAAGTCCGAGCACAGCGACTATCAAAAATTTGCATTGATAGATGCGATTACCCCCCAATATGTTCCGTGGGTTCCCATGGAAGTAGATGAGCTAACCTTCATAGTAAAAAGCGTTCATAACGCCACAGAAGATATTTTCTCAATGTCTGAAATAATGCTTTTTGGGGTGGAGCGTTAAAATCCAATTTTCCGGCTGCCATGCGGGTCTTTTGCGGAAATCATTTTCACAAGTTCCTGCATAACTCTCTGCGCAGTCAGTTCCTCTTTGGGCAACCATTGCAGCCTTTTATATACCGCATAAAAATCACCGGGAGCAACCCCGTCCATTCCGGTTAAAGTGTCCCAATTTTCATCGGCAAAATCCGGGAAAAAATTCTCAGCCATTTTTAAAATGCCGTCTTGCTTTAAGAACCCGAACTGCAAATGGAAATGAAATCTGCGATTGCTCGCTACATCTAGGTGACCCTGAAAATTCGTGGAGCACACAACCATGCATTTTGCGCTTTCCAGTTGCACCAAGAACTCGTTTGTTTGCGTGACTTCCCAGCTTCTCACAGCACCTTTGCGATCTGCGATTAAACTGTCTGCCTCGTCTATGAACAAGAGCTCGCCGGCCTCATTCGCCAGCTTAAACGCCGCTGCCAATTTTTTCTCGGTCTCTCCAACCCACATTGAGGAAATTTGCCCATAGCTTATCTCACGAAAAGAAAGCCCGCACTCTCTGGCCAAAAATCTTGCAAATTCCGTTTTGCCGGTTCCCGGAGGGCCGTAAAGAAGCATGGTCATATTGCCTTCGATTTGCTTGTTTTTCAAATGCTCGGAATAGCACCTCGCAGAATGCAGAACCTCTTCCAAATTCGGAATGTTCAGCACGGAAACATCGTATTTCGGAGCACGGCTCACAGTATGCTTGTTTGTTTTCAATTCCAAAAGCTCAACGTGGTTTTCCAGAATTTCTTCGCTTATCTCCTTGTGCATACCGCTTTCCATAAGAGCTACTTCATTCTGCACGGCAAGTTCTATGCCACCTGTGGAAATCTCGTATTTCTGCGCAAGCTTTGCACGCCTGTCAGCAGAAAATATATTCTCAGCCTTGTGCTTTTCAACAACGCTATCCCAAAGTTTTTTGCGAATGTTCTGATTGCTGAGATCAAACTTTACGCTGTATTGAAATCTGCGCATGGTTGAACGCTCAATATCGTGGATATTGTTTGTTATCCATATCACAGGCAATCTGAAATTTTCCAAAAACCTGTTCAAAATTCCCTTTTCAAAACCGTTCAGCACCAAGTCCGCTTCGTCTGCTACCAGCATGACATTTTTTTCTCTAAGGCAAATCTCAGAAATTTTTAGCGCTCTTATCCTGTAAGAAATTGCTCCTTCTCTGTGTGTTTGTTTACTGAAAATTCCTTGATTGTTTCTGAACTCAGCACCAACTTCATAAAGAGTTCTGCCGGTTTCTGCCGCTATGGAACGAGCGAGTTCACTTTTTCCTGTGCCTTCCATGCCGTAGAACAAAAAGTTCAGAGAGCGATTGCCGTTATAGCTTTTTATCAAATCGCAAATAAGCTCGGATTCTTTTTCACAATCAAAACGTTCTATGGGCAATGCTTTTTTTGTATCTATCCTTGCATAGTTCTCCAAAAAATTTCCTGTGCCTATTCCGCTCAAAAAATTCTTCACATCCGGTGGCAAATCTCCGTCTTCGTCAAGAATGCCAAGTTCTATTAGACCTCTTGGCTTTGAAAGGGAATTCATTATTGAGTCTCTGGAATGCCCTGTTAAAACCGAGATAACACGATCAAGAAAATTACTTGAACTGTGCCTGCCCTTAAAGGTTTCCATCACACAATCGCTGAGGTCATCCATCAACGAATCTTTGGAAGTTGCAAAGATCAATGTCAAAACATCCTGAGAAACCTTGTCCAAGTTCAGAGTTTCATTTAAAATGCGGAGCCTCTGCTCAAAGGTATCGCTGAAATACATCAACTTGGCTTTGGTTTGCATTTCAAGCGCAAAGTCGAGCATTTTCAAAAACAGAGAGTTCACATCAAATGGATTCTTAACTTCCGTAATCCAAAATTTGGAACAGAGCAAGTCGTTTAGTATAACCCATGATGTGAGAAAATCCACGGCATAAAGCGTTTTACCGAGTTTTGTTTCAAAGGTGGTTCTGCTCTTTGATTGCTCGGTACTGTTTTTCAAATGTTCTCTTATAATCTCAATGGCATAATTTAAGCCTTCTACGCCGAGAAAATCTATAATTTCAATATAGTGTTCGTCTCTTAGGCTGAAATCGTAATGTGTTCTGTGCATGCATATCAAGTATTCAAAATACTTTGCGCATTTATTTTCACGCAAAGCCTTTGTTGGGCTTGAGTAACGGCTATAGCTGCGTTCATCGCTGTCTTCCAAAAATCTTGCGAAATTTGTCTTTCGTATTTTAGGCTTTGGAAGGCCTTTTGCATTTTTAATTCTTCTAAGATCCATAATATTCCTCATTTTATAATAAATTTAATGAACTTTCAACTGTCTGCTGAATTAAAGTAGCTATCGTCATTGGGCCCACGCCGCCCGGCACAGGAGTGTATGCCGAACACACCGCTTCTAGGCCTTCTTTTTGTATATCGCCTACTGCGCCGTTTGGGGTGTTGTGATAACCGGCATCTATTGCTACTACGCCGTTTTTTAGCCACTGGGTTTTTATGAATTCCGGTATGCCTACTGCGCCGACTATTATATCTGCTTGCGCTATTATTTGCGGCAAATTTTGCGTTTTACTGTGGCAAATTGTAACCGTACAGTTTTTGTTCAGCAGCATTGCGGCCATAGGTTTGCCCAGAATTGCGCTCCTGCCTACTACTACTGCGTGTTTGCCTTCCAAGGGAATTTTATAATGTTCAAGCAAAGTGATTATGCCTTTTGGCGTTGCAGAGCCGTACGCTTGCTCACCCATGCTCATAAGCCCAAAACCTAAGGAAGTTACGCCGTCAACATCTTTTTCTATTGCTATCGCATCAAAACATTTGCGTTCGTCTATTTGCTTTGGAACCGGATGCTGCAATAAAATTCCCTTCACTTTGGGATTTTCGTTTAGCTCTTTTATTTTTGCGAGTAATTGCTCTGTGGTTGTTGAGGCCGGCAGCAAAACGGGGAGGCTTTCAAGACCTACCCTTTTGCATGCGTTGCCTTTCATCTTTACATAAGTTGCGCTGGACGGATCGTCGCCTACCAGGATTGTCGCAAGGGCCGCATTTTGAGCCTTACCCTTGAGCTCCTGCTCAATTTGAGCGGCTAAACTTTTACCGTCTAAAATCATTTGCCTTTTTCAAAGCGAATGAATTGTGCAACTACCAGCTTTGATACGCCCAGCTTCTTTTGCTCTTCGGCAAGTACATCACGGACGATTTTTTTGCTGTCTATGTAAAATTCCTGGTCTAAGAGGCAGAACTGCTTTAAAGCCTTTTTGACACGACCTTCAACAGCACGGTCAATAAATTCTGGCTTTGTTTTGCCTTCATTTGCTATCTGGTCTTTTGCAATCTCCTTCTCTTTTTCAATGAGTTCCGGCGCAAGGCCGCTCTCGTCAAGAGCCATGGGGTTAGAGGCGGTTACATGCAATGCGATTATTTTCGCCGCTGCCTGAACTGCTTCTTTGCCGCCGTTTGGAGTGCCTTCGTAAGCAAGCTTAACAACCGTGCCTATTTTGCCGCCCATGTGTGAATAAGAGGCAACAGCTTCGTTTGCTCCGATTGCGGTTGAGGCGAATCTGCGAATTTCAATTTTCTCGCCGATTTTTGCCAAGACTTCTTCTATGCGACCTGCAACAGTTAAGGAACCAACAGAAAGTTTAAGAACTTCTTCCAAGGATGCGGCGTTGTTTGCCTTTATAGCTTCTGTGATGTCTGAGCCCAGTTTGCCAAAATCATCGCTTTTTGAAACGAAGTCCGTTTCGCTGGTAAGTTCAAAAGCAAAAGATTTGCTATCTGTTGAGCCAACAAATACTGCGCCTTCTTTTGCCTCTTTGTCTGCGCGTTTTGCGGCAACAGCGGCACCTTGTTTGCGAAGGTATTCCACAGCTTTATCAACGTCGCCTTCACAGGTGACCAGAGCTTCTTTGCATTTCATCATGCCTACGCCGGTTTTTTCACGCAAGCTATTTACCATTTGTGCTGTTATTGCGGCCATTATGCTTTCTCCTCAGCCGGTTTGTCGGCATTTTTTTCTTTGTTCTGCGCAGAAGACGGGTTTTGACGGGCAGTCACGTTTGCGGCAAGGTAATCCACAATCAGGGAAACGGAGCGCAGAGCGTCGTCGTTTGCGGGGATTGGGAATTGAACGAGCTCGGGGTTTACGTTTGTGTCGCAAATTCCGATGATTGGAATGCGCAAGCGACGTGCCTCAGCTACTGCGATGTGTTCGTGGTTCAAGTCAGTGATCACAATAACGCCGGGGAGCTGGCTCATCTCTCTGATTCCGCCAAATACATTCAGCAATTTTGTGCGTTCACGGTTTTTGTCCAGAACTTCTTTTTTGCTCATCTGCTTGAAAACGCCCTGGTTTTCCATATCGTCTATTTTGTCAATCTGCTTGATTGATTTGCGCACGGTTTGGAAATTGGTGAGCATTCCGCCGAGCCAGCGGTTGGTCACATAAAAATGTCCGCATTTTGCGGCAGCATCTTCCACAGCTTTGCGGGCAGTGGCTTTTGTGCCTACGAAAAGAACAGTGCGGTTATTGCCGGAAATTCTGGCGATAGCCTGACCTGCAGCCTCTAGGAGAGACTTGGTCTTTTCAAGATTCAGCACATGAATGCTGTTCTTTTCGGTTAAGATGTAGGGTTTCATTTTGGGATTCCAGCGACGAGTCTGGTGTCCGAAGTGCGAGCCTGCAGCTAGCAGGTCTTCTATAGAGGGCAAATCTGCCCTATGGTTTACTGATTCAGACATATTGTCTATCTCCTATTTGGTTGTTCTACCCGACTGTTTATACATCCGAACCATTTTCATGGCCACCTGGGATGCTGAAACGCAATCGGTGATTGTTTATGGGGAATAAAATATAGAAAATTTCTGAGGGATTGTCAAGGATTCTCCCTATAGCCGTTTTCCTTAGGGGATCAGACTCTTGGTAAAAAGCGGTATAATATTAAAAATATCCGTATGTTCCATCACCAATTGGTCGTTGTATGAAAAAAATACCGTTCCGTCTATTCGCGAAACAATCTGGTCAATCACATGACCTTCCAACGGATGGATTATTTCACAAAGCAAATTGCCTTCTTTCACCTCATCGCCAACCGAAACATATTTTTTAAGAATGCCGGCCCGATTTGTGCTTATGCGGCATATTTTTTCTTCGTTTAATATGCAGGTATGCGAACCCGGATGGATGTCGCATTCAAGAATCTCTTTGGCTATGAGAAAACGAAGCGTAGCATTCACAGCGGTTTGGGTAGATTGCCTCCCTATGTGCTTGGTGTATGCCGCAAACAGAGAAAATGCTTGGCAATGCCACAACTGCCAGTTGTAGTTGAGTGTTACTGTGTCGTAAGGCATTGGTATTCTTATAAGACCGTAAGGTAAGCCGAAGTCTGAGAGCGATGCGTAGGATTCCTGTTTTCCGTTGGAGGTGTCCATCACTTTGACATGGGGGAAAAATTCTCCTTTTTGATAAAAACTCGCCATCTGTATGCCGAATGTGTAGTCTTTTATGGACTTGAACAAGCCATCTGCTATGCGCTGGGTTGTTTCGCCCAAATCGTAGCCGGGGAACATGCGGTTGATGTCGGTGTTGTCCATAGTCCAAAAACGCTTGCCTATGTTCATGGAATAATAATTTGCGCATGGAATAACCATTATGCTTTTGTTTTCGGCAATGCTTCCATTTTCTTCTAGGTGCTTTAAGGTGTCCACCAATTGAGCGCAAATTGCCATTTGCTGAATTTCGTTGCCACGGAGCGCACCGACTATGCAGCACGATGGTTCGCCGGATCCGAATTTATAGCCTATAATATCCATGCTTTGGCGATATGGTGATTTAATTGAGTATATGATATTTTTAACCATTTTCGTCTCCAAGAATTCTCGCAAGCAATGAGCCGCCGAACACCACAGGATATTCTCTAAGCGTAAACAGAAGTCCATCACAGGGGGATATCACCTGCTCCACCATGTTACCTGTTATAGGATTCAGTACTTTGCCTATTAGCTCACCTGTATTTACATAGCTACCGTGAGCAACGCTGGGAATAAATATTCCGGCAGCATCCGAGTTCAAAAAATCAACTCCACGATCTTTTGAAACCATGGGTTTTCTAATTTCCCGAACAATTCCGTTCCACATACCGAGTTCATGCAAGAGGTTGAGTATGCCGTCAACAAGCTGAACGCAGTAGCTTTCCGTGATGCGCATTCCAACGCCCATTTCAACCACAAGCGTTTTTACGCCACGCATATTGAGCGTGTGCGCAAGCGTTGACTCAAGTACAGTTGCCGCAGAATGTATCCACACAAGATCCACATTGAGCATTAGTGCGTAGTGGAAAAGTTCGTCTTCGGTTTGCTCGCTAACACGAACTTGTGGTATTTCACGGAGAAATATATTGCTGGAATGAATGTCTATGCAAATATCTGCGCCTTCTATGTCTCGCACTATATCGTGCGCAACGGACTCTGCAAGCGAGCCTGTTGTAGAGCCTGGGAAAATACGGTTCATGTCCAGATCGAACATGGGGAAGCCTCTTGTAATGGAATCTATTCCGAGCGGGTTTATGGCCGGGTAAATATCCACTATGCCGGAGAGGTTATGTTTTTCATCACTTAAAATCTTTGCGAGCTGTGCGCATACATATTGGCCTTCAAGCTCGTCGCCATGCGTGCCCGTGACTATGCACACCCGTTTGCAACCGGGCTCTGCATTGTTTTCTATGCGGTTCTTTTGTATAACGAGGTCTTCCGTGACGGGAAGAGCTGCCACAGATACGGATTTTATCATTGCAAAATCTCCATCTTCAACCTGCAGTCGAACATTTGTTGCTTTACGCCATCTACAACAGCCAAATAATCTTTATTACTAATTAACATTACAGTTTAAATATAGTAATTTAATAATAAGGCTAACTAAAAGAGGTAGTGCTGAATCACTGAGGCCCCAACCCTCAGTTCCCCTCCGACTCAGCACTACCAGATTTTAATAACCAGCAGCGGCTTGCAGCCTGCAAATGAGGGATTTTGAGGAAGTAAAGGAACGCTAGAAAAACAAATAGACACGTACATAAGAAACTGGGTGGACCTTCCACAACTCTAATGGTTGCGATCTCCACAATTCTGACAGTTGCGTTTTGCACAACTTTGATAGTTGCGCTTTACACGACTCTAATGACTGGAATACTGCTCCCCTAAACATGCATATAAATATAGTAAATTTTTTTGAAAAAATCAAGGTTTTTTAACTTTTTTTTATATTTTTTTTCAATTAATGCTTTTTTTCTGCAAATTTGGCAAATTTTTGTTGGTATCCTCGAAAAAAAGTTTCATCGCCGCCCTGTCTTCGGGCTTCATTTTATATCCTTTGCAGGGTGGCTCGTTTGCTTTGCAGTCCGGCAACAGGCGAAATGTTTGACCCTTGTCTTTGGTGAACCTGTAAACCCAAAAAGGCACATAGCCGTGGTTTATGACCTTTGTTCTATGTTCATTTTTTAGCAAAGTGGCCTCAAAGATTATTCCGCCATCTTTGTATCGGTCCCTTTGATTTGAGATAAAATTGCCCAAAGAATACATAACAAGTACCGAATCTTTATAGCCGGGAACATAAATTTTGCCAAGGGGTTGTACCACATGCGGATGGCTGCCTATTATCATATTAACCCCGTTCAAGGCCATGAATTGGGCCAGCTCCCTTTGCGCTTCGTTTTCCTTATTTTCATATTCGTTTCCCCAATGCATAAAGGCTATTATAAAATCGGGAGATTCATTTTGTGCCTTTTTAATATCAGTGAGAATCTGGGCAGAGTCTATGCGGTTAACTATGTTGGGCTCCTCCTCTACAAGCATGTTTGTTCCGTAAGTGTAGTTCAGAAATGCGAGCTTGATATTGTTTTTTTCAACAATAAGCGGATAATTTGCCTTTTTCTCTGCTGTATCTCTATATATTCCAAAGTGTTTCATGCCTATGGAATCCAAAACGGAGACTGTGCGCTCCAAGCCCTGCTTGCCTCTGTCCAGCGAATGGTTGTTAGCTGTAGCTACCAGGTCAAAGCCGGCATCTTTTATTGCAAATATCGATTCGTCGGGAGAGGAGAACTGAGGGTAACCTGCATAAGGAGGCCCTGCTAGGGTATGTTCCAGATTTATCACTGCAAGGTCTGCGGCAGAAAAGTAAGATTTAAAGTACTGGTAAAAGGGCTTGTAGTTATAGCCTTTACCCTTAGCTTCCCTTTGGGCAGCATTTATTTGCGTGGTGTGCCCCATTAAATCGCCGGCAAAAATTATACGTAACTCGGTTTCCTGCGCAAAAACAGCGAAATAACTGAGAAAAAAAACGAAAATGATGGTTCTTATGGACATTTCTCTCTAAAATTACTAAATTTTACTCTATGATTATTTACAGTTGGAATGTGAATGGGATTCGCTCGGCAGTTCAAAAAGGGTTTGCTGAGTGGTTTGCAAAAATGGATCCGGACATTCTGTGCCTGCAAGAGGTAAGAGCAGAAGACGATCAGATACCCGATAATATTCGGGATTTTCCCGGTTATAATTCTTTTTGGACGGCTAGCCAAAAGAAAAAGGGTTATAGCGGAGTTGGCATTTACACAAAAATTGAGCCCGAAACAGTCAATCACGGTTTTGGCATAAAGGAATTTGATGAAGAGGGCCGTGTGGTGCAGCTCGTGTTCCCGGATTGGGTTCTGAACAGCATATACTTTCCAAATGGCGCGCAAAGCGATGAAAGGCTGGACTACAAGCTCCGTTTTTACGATGCGTTTTTGGAGAACTCCCTTATGTGGGTCTCCCATGGCAAGCACGTGGTGACCGTTGGCGATTACAATACCTGCCATAAGGAGATAGATATCGCGCGCCCAAAAGAGAACGAAACTATCAGCGGATTTTTACCCATAGAGCGTGCCTGGCTGGACAAATATGTTGAAAACGGTTTTGTGGATTCGTTCAGAGTTTTGCACCCCACACAAAAAGAGACCTATACATGGTGGAGCAACAGGAGCAGGGCAAGAGATAACAACGTGGGTTGGCGTTTGGACTACGCTTTTGTAAATGAAGGTCTAAAGAGTTGCATCACGAATGCATCCGTGCATCCTGAAGTTATGATGAGCGACCATTGCCCCATAAGTTTGGAACTGGAAATGCCGTTTCCACCGCTTGCATTACTTACGCCAGGGGAAGTTGTGTAGCCTTCTGGCGTTGTTGCCTTCCTGATAAATGGGAACATCGTAGTCGAATACGTAAAAGTCGGAGTTTTCTCTGTGGCGAAAGTTGGGGGTAAGGCGTATTGCGGCACCGCTTATCTGCTTTGAAATTGAAAAATCGTATTGAAAGCTGAGTTCGCCGAATATGCTTTTTCTCTCAAAGTCATAGCCGCTTCCTATTTGCAGGAACTTTCTATCCGTTCCCTGCCTAAAATTCAATTGAGTTGCGAGATTTTCGCCTAAAAACAGCCCTCCTTCGGCAAACAGCTGGCTATGTGAGAAAAAACCGAAGAATTGGGGGTGCAATGGAATTTGCCCGATTGCGTTTATGCCGTCTTGGTCGCCTTTAGTATAGCCCAGCGTGATGGCCAAAGGGATGGCTTTGTTGTAAAACTTTTTTCCAATCTGGGTTTGGCATCCGTAAATATCGGTGTTGAGCATGCCGCAGGCGGCCCAGTTGGAGCTTTTTTCTCTATCCCATAGCAGATAGTAGCGGTCAAGGAACTCTCTTTTCGGCATCCGGTCCTGGTTTTTGGTTTTCAGCGACGGCGAGATTGCCCCTACCATATAGAAATCATAGGGAACAGCCAAAACAGCGTCCATGTCCAAAGCCAGCCGAATCGGGTAAATATTTCTGGCAAAGGTGACGCTGTGATCAAAGGCCGGGTTTATATCTATATATACAATGGGATCTTTATCGGTTTGCAAAATAGGAGCTTTTGCTTGAACGGATGTGTACAGGGATATTCCTTTTGTATATTCCGGAGAACGCCATGAAACTCCAGTGCTCGCTTCCACGTAAGACGGTATGTTAAATGCTGTTAGAGGTCTCAGCGTGAATATGGCGGAAGCTCCATAGCGATTTTGGTACCAAAAATTTTCTACGGCAAATACCGCATAGTCAATGTCGAGTTCGGCGGCAACGGAGCCAACGGGGGTGTTAAGCTTGGAATCATAAACTCCGGCAACTGTGAAACCATGAGCGGAGCCTGTGAAATACCAGTTTTTCCCTGAAAATCCCAGCGCAAGCTTTTCGCCTTCATCATAAAACGGCAGAATAAATTTAGCTGCAGGCACAGGGCTTTTCTTGATCCCCAACCCCAGTTCCATAAAGGATAATGGCCGCATGATAACGGAGTGGCTAATTCCTTCAAAAGACCCTGGTTTAAAATTAAAGCGAATTCCATAGCCTACATTGCCTTCGTCTATGGAATTGGGAGTTGGCGTATAGGTATATCCATAATACCCGCCGGGATTTATAAAAGCGAAAGCGTTGGTTATGAGTAATAATGCAAAAAAAACTCTCAACTCTAACTCTCCGCTTTAATCCAAAAGGTGCACCAAAAGTCCGTCTCTTAATTTCGGTTCAAACCATGTGCTTTTTGGGGGCATTATTCCATCTGCATCGGCAATTTCCATAAGTTCGTCCAGCGATGTGGGGAACAATGCGAAGGCGGCAGCGCATTCGCCGGAATCAACTCTTGCCTGTAATTCGCCAAGCCCTCTTATCCCGCCCACAAAGTCTATTCGCTGCGAGGTGCGGGGGTCATCTATTCCGAGCAATGGCTCAAGTACCAGATTTTGCAAAAGCGAAACATCCAGATTTTCAACGGGATCTTTTTTGTGGTACTGCTTTTCTTGGAAATCGCATTTATACCACTGGCCTTTTAAATACAGGCAGAACTGTTTTGCTTTTTCAGGAGCTGTTAGCCCAGGCAATTTTTCAACATTGCAGATTTCCGAGAGATCGTCTAAAAAATCTTCGGGGCTTTGGTTGTTAAGGTCTTTTACAAGCCTGTTGTAATCCAATATGCGGAGTTGAGTTGACGGAAAGAGTATGGCTAAAAAGCGGCTGTATTCTTCATTCCCTTTGTGCTCCGAATTTGCGCTTGCTCTGGCTTCTGAGGCTCGTGCGCCGGCAGCGCTTCTGTGATGTCCGTCTGCGATGTAGGTACAGGGCAATGATGCAAAAGATACACGTAGCCTTTCAATGACGGCTTCATCGTCTATAATCCAAACTGTGTGCCCTATGCCGTCTTCTGCGGTAAAATCGTAAATGGGCGTTTTTTGAAAAACCGGTTTTAGCAATGCGAACTGGCCTTTGTCTCTGTATGTCAAAAATACGGGCCCGGTTTGAGCTCCTGTGGCTAAGATGTGGCTCAGTCTGTCTTCTTCCTTGTCTGCTCTGGTGAGTTCGTGTTTTTTTATTGATCCTTTGAAATAGTCATCTGCTTTTACGCAAGCTACCAGTCCATACTGTTCTCTTCCATCCATGGTTTGGCGGTAAACATAGAAGCATGGCGTTTCTTCTTGGAATATAACGCCTTCTCTCTCCATCTTCTTGAGATTCAGTTTTGCGTGTTCATAAACTTCTTTGCTGTGGGGATCCGCATCCGGTAGCTCTATCTCCGAACGAGTTACCCTTAAATAGGAGTACGGTTTGCCTTCTGCCATCTTGGCCGCTTCATTGCGGTTCATAACGTCATAGGGCAAGGATGAAATCTCTGCTGCTAATTCGGGTTTAGGTCGCAGAGCGCGAAATGGGTGTATTGAGAACATGGTGGTAATATAGATAAAATTTTCTACATTCACTTCTCAATGATAAATATGAAAACAAATCGCTTTCTTTTGGCGACTAGCTTTATTCTCGCCTTAGTTTCTGTTGCTTTTTCACAAAAAACGCTGGATCTGCAGGCTTTCTCTGCTAAAGATACAGCTAGCTTTGAAACTTACGCAAAGAGGTTGGCCGTTGTGCAAGACAGCATTAATGCCACGCACAAAGCTATAGAGAATGTAAAGAATAACAGTGCTTCTTCCATGCCTAAATTTAAGCCTAAAGATGAATTTGAAAAGCAACCGGAATTTGAGGCTCGCAAAATAAAATGGGATAAGGATCTCGCCGATAAAATAAACAACGATACTAAGCCTTTGGCCGCACGTCTTGCGGAACTTGAGGGAGCTAAGAAAAAAATTGAGGAAAATCAGATTTCGCTCTATGGTTCTCTGAATATAAAATCCAGTCCGGAAGCGGCTTCAATATGGATAGGTAGAGAAGAGGTTGGTACAACTCCGGCGGAGTACAATTACTTAATTCCGGGTACGGTGAGAATCAGCGTGCGCAAAGAGGGCTATAATCCTTGGGACACAACATTACTGGCAACCCCAGGCGCAAAGTTAAGGTTTAATGTAACTTTAGATGAGAAAAGCATATTCAGCCAGGAAAATGAAATAGATTTTGCCGGCGTTTTGAGCAAAGACACAACGATTGGGGGATACTTGTCCAGAATGGAAATAATCAGAGCACGCAAGGCTCAGTCAGATGCGGAAATAAGGGCAATAATGGAAAATTTCGAGAATAATTATCCTGCGCTTGATGCTCAAAAGCCCGGAGAAAGCGCCGATGCTTTCAGCAAGAGGCATGATGCTTGGTATAAAGAGGGTATGCGGCATGTTATGGAATTTCATAAAAAACACGAGGCATACAAGCAAAAATTGGATCGTTCCTTGGCCGTGCTGAACGACTATATTGTTTCTGCGCAGAGCACAATTCTAAGCGAGGTCGCATTTGCTGCAAAGGTTGAGCTTGGCACTTATGATCCGGACAAGGAGCTGTTTGAGCTTGTGGCACAGGATAGCGCAAGTGGAAAATCACCGTTTTATTTCAAGGGTAAGATAGGCATTCCGAGAGATACGGCGAAGGTGATGAATCGAGCGGCTCCGGGTTTGGCGGTCAATTTGCAGTTTATCAATTATCCGTTCAATGATGTGAATTTGGCAATGTCGAGCTTGCAACTTTCAAAGAACGGCGTTAATTTTAAGGTTGATGGTTCTTTTAGCGAGATTGGGCGATACAAATCCGAAGGTGGTTATGCTGAGTGGAAGTTGCGGGCAGATTCTCTGTTGAGCGGTACTTTAAAGGCGCAGGGTTTGGATTATGCTTTTGCGATGGGCAGGGCGGCAACTAAGGAGGTGGTTGCAACATCATCTGCCAAGGACGAGAGCGGCAGCGGTTTAGGCTGGCGTGGCTGGACTAGAATTATCACTTACACATTGGCTGCTGCTAGCGGCGGAGCTTCCATATATAAGCATTTTGAGATGGAAGATGGTAAGGACAAATATGGCGCAAATGCGGATTTGGTTAAGGAAAGAAAGAATCATCGCAATATTTACACTATTACGGCAGGTACGCTTGCCTTAGTTGGAACCATAACATTTTTATTTTAGGAGTTACCCATGAACAAGTTCAATCTCATCGCTGTTGTTGTCGCAATGTGCGCAGTTTACACTTTTGCCGCAGTTTCCGATAAATGCCAAAAGGAAATTACCGCATTGCCGAATACCAAAAAGGATTTTAACAAACAGGATTTCTCAAAAGACTTGCTGCTTTCAGTTGTAAAAGTACAAGCTTCCTGCAAAGTTAAGATTACTTGCCCTAAAGACGATAAAAAGACGGATGTCGGTTTGACTGTAGGTTGCGTTAAACAACTGCCTAATGATGCGGAGGGAATACAAGCTCTGCTAAAAGACATAGGCATGGAAGCCGGAACATCTGCTGTTGCTCCTGCGGCTGCTCCGGTTGCGGCTCAAACGCCTGCTGCTCAAGGCTTAACTTTTGCCGAGTTTCTCAGCCAAAAGCAAGCTGTGGCTCCCGAAGCTGCGACTCCCGAAGCTGCGGCAGTGCCGTCGGTTCCTCAACCTCCTCCGCCACCTGCGCGGTTTCCTAATTACGAGGCTTTCCTTGACAGCATAGAAATTTACTTGGGAGCTATATTGCCGGAAAAAGAAAAATTGAATATCAAAAAGGAAGAAGTAAAAGCTGAGACCACAAGCCCAAAAGACGAGTTTGAAAGCACGGCCGCTTATGAGCAGCGCCTTGCAAATTTTGAAAAAACAAAACAGCAAAAAATTGCCGTTTTGGAACAGGAATATCAAAGTTTGGTCAAAACGGCGATGGATAAGCTCAAAGCCGGCATAACCTTCAAGGATGACATTCAGCCTAACTGGGAAGGAATGCTTAAAAAAGACGGCGATGTGGAAGAATACAAAGGGCGCATAAATAAATTCTCCGATAAAATTTCCGCAGGAACGGCTAGAAATGACATGATAGTCGGTTCATTTGTCAAGCTTGAATTCGGCGCAAAAGAAGGAGAAGATTTGGCAAAACACTGGTTTGGCAAAAAACAGCTTTATATTTCCCGTCTGGAAAAAGCACGCGAGTTAATGCGGGATTATATTATTCAGGAACAGTCAAAAATTATAAACACAGGAAAGCAGAAGCCGGAGATGGTCCTTGGTGCTTACGATGCGGATAAAGAGGAGTTTGAATTCAGCGCAAGCAATGCTCAATCGCAGACTGTTCCGTTTGATTTCGGCGGCATAATTAAAATGTCTTCTCTGCAAGCACGTGAAACAAATCGCCAAACAGATAATTTTACCGTAAGCGTTGATTATGTAAATTATCCCCTTATTGCAGACAATGGGGCAAAGCTATATCCCGGCGTAAAAAAAGCCAATGTTTTTTACAAGGATCAGGAGATTGCGTTTAATGGTAAGTTCAAAGTAATTCCCGGCTTGGACAAGCATAGCGGTTTTATGGAGTGGGTTATTTATACCGACTCTTTGCTCACCGGCAAGCTATCTTCCAGAAATCTTGATTCCCTTTATGCGATGGACATAAAGGCTTCGGCTGCTGTTGCAAGCGCAACGGAATCATCAGGTAGCGATTTCTCCTTGAGCGGGAGAACAGCCTTTCGCATAGCGATGTTCGGGCTTTCCGCAGCAAGTGTGGGTCTTGGCTTGTGGCAAAACGGCGAAGTTGACACTAAGGGTAAAAATATGAAAAAGGCGTATGAGAATGCACACTCTAATCCGACTCCGGAAAATTATGGAGCTTACAATAAAAGCAAAGACGAGCTAAACACAAGCGAGAAGTTGAGAACCGTATTTTACGGTAGTGCAATAATGTTCTGCGCAGCCGGAATAGTAAGCTTTTACTTTTGAGCGTTTTTTAAAGCTCAAGGCTGAGGCTTCATATGGTTAGAATGATGTCAGGAAAATATCTATATTCTAGACATAATGATTAAACCCCTTCTTTTCGCTATTGCCGCCTTTACAAGTGCGGCATTTATTTCTTCCTGCTCCAGCAGTACTGATCTTCCCGATTTACCATCGTTGAATCCAGACCCTGATGTTCAGGGTTCCGGTAGCTCTAGCAGTAATGCTGGTTCTGTGGAGAGATTTTGCGTTTATCTTGATACGCAACGTTGCTTTCCTACAACTATGAATTCTTGCGCATTGGGCGGAGAGTTGAGCCCATTTTGTCCTTTTGACGGGCAAAGTAACGGCAGTAACAATAACAGCAGCAGTTCTTTGCAGGAAGTTACTCCCTGTTTGAATACAGGTGTGTTGAGTGATGTTTGTCCGCCCTTTAGTTCAAGTTCGTCGGTTTTAGATTTAAGTTCATCGTCTGATGATGGCTTAATCAGAAATCCTTTTGAAGTTTCGTCTTCCAGTATTGCTTTGCAGCAGCAGAGCAGCAGCTCGGTTGTGGGCGGCAGTTTGCTCAGTAGCAGTTCGGTATTTTTGTCATCTTCTTCTGTTGCGTTACCGCAGCAGAGCAGTAGTTCGGTTTCTGGTGGTGCTTTTGATTTGTGCGGTTCGGAGTTTTATAATACGTCAACGCAGTTCTGCCATTCTACTGGCGTTTATTCTCTTTGCAACGGAGCGATTTATAATCCTACAGAGTATGGCTGCGCAGGAAATGCATTGCTTCCTAAATGTGGTTCGACAACATATAATTCAGCAACTCATTTTTGCTCAGGAACAACTGTTTACGAAAGATGCAACGGAGCGATTTATAATCCTACGGAGTATGGCTGCACAGAAAATGCATTGCTTCCTAAATGTGGTTCGACAACATATAATTCAGCAACTCATTTTTGTTCTGGTACAACATCTTATGAAAGGTGTAGCGGCGATACTTATACGCCAGCAAGTCAGTTTTGTCTCGGTGGAATAGTTACAGCTAAATGCGGTACTCAAACATATACATTAAGTCAATTCTGTCTTGGAACTACGGTAACAAATAAATGCAATGGTTTGACATATGCTGCTGATGAGTTCTGTTCTGGAAATCAGGTTTATAAGAAATGCAATGGCAAGGTATATACTCCACCAAATCAGGAATGTTTCAATAATCATATGGTGATAGCTTATTGTGCCGGAGCTCCTTATAATGTGGAAACTCAATTTTGCAGAAATAGCGAAGTTTTATCTGCAAAGGGAGAATTGGATGGTTATAAATACACATTTATAAATGGAGTAATTTGGATGGCAGAAGATTTGGCAGTTGGTGTATCTCCTGATAATGCAAATAGCGTTTGTCCATTAGGTTGGCATTTACCTAGTGAGGCTGAATGGAAGGCTCTTATAAACTATACTGGTATTCAAGCTTTGAAATCAACAAATGGTGGATGGGAACAGAATGGTACGGATACTTATGGCTTAACTTTGTCGCATCCAGGAAGTGGTAGAGGTAATGCTTTATGGTGCTCTTCTACAAACTATTCTCAGTATACGCAAATACAATTATGGGTTCAGAATAATGGTCATTTTTATGATCTTGTTAGTTGGCATAATGCTTGTGCCGTCCGTTGCATATTAAATTAACTTTTGAGGTAACCATGAAAAAAGTACTCCCTATATTCGCACTGCTCGCTTCAAGCGTAGCATTAATCTTTTCCTGCACAAGCGCAGATACGCTTGAGTTGCCGCCATTGAACAACAGCAGTAGCTCTCTCACAATGGTTCTTTGCGTGTATCAAGATAGATGCGAAGAATCCCCTTACGGCACATGCCCCGGTGGCGGTCAAGTGAGCGACTTTTGCCCTCAT